>Ga0315310_10001964_pt1 | contig 12967 bp, 15 predicted proteins | sample TDP5_MG_FD_203630 | JGI IMG/M metagenome (GOLD analysis project Ga0315310, IMG submission 203630) | Freshwater sediment microbial communities from Lake Towuti, South Sulawesi, Indonesia - TDP5 | ecosystem: Environmental > Aquatic > Freshwater > Lake > Sediment | place: Indonesia: South Sulawesi... | reverse complement strand
CGTCCTCCATCGTCTTCTCGGTTCCAGCGACCTCAAGAGAGACATCTACTCCCAAACCGTCTGTTAGGCACTGAATCTCCTTAACAGGGTCTTCCTCAGCAGCGTTGATGGTGAAATCAGCGCCAAACTCCTTACCCAAACGCAACTTAAAGTCCACGACGTCTACGCCTATTATCTTACTCGCGCCGAGGGCTCTTGCCCACGCAACTGCGTGCATTCCAACGCCACCTAAACCGAATACGGCGACTGTATCTCCTGGCTGGAATTCTCCAACTCGGAGAGCGTGAAAAGCGGTTGAAACAGCACATCCGATTATGGCTCCTCGCTCAAGAGGTATCTCCTCCGGAAGCTTGAGGACATTCCTCGCTGGAATCGAGATATATTCAGCGAATCCGCCGTCAACGTGATGCCCAATAGACTTTCGGTTTCTGCAACGGTTGTCGTTCCCTTGGCTACAGTGCACACAGTCGCCACACGATATTACATAGTGAACGCAAACCCTATCGCCTATACTGGTATCCGTCACCTTGTTCCCGATTCTCTCAACAATCCCAGATATTTCATGCCCAAGTATAATAGGAATCTTCCCAGGCTCCATTCCTCCATGTTTGTAATGTAAATCAGTGCCGCATATGCCGCTTGCTTTGATCTTGACTAAAACGTCTTCATCTTCGATAGTCGGGGTTGGAACATCTTCTAGTCTCCAGGGAACCCCAGGCTCGTAGAAAGGAAACGCCTTCATGTCGCTTTCACTCTCAAATAGTTCTATACTAAACCTTTTATATCTTTGAGTCAGCCTAAAAAGTCAAAGATAGTTCCATTTCACTTAGGAGATCGTAAAGAAATGAGGAAGGTAAACTTCGGCGTCGTGGGCTTAAAGGGTATAGGGCAGACTCATATCAAGGCGATCAAATCCGTTGGAGAAGCGAATCTTATCGCAGTTGCTGACATAAGCGAGGATGTTGGAAGAGCCGCGGCTTCCCAACTCAATGTTGAATGGTACGCTGATTATCAGGAAATGTTGAGACGTGAGGATGTCGACGCTGTTACCATTTGCACACCTCATTTTCTTCATGCTCCCATGGCGCTGAAGGCTATGGAATATGGTAAACATGTTCTAGTTGAGAAGCCCATGGCTACCTCCGTTATGGAAGCAGACCAGATGATAAACATGGCTAGGGGCGAAGATATGAAGTTAGGCGTTGTATACCAGTATAGGTTTCAAGCAGTTTATGAAGGGATTAAGAGAATAATCAAAGACGGTGAGCTAGGACCAATACTCCGAGTCTGCTTGGAAGCATGCACGTTCAGAACCCAGGCATACTATAATAGTGACCCATGGAGAGGCAAATGGGCTACTGAAGGAGGAGGAGTATTAATAAATCAGGCAGTTCACAATCTTGACCTCCTTCAATGGCTTGTGGGCAAACCTTCGAGGTTGCAGGGCTGGATTAGTACGATGTTTCACCAAATAGAGGTTGAGGATATCGCGAGCTCAGTCATCATCTTCGAGAATGGCGCCCATGGAATTGTCCAAGTAAGCACGATAGACGCCGTACCGACAGAGAGGATTGAGATCTACGGTGAAAAAGGAAAGATAGTCAATGAGGGCAATGAGCTCCGGTTAGGCTTGCTGGAAAAATCTCTTAGGGAGAATGTTTCGGAGGACATTGTTTGGGGCAGACCCCAGTTCCGATGGACCAGCATGCAAACTAAGGGAGAAGGAGGGGGACACGCGGCCGTAATAAAGGATTTTTCGCAAGCCATCCTCGAAGATAGAGACCCCATGGTTTCTGGAGAAGAGGGAATAGTCTCCCTAGAGATTGTAAACGCGATCATACTCTCAAGTTTTGAGGAGAAACCCGTGAAATTCCCCATAAGCAGAGAGAAATATGCGCTGCTCATGGAAAAACTGAGGTATAAATGACTAATTCCTATCCTTCGCTGTTTGCATGATGCCGTTTGTCCCAAGATTGGATGATGGATTGAATCTCTGGAAGTTCGAGTAGGGACGAAGAAGACAATGCAGATTCTATTAGGATTAGGGAGGATTTCTGCTCAAGATTTCTTTAGCTAACTTGAAGTCTTGGATTACTTCCTCATGATTGGCGACTCCTATGGTGACCGCTGTAACCCCGGGCGCGGACAGGGTGAACTCTAAGCCTTCTTCTGGTTGTAACCGACCGCTTGCGAATGGTTTTAAGGCGATAACGGGCTTGCTGGTCTGTCTAATGATCTTGAGTGTCACTCCTTCAGGATTCATCCAGAAACCGATCTTGTTAACTGGAGTCGCGTAGGCCTTGACATCGTAACTTCGCTCGTCGGAATATGAGATTGCCCTGGCATCATGACATGCGATGCCGGGGATCATTCCATTGTCCCGAATGAGCCCAAGCATTTCTTCGGCGCGGTTGATGATCCTGTTGACGGGATGCAGGAGATCGTCAACGGCGTTTCCATGTAAGAGGCAGATTCTGGCACCCATATCTTTTAGAAGGGCTACCTCCTCTTTTATCTTCGCCAAATCGAAAGTATAGTACGTGGTTCCAACCACCGTCATCTTGATTCCTGTCTGTTGTTCAACCTGCTTCAGTGCCTCAGCGATCTTCTTGTCAGCCGGGGTATAAATCCCTGTCACGTCGAACTTCGTAGCCTTGACAATAACGTCTGAGATGGCTGTTACATCCTTGAATATTCTTCTGAAATAATTGGACTTTGCCTCACTAAAGTGGGAGTACCCTAAGAAGGGGTTGATGCCGATCAAGACCTTCGGAACTTTGACGCCGTCAACTTCAAACGTTGGAAAACCCGCGCTCATCTTGACCACAATAGGAGTATGGTCCTGCAACCTTTAAAAGCAATGCGGTTGAAAGGAACTGGTATCGGAAGATCTTGCTTGTCCTACTACGCGTTTTGTTGTTATAGACTTACAATCTATAGCTTTAGTTAATAACTTCTATGTGGAATCTAATTCGTAATCATAGATCAGTTCGGGTTGGCTCAGATGTCGGTACCAGAGAGCGAAATCTCCCGTTTCTATACAGTGCTTGGTCATCCTTTGAGAAGGAACATAATCAAGATCATAGGCGAGACCGGCTCAGCCAGCTTCACTGACCTAAAGTCAAACCTCAAGATAAGCGTTGGAACGCTCTATTATAACATAGATCTCATGGAAGGCTTAGTCACTCAAGATGAAAGCAAAAGATACTTTTTGACGCGTAGAGGCAAGATCGCTTATCATCTTCTAGTTGAGAGCGAGGAGAAGCTCATCTCAGCCGGGGTTGAGGCTGCAAAACACGCAGGCTGGTTCAGGCATTTGAACAGAGTTTTTGGGATGCCCGGGCTCTTTTCCTTCTTGTATGAGTCGCCGAAGCTATCTCTCCCGTCAGCGCTAACGATACTGATCTACGGAGCGTGGATCACTTATCAAGCTCAGCTACTGCCGATAATAGTTCTGTACACTGAGAGACTTGTGCTTTCACAGATCTATGGTCCACTTCTGTTCATAGGGGGATGGGCAGTCATTAACATCCTCGGTAACCTCGTCCCCTTAGTCCTATACGGTAGACCTAAGGATGGTGCCGACCGCTTAGCAATAGGTTCGACCTACGCTCTTCTTCCATCATTAATCCTTCCAACAGTCTGGGCCGTATGTAGATTCTTCTACATAAGGCTCAACTTGGTTGTTGCTCAGTTCATCATGTTGATATCTATGGCTTATTCGCTATGTCTCTTGACGACCGCCATTTCGATGGCTAAGGGACTGAGAGCTGAGAAAGCGACACTAGTGTCTATGATGGTTCTTTATATTGCTGTTGGTGTGTCCCTCATATTCTACAAGTTCTAAATTTTAGAACTCCAATTCGAATCCCTAGAGGACTCATTTTACCAAAAAACCGAAAGAAAAGGTTTAAAATTGGCGAAAACCATTAATTTCTTACCTTTCAAAGCAAGGAGGTTGAAAAATGAAGAAATCCGTCGGGAAAATCTCGGCTGCAACGATCTTAGCCATGATACTACTGGTGACAGGCGCAACTTTTCCAGATCGGGCTTTGACCGCTAACGGCGTCCTAGAAAAAGGAGAAGACCACGTACACTTCGACCTCACGTTAACCGTCAACATTACGCAGACCGCTTTCAACATTACAAGAAAGGACTTTGAGGACCAGAGAGAAACTTGGACAAAGAAGTGGACAGAATGGAAGAACATGTGGGAAGAAAGACGCGAACAATGGCGGGAAGGATGGGAAGAATGGATAGATAGATGGGAATCGTGGCCGTTTCAATGGAGGGAAGAGTGGAGCACTAGATGGAGAACAGAATGGAATGAAACGTGGAGACCAGAGTGGATAGCGAAGTGGAGTGACTGGGACGAATGGATGCAAAAGTGGGAAGAGAGATGGAAAGAGATAAGGTTTGAAAATATGGAGAAGATTCCAGAGTTCCTAAGAGCTGGGTTCAGAGCGAGAATGATGGAGAGATTCAGAGATCTCTGGCAAAAACATATGAATGCTTCAACTTTGGCGCAATGCTGGTTGACTCCCGCGTCTCAACGTGGGTTGAAGAACGCTTTAGGTCAGAGCTTGAACAAAACTCTGCAGAGGATCTATAATACCTCAGACGTCTACATCAAGAACTTCAACCTTACTGTCGAATTGCACACAGACACCATCCTTACTGACGGCACATACGTGAGCACAGGCATCTTCAACCTAGCGCAAACCTTTGACTTGTACGGCGTCATCATCCAAAACTCGTCGGGCACCTTCATCCGAAGCCAATTCAGACACTTCAATGTAACTGAAAAGGTCGATGGAAAGAGGTTTGGCTATCCTGGATGGGTCTTTACACCGGGCAAAGCTATGTTCATGGATCTCTCAGTCTTCAGTGTTCCACTCGATGAATGGAATAAGACCTTTGACCCTGCTACAAACACGACGACATTTTCATTGGTCAGAAACATCAACGTCACGACACCTTACGGCAACGTTATTGTTGATCCAGAGTTGAACTTAGTTGTTCCGGGAGAAGCAAGCGCCGTCGGCGATGTGATTGTGGTCGCACCAATTTTGCCAACAGATCTTCTACCGCTAAGAATCATCGTACCGACAGCCGCTGTAGCCACTCTAGCGGTACTGGCGTACTACCTCTCAAAAAGGAGAACAATGATACCCAGAGCCTACCCCACTATTCTGTAGGTTTCAGAGATGAACCGAAAATGGGCTGAGAGGTTTTGAAGTTAGCTTCGCCTCTTCTTCAAGACCTCAATGAACCTCTCCACATCCACATAACTTTTTTCATATATGTGGGCACTATTCGAAAAGTCTAAGTACAGGCCTACCTCAACATCTAGTTTTTCGGCTATCACCCTCTGAAGCTCAGTCATAGCAAGCATGTTCATGTGCATGGCTCTGAAGATGTCTCGGCTCCTCCAAGTCGTGTGCATTATCAGCTTGCCCTCACGGATGACGGACCAGACTGTCTGGAGGCAGGGAGGAGAATCCACCCACATATCCATCTTTGGGTTCCACGTTACGGCTTGAGCCCTCCTCGTCAGTCGAGAACTTCTGAGTCTTTCGACTATGTATTCTATCTGGTTGGTTCCGTAGGGAGGATAACCGAAGAGTCTCTCATGATAGGTGTAATGAATCTTTCCTTCCTTCACAGCCCAGTCTAGTGTTCCCTTCAAGACCTCATCGAGATATTTCTGAAGGGAGTCTCTAATCGCGACGTGGAGGTCTCCCTTGTGAATCCTAGGCTCGGAGCATGGCTCCTCTACGGTGACCATAAACCCCAGGAGCTCCTTCGCTTTCTCCCCGTATTCCGTGTTGACTTCTATGCCTTGCTCCCAACAACTCAGAACAGATCTCTCCCAGACCTCCGCTATTGTCTTTGAATTTACAGCGATACCCGAGCCCTTGACCAAGTGTTTGCCACCCGAATCCTATCATAAACCCTAGTGCTTAGTGCAAGAAGGAGGTAAATAAAACTTTCAATCTCCAAGAGTTTTGAAAAAAGAAAGGCATTACTGTCTAACGGTAAACCACTTTGGGCTCCTTTCCAGTGGATACCAGTTCTTTCATGTATTTCAACGCCGCCTTTACATGCCGATCTACGACTTCTATGCCTTTGTATTCGTGATTCTCCAGCACAGGTGAGCATTCCTCAGAAGCGATGAAGCCATCATAACCAATTCTTTTCAGCTCTTTTACATAGGCTGGATAGTCTACGTAGGCATTTCCGATGAACCACTCAGGCTTTATTACAATCTCCCCAGAGGGCAACTCGTCGAAAAGTGGAGAACCATAATGAGAATGAACGATGCCGACTTCTTTGCAGCATTCAACAGCTTCATGAATGTATTCATCGCTTTGGTTCACGAAGAGTGGGACATCCAAGCACAACTTCACGTTGTCCATGTTGACTTCCTCAACCATTTGAAGAGCATCTTCATATCCATAATTTACTACCCGCGGATGGTTTTGCAGGGCGACTGTGATTCCGTATTCTTTTGCCCACTTGGCTACGTCTCTGATTCCTTCAATAGACCATCTCCACATTTGATTGGTCGTTACGAAACTGCTCCTGTAGTTTTGTATTCTACTGGCTACATCGTACGTTCCGAGTCCGTCATATCTGCTTGTCCCAGACCAGGCAGCGAACACCTTTACTATATTCGTTTCCAAGTCAACTGCGAGTTCTATTGCATCTCTGACCATGCAAAAGTTGTTGTCTCTTTCCTCAATGATGGGGCTTGCGAAATTGGACATGGTTTCAACAGCAGCAATCGTAATGTTCTGAGAGTCTGCAAACTCTTTGATCTCTCTCCTAGTTTTCTTGTCTAGGTCGCAGGGAAGCGCCACAGGCCTTTTGGTTTCTATGGATATGCCATCAAAACCCAGTTTCCGCGCTTTCTCTATCTGTTCTTTCAAGGATAAGGCTCTACCATCGTACCAAAGACCGCAATACGTCACGGTGAATAATGCCAACTTGATCATTCTTAAACTCGCCTCCTTCTGCTAAGAAGAAAATACTGTCAAAATTATTTGAAACTCCATTTATAAGTCTTGTCACCAAGACAAGATAGAATGCAAGTGTCCTTGGAGACAATCCCCGATCACTCCCTCAGAGAAGGTTTTATTAAACATCCTCTCTTATCTATCATTGACCTTTGAAGTGGAGTTGCATTGCAGGAGATAATAGGTCGCGGCACATGGTACGACAAGGTTGCCTCAGAGATCGTGGAGAGGGAACGCAGTCTAGGTAGAAGCCTAGTTTTGATCAGAGTTGAAAGTGGAGTTGCCGCTTCTGGAATCCCTCACATAGGTAGCCTAGCGGAGGTGACCAGAAACTACGCCGTGAGTTTAGCTCTCCAAGATCAGGGCTTTAACTCTGAATTCGTGGTCTTCTCCGACAACAAAGACGGCTTGAGGAAGGTACCCGCTGGACTTCCGAGATCATTAAGCAAGTATCTAGGTTATCCCGTTATGGATGTTCCAGACCCGTTCAAGTGCCACAACAGCTACGGAGACCACATGGTCTCCCTTCTCTTGGATGCCCTAGACAAGTGTGGAGTAAGGTACACTTTCATGTCTGCCGCTGAAGTATACGAGAAGGGGCTTCTAAGAGAAGAGATAGAGATTCTTTTGAACAACGCTCAAAAGATCGGCATGATCGTTAAGGAAGAGACTGGACAAGAGAAGTACGAGAGTGTTCTGCCATACTTCGCCATATGTTCTTCGTGTGGCAGGATCTACACAACAAAGGCTTACAGGTTTCTGCCAGAAGAAGGCAAGGTACTGTACGTGTGCGAGGGCATGGAGATCAAGGGGAGATGGTTGGAAGGATGCGGACATGAAGGCGAAACAGATTATGCAGGCGGAGGAGGAAAACTGGCTTGGAAGACTGGAGAGTTCGCTGCTAGATGGCGGACTTTTGACATTCGTTTCGAGGCCTATGGGAAGGACATATCTGACTCAGTCAGAGTTAACGACAGGATCTGCAGAGAGATTCTCAAGTACGAGCCACCGTTGCATGTACAATATGAGATGTTCCTCGATAAGGGTGGAAAGAAGATCTCGAAGTCGGCTGGAAACGTCTTTACGCCTCAGGTCTGGTTCAGGTATGGCTCACCCCAGTCCATGCTGCTCCTTACGCTGAAACGGTTTGTCGGGACACGCACTCTCTCTGTCATGGACATACCGCAGTACATGAACGAGCTGGACGAATTGGAGGACGTATACTTCGGAAGCAAGAAGATTGAGGACGAGAAAGAGAAAGCCAAACTTTCAGGCCTATACGAATACTGTTGGTTGCTCAAGCCGCCTCCGAAACCAAGCGTTCACATTCCGTATAATCTCCTAACATACCTTGCCAAGGTAGCCCCTCAAGGATCAGAATTCGGATTCATATGCGAGAAGCTGAGAGACTACGGATACACAAAAGGAGAGATGTCGGAAGATGTTCAGGGAAGGATACAGTATGCGCTCAATTGGATTGGAGACTTCTCTGAGATAAAGGAGACGGCTGTGGAACTGAAAACGGGGGAAAAGGAAGCAGTCAGCCAGTTGATACAGATCATCAAATTCGAGGAGGATGCCGAGAAGATTCAAGGCGCCATCTTCGAGGTTGCGAGGAAAAACGGGCTTAAGCCAAAAGACTTCTTCAAAACCTTATACATGATACTGTTGGGCACGAGCTCAGGCCCAAGGCTTGGACCTTACATAATAGACATGGGAAGAGACAATGTTCTCGAAGCCTTGAAAAGAAACCTGAAATAATGCGGCGAAAACGTCTTACAGTAAGGCACGGAGAGCGATAATCATACTTTGTTTCACGTGGTTCTGAACTTTCTACTCGCCAACTGTGGGGGAATATTCACATTCACTCCAAGTATGGTTAAAGCACAGCAATCTGTCTCAATGACGTGAATTATGCACCTACCTTAGCTAGTTTCTATGAAACTTTTTAAAGATGCGCTCACAATACATTTTGAGGCTGCTTTATGTCAGAGGATTGCCTGATCGTTTCTGACCCCGCGGTGTGCGGAGGGAAGCCTGTTATAAAGGGAACCCGTGTCCCAGTTCAATATGTCTTGGAGCTATCAGAAAGTGGTTATAGCATCGAGAGTATACATGAACAGTATCCCACAGTCCCAAAAGAACTGATCGAAAAGGTACTCAAGCACTTAAACGAACACCGCATGATCAAGATTCTTCGCTAATGTTTTCCAAACTATTTCATGGAGCTTCAGCAAAACCATGAACCTGCAATTCATCGTAGATGAGAATCTGCCTTTCCAAGTTGTCAAGACGCTTCGCGCAGCCATTTACAAAGCCGTAACGGTAGACGAAGTCACTTGCCCGTTGTTCCATAAAGATTCTTGAGGTAATCCATTGGCTCATCTAAGCTGTGAGCAGTTGGAATTATATTCTTGTAATTGTCTTCTCTCAGAAAGTCTGTTAAACTACCTTCCTCTTTCTTAGCAATGATTCCTCTAACAGGAAGCAAGATTCTGAATATTGCCAGTAATTTCTTTGAGATTTTTGACGAACTTGTCTTTGTAGCTTTTTATGTCTCTGCGTTGGCTGTAGTGCATTAACTCGTAGGGCTTCAAACTTGATTTCTTCATGATAAGGTAGACAGAGACCCAGCCGATGCTTCTCTGACCAAGTGCAATTATGATGTCTGGTTTCACAATGTTGATTTCTTCCTCAAATATGTACTCTGAACGATAACAGTCTGGCACTTGCAGGCTTACAATATGTGACTTGAGCTATAGAATTTAGACATATACTTAAGTTTCACAATACTTAAAAGGGAAAACATCTAAAGATTTTCTATAAATAAATACTAGAAATAAATATCAAAAAACAATAAGGAGTAGCAAAGTTTGTCTTTTTCTTTCGAAGAGGTAACTACGCTCCTTAGGCTAGCATTCACTGTTTCGGGTTTTCTTGTAAGTACAGCATCATTTGTCACAGGTATTTATTTATCCGAACTAAGAAAACATCCACTTAAGAAAGAAGTAAACCCTCTTATTTGGTTAACTATCTCATTAATCTGTTGCCCAATCCTCATTGTCTTTTTGAACTTCGTTATCTTGGTTTATGCAACATTAAGCTTGTTCTTTTTTTCCTATCTATTAACTTTGGCTTTAGCTCCTATTGTTCCAGTAATTGCTATCATATGCGTTCTAATAAAAAACAGACCACTGGAGGATTAACTAACTATGAGTAACAGAATTCCACGACTGCTAGAAAAATATGGTTTTGATGACTTCTTTGAAAAGAATAAAGGTAACATACCCCGTATGGTAGCATGCCTGATGGAAGCTTACAGCGGTTTATATAGTGATACTCGATATCCCCCTGATGATCTGATTAAGAAATTCGTAGGACAATTGGTTTGCTTGTCACCTCAGTATGTAACAATGACTTGTGAAGTAACTCCAGAGATTGCTAAGCAATGTCTTGATCGTTTTGTGGAGAAAATTTACAGGTTTGCCGTAAAGGAACTCTTAAAAGAGGGCGTGTTAAGAGATAGAACATCTATGTACGTATAGTACAGATTCTAGCTTCTGTGGAGTTTATTTAGGGAATTAAGTTAACTCGATTAAGTGCATAAGCTTTAAATATTTAACTTCGGATAAATGACGTGAGGGAAACGATGTATAGAAAAAATATATTTACAGAAAAGGAGCTCAACGTCTTCAAAATGAAACGTGAGGGAGCTTCAAACAAGGATTTAGCGGTAGCTCTAAATGTTTCAGAATCTGATATAAGCCAAACAATAAACAGAATCAAGAGCAAAATCAGTACAGTTCAAGACTCAATAGAACTCTTGACGAGTATTGGTGTGTTTAGTGAGGGACAGAGATACGAATTGACACAGAAGGGCAGAGAGATGGTTTCATCTATGCTTGAAAGAAGAAAACGTCGGACGGAGAAGACTCTTCAAACGTATCTTGTGAGTAAGGATATCTCAGGATTCGATGTAATCTCAATTGATCTAGAAGATCTGAAAACACTCGATAGCTGGCATGATAGGAAAAGGTTATTTGAGATTAATACTTTTGAGGGAATCTACCTGTCCCTAAGTAGGTGAGAAATGAATGAGTTCTAATAAGTCTGAAGCTGTAAAACCTAAACCTCCTAGGATTCCACCGCCAATTGACCAAAGTGTAGTTCCTCAAATTTTTGCTGACGGTTATATGGTTGGAACTAGCGTAAGTAAAGATATAATATCACTCTGCTTCCTATCCGTATTGGGCAACAAAGCTTTCATCAACTCTCGATATATCCTGACACCAGTGAGAGTAAAGAAACTTATTGAAGCTTTGAAAGAAGCTGTAGAAGAATGTGAGGAAAAACCAAGCGAGCAGCTAAAAACTGTTGAAAAATGATACATCATCTATTGCCCTAACTTTTTTTTAATAACTAATATTTTCATCTCATGTCATTCTCTGTTTCGGTAAAGATTCAGCAGCTTTCCATTGGATGTCTGTGTCTTAGGTTATAATTGTCTGTATCTGGAGTTCACAATCCTATAGTGATCATGGAATAGAAATTAAGCTTATGAGCATAGAAGAACTGACAGAGAAAACTGTTAGTGTTCTTAAGAACCACTTTAGATTTGACCTTACCCTTAAGGACAAGAAAAGATGTAAATCTTCATGTGCTGATATGAGACCAGGTTCAAATGAGATTAAATTTACTCATTGCTCTCTTACAGATGAGGATTTTGAACAGCTTGATATGTCAAGAGTTCTCCTTGAGATCAAATCTAGTGATGGAAGTGATAGAGTAGTATATCAGAAAAGCTTTCCTTCTATTCCAAGTTATCTGAAGTTTCTCAGAGATGATCCTATTGTAAGAATTACAAATGATCTCTTGTAAGGCTCTAAAGTTAATTAGTAGAGAATCTCAGTCACATACCAACCTTTGTTCAGTATGTTCTTGCGGTTGAAAAACTGGGCTTTGACTCGATTTGGGCTGCGGAGGCCCACGACCCAGACGTTCTGACCAAACTGACTGTAGCAGCTGTTAGGACCAAGAGAATGAAACTCGGAACTGTTGTCCTTGTGCCAATGATTAGGTATCCACGCCCTCTGACCAAAACCCTCGCTTCATTAGATCAGGTCTCAGGAGGAAGACTGATCTTAGGAGTCGGGTGTAGCGACCAACCATCTCTCGAGATGTAGGGTGTGCCTTCAGACAAACCTGTGAGCAGGATGCTAGAGTCTATTCAGATCTTAAAGATGATTTGGACCAAGCCTATCGTGAACTACGAGGGTTCGTTTTACAGGCTGAAAGACTCTTCGATACGTCTAAAACCGGTCCAGAAACCCCATCCACCCATCTGGATAGCCGGTGGAGGCCCCCGAATGCTGAGGATAATAGCAATACACGCGGATGGTTGGATCGGAATGCCAGTTCCTGACAGGTATAGAACATTGCTGGATAAGATACGGCGCGTAATGAAAGACATCGGCAGAGATCCTGCGAGACTTGAACCCGCAGTTCTCGCCTTCACAAGCATCGCATCCAACCACGACAAAGCTGAAGAATATCGCAGGTGGGACGCGCCCATAGTCGGAACACCTGACGAATGCAAAGAGTACATAGAGAAACTCGTGATTAATGGGGCGAGACACTTTATTCTAGGCGTTAGTGCACCCGACAAGAAAGCATATATAGAATCCCTTAGACTCTACGCTGAGAAAGTACTACCCTACTTCAGAGACCAATATAGCTGAATCGTTTCCGAAACATATCTCTACCCTCAAGACTGAGCTCCCCCGCTCATCTTAGTAGTATTCTGTTAGCGCCTGTTGTTCAGACTCCTTGGCTTTTGAGATCTTCTCCCAGTCCTTCGTTCTAACGAAGCCGCCTATCTGCTCTTTGATCTTCTTCGCGATCCTAGGTCCGATTAATGGTAGATTGACCAATTGGTTGAGCTGCGCTCC
>Ga0315310_10001963_pt1 | contig 12975 bp, 16 predicted proteins | sample TDP5_MG_FD_203630 | JGI IMG/M metagenome (GOLD analysis project Ga0315310, IMG submission 203630) | Freshwater sediment microbial communities from Lake Towuti, South Sulawesi, Indonesia - TDP5 | ecosystem: Environmental > Aquatic > Freshwater > Lake > Sediment | place: Indonesia: South Sulawesi... | reverse complement strand
GATTCTCCGTCCGGAAAAGTTTTGAAAGCTACTGTCACTGCCCTTACATTTAGAAGCTCAGCTGTTTTTTCTCCTAATTGTTTAGAGGCGGGTCCGAGAATAATTTTCATCTAGTTTTCCCGTGTTTTAGATGCAGTTTATTCATCTTTTAGAGTTTTCCCGCCGCTTTATATTGTTCTATCAGTTCTTTTGCTCTGTCCATGCGAATCTTTCGTTCCCCAACCATTTTCTCAGCTACCAAATCTATCAGTTCGTTTGTAGCGCCTGCTGCTATGGCTATGTTTCTCGCGTGAAGCGACATGTGACCACGCTGTATTCCCTCGTGGGCTAAGGCTCTCAAGGCACCTAGGTTCTGGGCTAAGCCAACAGCCGCTAAAACCTCGGAGAATTCGTTAGCCGTTTTTACGCCAAGAATTTTTATGGTTATTCTTGCTATTGGATGTGTTCGCACTGCTCCGCCTATGAGGCCTACGGCCATTGGCAGCTCAATCGAGCCTTCTAGGTCACCGTTTTCGTTTTTCTCCCATGTAGAAAGCGTGGTATAGTGGCCGTTTTTGGCTGCGTAGGCATGGGCTCCAGCTTCGATTGCACGGTGGTCGTTGCATGTTGCAATTATGACAGCTATTATGCCGTTTAAAATTCCCTTGTTATGAGTTGCCGCTCGATATGGGTCTGCCGCAGCAAAAGCATAAGCGTTCACTATTCCGTCTACGACTTCTTCTCCGCCGACAGCCTCTTTAGGAACCGTGCACCATGCTCTTGCCAAACGTTTTGTGGCCAAATTTGAAATTATTCGCAGGTAGACTTGTCCACCTGTTATACGTTCTATCATTGGAGCCACAGCCTCAGCCATGGTGTTAACAGCATTGGCACCCATGGCATCGCGGCAGTCCACATGCAACTCCGTGATGAGCATCGGTCCCTGTGTCGTGTGGATTATCTTAGCGTCTAAGTCTTTTGCTCCACCGCCAACAGAAACAAGCACCGGATCTTGCTCATTCGCCTTCTTTAAGATTTCTTCCTTTGCCTCTATTACTCGCATCTTAGCAGCATAAGGGTCTTTTATGCCCACTGCCTGAATTTGCCCGATCATTATAGGCGGTGAGCTGCTTGTATAGAAGCCTCCGCCGTCGCGTGCCATTTTCGCGGCATAACTAGCCGCAGCCACGACGGAGGGCTCTTCGATTGCCATAGGAATCAGGTAATCACGCTTGTTTATGATGAAGTTTACTGCTAGGCCCAACGGTATGGGAATGGCGCCAATTACGTTTTCAATCATTCGATCAGCCAAATCCAAAGGCAGAGAACCCGTATTCTGCAATAGGGCTGTTTCCTCGTCTGATAAGCCAGCAAACTCCTTAACAAACTGCAAACGCTCTTTAGGGCTAAGTTTATAGAAGCCAGAAACAATAGATGACTTACCCATATACATCACTTTTCCACGTTGCCTGCCGAAAGCATAAGACACTACTTATTTTAAATTCTTAAATCTTTTTAGAACCGCAGCCAAACCGCACGCGCTATTTCCTTGATTTTTTCAGCACTTCCTCTATAATTTTGGCTCTTGGAAAAGTTGGACAACCGAGGCATGAAACAGTCACAGATAAAGTTTCAGCTATTTCTTCCGGGGTCGCTCCTGCTTTGATAGCACGTTCAGTATGTCCTTGGACACAGTCTGGACAGTTTATTGCAAGTCCCACGCTCATGGCAATTAGCTCTTTGACCTTGACAGGTAAGACACCATCGGCTAGGGACTCTTCCATCAACTTTCTAAAGGCTTCCACCACTTTGGGTTGCTTTTCCTCCAGTAGACTCTTCTCATTCATAAGAAAATCACCCCTACTTACGTATACTCATCACTAATCATTTTAAAATTTCTGCTGCATCGCTAGCCAAATCATTTGAAAGTACTGCAGAGATCTTAGATTTATTTAACTTCATTTAACTTCACTCTTTGGAAGGGTCACGGCGGAAATCCCAAAACGTTTACGAATCTCCTTAGCCAGCGTCTCTGCATAGCCTATGCGAAAATTATCTGTGATTACAAGCTTTGGCTTTGAACGCCTAACATACTCCATTATCCCGTTAAAGTCTGAGTGGTCGCTTAATGCTATAACATACTCTTTATTGGCAACTTCGCGACAGGGAGAATCAAACTCCCAACCACTCACATAAACGCGGAAACCGCCTCGACCAACTTTACTTTTTGAGCCCATGTGATAAAAGGCTATGCAAGGCGAATTTTTTTCCAAAAGACCCCTTGCTTCCCTTTCATCAGATAGCATTAAACGCCCAAGACGCATGCCGTGTTTTTCACAGACCTTGGAAACATGGAAAACCCTCTCAGGGACAACAAAGGGACCTTTAACGCCAGCTTCGTGCAGGGTTTGCATTACTTCTTGGAGTTTGCCATGATAGCCAAAAAGGTACACTGAACCATGCTTTAATCCCTTTTCCACTAAAGAGACAAGTAGATTCTTAACGTCTTTGTTGAAGGGACGTTTACAAGCTGGGCTTCCATAAGTGGCTTCCATAACAAGAACATCAGCATCCAAAACAGGGGTTCCGTCAATCCTAAAATCTCCGGTATAAACGATCCTTGTTCCCTCAGCATCCTCAACGAGCACCTGAGCCGCACCCAAAATGTGATCGGCGGGGAAAAGTGTTATGCAATCCTCTTTGTATCGAAGCGTTTTACCATAATCAAACGTCTCCGCAGAACCTCCCATCAGAAAAAGCGGGCTCATCATGACGTCGATCAAATCCTTGGTTGCCTCGGTCATCAAGACTTTTTCGCATGTTCTTAGGCTTTGTTGTAAGCCTATCATGTGGTCGGCGTGGGCGTGGGTTACAACCCTTAATGGTTTGGTTTCATCTGGCGCATCGCAAGCGACGTATTTTCCCAGCAGAACGGCTCCTCTCTGGGTTATTGTAGCTTTTGTAGACAACGTGGGCACCGGTTATGCGGTTTTTGGAGCGAGCCAGTCGATGAGTTCTCTTGGGTTTTCGCATTCTATTTTGACCCTTATTGGTCCTAGGGGTGATTCCGCTGTCTCTTTAGAGAAGGAGACGTGTCCCGCGAACGCGACTTGTTTGTTTAGGCAGAAGCTTATTGTTTTTCCGCTTAGTCCTTCGAAGAGGACTTTTCTGGCAGCATCGCGGACGCGTTCTCTGCGCAACAGATTGTAAAGTTTGGTGAGTGATTCGAGACCTCTGGTCTCTGCGGTTAGTAGCCCTCCCTTATGTACAGGTTGAATTTTGGCTTGGATGTTTCCGAAGATGTTTTCTACCGCGCGTTTTACTTTTTCTTCGGATTCTGTTGGGTTGATTTCGGTTTCTATATGAATTCTTACTTCGTCCATTTCCTCTCAATCTTCCTCAAAACTTCCCTAATTTTTTCTTTTACAACTTCCAACTTTTCCTCGTTGACTATTAAGTGTTCAGCCGTGGCTATGGCTTCGCCTAATCCAACGCTTAACTCTCTCATGTCTCTTTCGTGGAAGATTTGCCAGTTTTTGGGGTCGTCGCTTCTCTGGCGTTGGTAGAGCCTTTTGAACCTTGTTTCTGGGGATGAGTCGATGGCTATGAGGGCGAATTTTGGAAAATGCTTTTTGAATTCTTCAACTTCGCTTAGGCTTCTTATGCCGTCCACAATAACCTTGTGCTCTTTTACTTTTTCTATTTTGGGGATGCATTTTTTGGCTATGGTGCTGTTTCCCTCTTTTTGCCTTAACTCAAGCATTATTTTTCCAAGATTTTCGGGACAGAGCTCTAAGCGTCTTCTTTCTGCTTCTTCTCTAACTATGTCGCCCATCACCACAACCCCGTAGCTACTTCCTTTTGCAACAGCTACAACTACTGATTTGCCCGCTCCAGGCATTCCAGCCAAACCTATGACAAGTTTGTCGTTCATTTGCAATCGTCCTTTATGTTGAGCTTATAGCGTAATTCTATTTTTTGTTTTGGGTTCCCAACCGCGACATAACAGGTCTCACGCCAAGCGAAGCAGATGGAAAAATAGACATGAGACACGTACGCCTAGTAGCCAAAAACTTCGCAAAAACAGACCCATAACCACTATTTTTTATCTCAACATTCTTTTTATGTTAAAACATTTATGAAAGAAGAAATTGATACATAACAGAAGGAGAAACAAACAGATGCCAGAAACAATAAGAAGTTTCTTAGCTTTCGATATGGACAGCGAATCAATTCTGACAAGAATAACGGACGTGCAAAACCTGCTAGCCAAAACAGGGGCGGATTTGAAACTTGTTGAATCCAAAAATATCCACATAACCATTCGATTTTTGGGAAACATCACCCCAAACATGGTTGAAAAAATCTTTGAAGAGATGAAAAGGGTTCAGTTCACTCCTTTTGACGTTAAGATTCAAGGGACTGGAGCCTTCCCAAATCTGCGCTATCCACGAGTTTTGTGGGTCGGAATAACCCATGGCGCTGAGCAGCTGAGAAGCATTTTCAATCAATTAGAACCCCGTTTACGCCTTTTAGGATTTTCGCCAGACCCTAAAGGCTTTAGCCCCCACCTAACAATTGCCCGCGTAAAATCCGGAAGGAACAAGGCTGAACTTGCCAAATGCATCACGGAAAATGTGAATTACGAATTCGGAATCGTCCGGGCTGAGTGTTTGAGGCTTAAAAGAAGCGACTTAACGCCAAAAGGGCCCATTTACTCAACCCTTAAAGAGTTTTATCCACAAAAGTGAGAAAAGGATAGTTTATGGAAGAGAAAATAGAAAAGGTTTGTACAACCGTTTTGGAAAGGGTTACCCCTAGAAAACTGGAACGAGCTAAAATTGAGGCTTTGGCTAAAAAACTGGGAAAAAAGGTTGTTTCTGCATCCGAAAAGTTACGAGTTAAGGCTGAAGTGCGCTTAGAAGGCTCGGTTGCGAAGGACACATGGCTTAGTGGAGAACCAGACGTAGACATTTTCATGCGTGTTCCAACAAGGATACCCCGCAAATCTCTAGGAGAGGTATGCCTAAAAATAGCAAGAAAAGCCACGGAAGGCTCAAAACAAATCGAAAGGTTTGCCGAACACCCATACCTCGAGGCAATGGTTGACGGCGTTAGAGTGAATATTGTACCATGCTATGATGTTGAGCGGGGAGAATGGTTAAGCGCCACGGACAGAACACCATACCACACAGACTACGTGAAAAGACATCTGAATCGGCAGATGCGGGGTGAAGTGCGCTTATTAAAGAAGTTCATGAAGGGAATAGACGTTTATGGAGCTGAAATAAAAATAGGCGGGTTCAGCGGCTACCTATGCGAACTCTTAATTCTGCATTATAAATCCTTCATAAAAACGCTAAAGGCATTTGCACAGCATAAACAGGGAGTAACCATAGACATTGAAAACTATTACAAGGGAAGAGAGAGCGAGCTACAACTTCTGTTCGAAGAACCGCTCGTAATTGTCGATCCAGTGGATAAGGGGAGAAACGTAGCCTCAGCGGTACAACCGCAAAAACTCTACACCTTCGTAGCTGCTGCACGAGCCTTCCTAAAAAATTCGAACTTGAATTTCTTTTATCCGTCAGAAACAACCGCACTAACCGTTAAAGAACTGAAACAAAGATTAGACAGACGAGGTTCCACTATTATCTTTTTAACCTTTGGAAAGGTCGACGCTGTTCCAGACGTTTTATGGGGTCAACTCTACAAATCTCAACGTTCCTTGCGTAAACTTATTCAACTAAACGATTTCAAAATCTTAAGAGACCTTCCATGGAGCGGCGAGAAAACCCTAAATATGTTCATCTTTGAACTCGAACAACGCATCCTACCACCGGTAAAGAAGCACTTGGGACCACCTCTTGAAAAAGAAAAAGAATGCGAAAAATTCTTGATGAAACACTTAAACAAATTGGGCACGGTTTCTGGACCCTATATTGAAGATGGAAGATGGGTCGTGGAGCTTCGGATAAAATACACCGACGCGGTTACACTGCTCAGCGAAAGGTTGAAGGATGGCGGAAGAAACGCAGGTGTTGCAGAACAAATTTCGCAGACGCTTCGCGAAGAGTTCAAAATCTCTGTCAACAACGAAATAATGGAAGTTTATGCGAAAAACAGCGAGTTTGCTGAGTTTCTAACAGAATTCTTATCCGGTAAACCCAAATGGTTGGAAAACGCCTAGACTCAGCAATATTAAAGCTATGCCGAGCAGCCAGCAGTAAAACGCAAAAAGGTGAAACTTTTCCTTAACTAGGATTTTCCAAAGGAGTTTTAAGGCAAAATAACCAACAAACATGGTGACAGCTATTCCGGCAAAAATTTCGGTCCAACCCAACCCTACAGTTGTCAGTTCGTCAAATTGTGTATAGAGGGTTAAGGCTAAAGCCCCTATTATTGCTGGAATGGAGAGTAGAAAAGAGAATTTGAAGGCTTTTTCTCGTTTTATTCCAAGTAGAAGGGCGGCTGCAATTGTTGCTCCGCTTCTTGAGATGCCGGGAATTATGGCTATGCCTTGTGCTATACCGATTACTGTGACTGTCAAATAGTCTATATTATTGGTTTTTTCTTTTCCAGCTTTCGCTGAATAAAGCGCTATTCCACAGAGAACGAATGCTATAGCAATAGGCAAAACGCTTTTGAAAACATCTTCTATAAGCTCACCGAAGACGAAACCGATCAGCGCAGTTGGTATTGTTCCGACAATTATTAAGGGTATTAGCCTTCCATGTTCTGTTTTGAAATCAAAACGTGCAAAAGCCGAAAGTACGTTCTTGATATCTCTTCTAAAGAAAAGTAAAACAACGGTTAATGTTCCGATGTGTAGAATAACATCGAAAAGTATCGGAGCTTTTAGGCCAAAAAAATGTTCGGCCAATTTTAGGTGTCCTGTGCTTGATATTGGTAGCCATTCCGTAAAGCCCTGGATTATGCCCAGGATTATTGTTTTCATTAGCTGCTCCACAGTGTTCGCCGCTTTTCTCCTTTTATTTCCGGATTATGTTTAAAAGGTTAATTCATCAGAATTGTTAACCTCTACGTGGGTGTCATCCATGAGCGAACATCCGCTTGGAAATGTCGAAGACCGTGAAATGCTGGCTAAGATGTACCTTGAAAAACAGCTTGACTTCTTCTTTCTCCAAATTCGAAATTTGTGGAGGGTTGACGGCCTATACTTTTTAAGTGTAGAAAAGGAATTTGGCACAGAAGCCGCAACAGAAATTGATGCTGGTGTTTGGGAGGCTATGGCTCAGATCGAAGCCAAAAGCCTGCAAAGAATGTTTAATGTGAAAGAAAACTCAGACATCCCAACAATCATGAACCTTTTACGCAAGTCAAGCTGGGCTTTGGACCAGCCCTTCAAAACCCTTGAAGTAAGCGATAAAAGGGCTACTTTAAGCATTGACAGATGCCGAACGCAGGAAGCGCGCTTAGGCAAGGGATTAAGCGAGTTTCCATGCAAGCAAGTGCGGTTTGGCTATCTGAAAAACTTTGCAAAAACGCTAAATCCAAAAGTCGAAGTGAACTGCTTGGTATGTCCGCCAGACGAGCATCCCAAAGATTTATGGTGCAAATGGGAGTTCAAACTATCTTAGGCGAGAATGCAATGTAAGAAATCACAGACTAATTTTAGCTAGTCCTGTCTAGGTTTTTGCATTGACTTTTTAATAGGCTGCAAATATGAGTTAAGGACTTTTTCCCTAAACCTGCCCACCAAAAATGAATGAAATCATAAATAGCGCGTTTGTTTTGAAGCGTTTACACTACCGTATGGAAAAATACGGGAAAATCGATTATTGATTAAGGCTGTTAGCTTAATCTAGAATCTTCGTCTCTGGCTTCTTCTTTTTGCCCAGCACTCTCGGCAGTAAACAGGCCTATCTGGGTCGGGTTTGAAGGGAACTTCACACTCCTTCCCACAATCAGCACAAACTGCCTTGTGCATCTCGCTTCCAGACATTAACTATTTCAACTCCTATACTATTTTATGTGCAAAAATTGCTTCTTGCACTAGGCAACTATACGCGACATAGTCGCTTATAAAAATTGCCATTAAAAACTGCATAATCTCATCGAGTTTTTGGTAAGAAGCCTCTAAATAGTTGGACGTTTCAAATTTAAAACGGGATGAGATGACGGCATTGAGGCTTCTGCTCGACGAGATGTATGCGGGTTTGAAAGAGTATTTTGAGACTCTTGGATGGGAGGCGCTAACGGTTCAAGATGTAGGGTTGCAAGGGGCAAAAGACAAGGATGTCGTAGAGTATGCAAGGAAAAACAACTTGCTACTAGTGACCCAAGACCAGAAGCCTGCTGATTTGGCCGAACTCACAGGAGTCAGATACATGCTGATTTCAAGCGCGATGATCGCCAGAATAGCTGATGCAAAAATAAGGGAAAAGTACCCAGACATAAAACCGAAACAACACTAAACTTCTTAGGTTAGTGTTTTTTGTTTTTCCGCCGAAACAAAGCTTGAAACTCTGACGCCTACAAGCCTTATTTTTCTGTCACGTCTAAGGTATGCCTGCACTAGCTCTTTAGCTGTTTTCTTCAAGTCTTGTAGACGGTTCGTAATAAAAGGCAACGTTTTGCTGTGGGTGTGGGTTTCAAAGTTTTCGTACCGGACCTTAACAGTGACAGTTTTAAAGTAAAGGTTCTGTTTCAAAACGTCCTTATGCACTTCTTCTGAAAGCTCGTCCAAAGCGGTTACGATAAACTCAAAATTCGATGTATCTTCTTCAAAGGTTATTTCACGGCTGATAGACTTGATTTCGCCTCTCTCCACAACCTCACTTTTATCTATTCCATGCGCCATCAAATACATTTGAGTCCCCATAACACCGAAAGTTTCCGATAGCACCGTCGGGTCGCAACATGCTAAATCTCCTATTGTTTTAATTCCCATAGCCCCAAGTTTCTGCTCAGTCTTCCGCCCGACCCAAAGAAGCTTATGCACCAGCAGTGAAGCCAAAAATTTTTCAGCTTCCTCTTCTTTAACAACTTTTAAGCCGTCCGGCTTCTGGAAGTCGCTGGCTATTTTGGCGACAAGCTTGTTTGGGCCTATACCTATCGAACACGTGATCTTTTCCTTCTCGTAAATCTCCTTTTTTATTCGTCTTGCCAGGGCTTCGGCTTCAATGTAGTCCTTTACCTTTGAGGTTACATCTAAGAAAGCCTCATCTATACCCCACTGCTCAAACTTGTCTGTGTGTTTTCGCAGCATGCCCATGATTTCGCCGGAAACCTTAGTATAAAGTTCATAGTTAACTGGCAAGTAAATGGCTTCTGAACAGAGCTTCCAAGCCTTTGAGATGGGCATGCCAGACCTAACACCGAATTTTCTAGCCTCATAATTACACGTGCTTACGACCCCTCTACCCCTTCCCCCTTTTGGGTCTGCTCCAACAATTACCGGTTTACCCTTATATTTGGGGTGCTCCCTTTCCTCAACAGCCGTGAAAAAGTGGTCCATGTCGACGTGAAATATTATACGTCTTCTCTCAGCCATGATTTTCCTTTTCCGAACGTGCTGCTCCAAGATAAAACTGGTGTGTCTGTTGATTTGAATTTATCGTAATTTCGCAAAATTCCTGAAATCGCTGATAAAATCCTGGTCCCACAACCTCAACTCTAACCGTTTCAAATTTTCTGTAAGGAATTGGAAACATGACTCGTTTATGAATCCCGAAATCCTCTGGATTCAGCACAAGTTTGACCTTAAACTCTTTCTCCAAATCCTTAACTGTTCTTAAAACCTTTTCCATGAAGCCGGCTTGACTCCTTTAACTTTTCTTCCTGCTTGTGGACTTCATACTTTTGGACGCCTAAAGGAGGAAGAGTCTTTCTCGAAACTATAGAAAAACTTTTCTTTAATCAACTAAAGAATGGAGGATTGAGTGTGAAAATTTAATGGAGAGGAAGGATTTTCTTATAGAGCCTGTGAAGCACATGAAAATAAATGGAAAACTGACAGTGGACCAGTTGATTCAGCAGTTTAAGAATTCGGGATCTTTTGGGGCTGGTAGACTTTCGGTTGCATGCGACATCTATGAACGGATGGTAAGGGATGAAGAGTGCACAATATTCTTGGCTTTAGCCGGCGCTGTTGTTCCGGCTGGGATGCGTTCGCTGGTTACGGATTTAATTCGTGAAAGATTTATTGATGTTGTTGTGAGCACGGGAGCCAACATGGTTCATGACGCGATAGAAGCCCTCGGTGGACACCATTACAAGGGACACTGGTTTGTGGATGATCATCTGCTTTACAAGTACCACATATACCGCATATACGATGTTTTCGTGCCGGAGGAAGACTTCACGAAGTTAGACTATAGGCTTGCAGAAACATACAATGAAATAGCCGCTGAAAACAACGGGAAAAGCCTTTCTTCAAGCGAGTTTGCATGGGAATTAGGCAAGAGGCTCACTGATCCAAACTCGATTTTGAGGGCGGCATTCGAGGCAAAAGTGCCTATTTTCCTTCCAGCCCTCCGTGACTCAGAATTCGGGTTTATCCACTGGCTTCATGCTTCACGCAAAAACTGCCAAAGCACATTAGTAGTAGATGCTTTCAAAGACGTGCCAGAAATAGTCAACATCTGCAAGCGTTCTCCCAGAAACGGTATGATAGTCATCGGTGGAGGTGTGCCGAGAAACACCGTTCAATCCGCTGCTCTTGCATCAAAAAGGGGTATGGACTACGCCGTAATAATAACGATGGATCGTCCTGAAATCGGGGGATTGTCAGGCTCAACATTGGAGGAGACGGTGAGTTGGGGAAAAGTGAAGGGGAAGGCGGATAAGATTATGGTCATCGGCGACGCCATGATAATTTTCCCAATAATTGTCGCTTCAGTCCTTGAAAGATTGAGTGAAGATTTTAAGCGAGTGCCCTACGTAGAACGTGGAAAATTTAAAGCGGATGGACGAATCTGAATGGGAGAAAAGGCTAAAATGAAACAGAAGTTTTGTGGAAACTGTGGAAATCACAACGCATACAATTATCCAGACCAAGTGTTCTGTTCAAAACTCTTTTCTGAAAACAAAGACCCAATTGTCGAGACGTTATGGTGCTGTGGAAAATGGAACCCGAGTAGTCAGGAATGCTACTGCGTTGAAGAGGCTATGAAAAACAGGAGCAGCAGATAATTCTTTTTCTCTTTTTAATCTAACGCTAAAGTTATTACAGGGAACTTTAGTGTTAAACCTGTTAGCGTTGGAGCCCGGTGGTGTAGCGGTCAAGCATGGCGGGCTCTGGTGGAAACGGAGAAACCCGCTGACGAGAGTTCGAATCTCTCCCGGGCTACCAAAACAACTATAACTCGGCTGTCTTTTGTTATGGCATGTAAGGGGAGTCTGCTTCTCGTGTGTTGTTCAAATTGTGGAAAATGCTGTGAAAAAACGGAGATGGAGCTTTCAAGCGAGGACATCAAAAGATTAGAGGAAGCGGGTTATCGCCTAGAAGAATTTGCAGTTATGGATGATGGTGTGACTCGCCTCAGAAACGTTGACGGATGGTGCTATTTCTACAGTCTCGCTGATAAGAAATGCCGAGTCTATGGAAAAAGACCCTTGGGATGCTATCTCTATCCCGTTGTGTATATGGTAAATGAGGGTGCCGTAGTTGATGAACTATGCCCAATGGGACAGACGATTTCAGAACAAGAATTGAGAATGAAAGGAAAAATCCTTGACAAACTCTTGAAAAAGATAGACAATCAAAGAAAGTGAAACATTTTGTTTGTATTCTCTTATTTGATGGCACTGTCTTCATTTTGCGGCATAGCCTGAACCTTTTAAACCCTGTTCTAACCCTTGTTTAGCCGACAAGTCATTTTTATCAAGAACTCTTAATCTGCCGCTTTTCCCCATTCTCAACTGAGGTTCTCCTCTGAACACGACGACATCGGCGTTTTCAACTTGAATAACATCGTTAACCGAAACCATTTTTATCTGACCGTTCCACAGGGTTAATTTGATGGTATCAGTGTCGTCTGAGAGAACTGCATTCACAAACATTACATAATCGTTAAACCTAGTGTGCGCCAACCTCGGTTCAGAAATCTCCACAATCCTCGCTCTTAGGCTGACTCGCTTCATTCCCGCTTTCAAATCCTTAATTCGCAGGCAAGTTGCCCTAGACCCTTCTCTTTCTTTCACCAAGACACGCCTTGCATGTTCCAAGACGTATCCGAACTCCTTAAGCGGATCAGTCTCCCTGAGAAGATATTCTGGTATTGGAAACTGTGCAACCACCTTGTAATCGGCAGTTACAAGAAAAATCGCAAAATCTCTCGTTTTTCTGCGACATTCAATCGTTAGTTTTTTACAGGTAGATTCACGATTCTCCCAAGCTTCCACGAACTTACCGAAGAATTCGTTTGAATCAATTCCATGTCTAACAGAAATCTCTGTAAGATACTCAAGAAGTTTGATGTCAGCGTGCGAGTGAAATCTACCCGGAGGGCGACCTCGGAAGGTCCATCCTCGCTCGGTCAAAATTTTAGTTCGCATTCAACCAGTTCCTATTCACTATTTGACTTTACCTCTTCCTTTCACATTTTAAGGTAACCATGGCTTCTCAGCCATTCAGTCTGATTCTTTCTGTATCGCCAGAAAATGTCGCCTCGTTTGTCCGACTGAAATTCCCAAGGAGAAACCAAAACAATGTCTCCCACTCTGATCCACACTCTTCTCTTCAACTTGCCTCGAACTCTGCACAATCGTTCTTTGCCGTCTTGACACTTCACCAAGATTCTGTCATAACCCAGCATTCGAACAGCTATGCCCAGCACATCATTTGCAGCTGGCAACACCATATTTTCGATCTCTTCTTCGCTGATAACCTTTCTTTTACCCAACTTCTCACCTTCCAAATCATGAGAACACAATGGTAACCGTTAAGATTTTCATCATAGTCAAAATAAGACTAGACTTTTTCGGCATTCGCAAATCTGCGTCCAACCATCGTAACTCTAAATTTCACGT
>Ga0315310_10001962_pt1 | contig 12975 bp, 12 predicted proteins | sample TDP5_MG_FD_203630 | JGI IMG/M metagenome (GOLD analysis project Ga0315310, IMG submission 203630) | Freshwater sediment microbial communities from Lake Towuti, South Sulawesi, Indonesia - TDP5 | ecosystem: Environmental > Aquatic > Freshwater > Lake > Sediment | place: Indonesia: South Sulawesi... | reverse complement strand
TTACGACCCTTTGAAACTTGCTGAAGAAACTGAAAGAATTGTTGTGAATGGTAGGCTTAGAAAATACCATCGTGTCGGCCGTTTGAGCCGCTGGTACGGTGGCATAGCGGAATCGCATTGCTGCGGCTGCAATCTGAGATGCGTGTTCTGCTGGAGCGGCTTCCCCAGAGACCATCCCGACGCTGTCGGCCAGTTTTATAGCCCAGAGCAGATTTTCGAGCAGACGATTAGCGCCACTAAGAAGCGTGGCCTCAGACAGATGAGAATTACCGGAAATGAGCCGACAATTGGAAAAGAGCACCTGCTTGATGTGCTTGCGCTGGTTGACAAAACAAACTTAACATTCATTCTGGAAACAAACGGAATACTGATTGGTCATGATTCATCATATACCGAGCAACTGTCACGGTTTCATAACGTTCACGTTAGAGTCTCTCTAAAAGCAACGAACGCCGAAGAGTTTGGACGCTTAACCGGCGCCTACCCCGACGCCTTCAATCTCCAACTAAAGGCTCTAGAGAATCTGCTAAGCGCCGGCGTCTCATCACACCCAGCCATCATGGTATCGTTCACCACTCCAGACAACATTGAGAAGTTGAAGCAGAGGCTGAGAGAGATTCATCCGAGTCTAGCCGAAAGTCTTGAAGCAGAACAAGTGATACTTTACCCACCTGTTGTTGAACGTTTGAAAGCAGCGGGAATTCCGCCCAAACCCGCTGAGTCAGCCAGCCGCTTTCGAACACGTTGACACGCGCTAGTTAATCCGCCTTCTCCTTCTGTTGATTGCACCGGCCCTTCCAGTGGCAGATGGTCTCGTCGCCGTGGTCTTTCTTGTAGTCGCATGGCTTCTTGAAATGGCAGCTTGGCGATTCGGGACGCTTTGGGGCATAACTCGGAAGCTTCGGTTTTCTGAATGGCATAAAAGGTCTATTAGTAACATGCACTTCGATGCCAAATATCAGTTATGAATCGTGGGTACATATGAGCGCACTATAAGCAAATAAACGCCGACGCTGCAGCCGGATCGATATTCCACACGTTATGCGCCGCGAAATCGACTAGGACGCGCGTTGGCACCCCCAACTAGATTCATTGTTGTCTATCAAAACCGCGCCGAGGAAGATCGCCGCTTGCTCACATACACACATTCTTGAGTAGAGGATTTGTCTAGAAGCATCTCTCACAATCGTTAAAAACCTATAGCAAAAACATTGAAAATCGCTGCTCGGGAGGAATCAGGGTTGAAAAGGATTTTCCCAGTTGTATTAATCTTCGTCCTTACTTTCTCGATGTTACCGTCCTTTGGACTAAGCGGTTCTACAGGGAAGGCTCGAGAGGAGTCCAGTGCCGCCCTAGCAGATTTAGCGACAAGTTCAATCCCTGAAAATATCACTCATAACTTCAACCTACGCATAGTATTCGTCGGATATAGTGTAGATTTAGTTGACACCGCCGAAGTAGAAGCTAACGTCGGGCACTACTATGAACTGCCCTACTGGGACGCCTCCTTAAGATACACATTCAATACCGAATACGCGTTTGCAGATCAATCCTACTATGAGAACTTGAAGAGTTTCATTCTGGAGAATTCAGTCAGTGGCACAGCAACAACTTCTGCACTAAACGTAACTGCTTTAGAATATCAGCGAGAAACCGGAACGCGCATGTCCATCTTTTTGCCACAGTCAGGAATGGCAATTGATGCATACGCCGTTGAGCAATGGTTCGCCGACAACTCTTACGGTTATGCTGACGACGAGAAACCTGGTTACACCTTCTATGTGCTGAACTTCACTGAATTCGACTCGCCCGATCACTCATGGGAGCATTGGTACAACTTTACTCGTTATGATATGAATGCAAAATCCATCAATGACTACTGGCGACTAGAATGGGACAATCCGCTTAATCCAAACGTCAGATTTCCTTACCCAGCTTTCACATCAAAGCATCGGCTGCTCTTTGTTGACCCTTCGGCATTTCAATGGTATCTGACGTGGGCGAGAATATGGTGGGGATTAGACCCCTATCTGATCGGTCCAAAATACGACTATTACTACGAGGACCTCGACAGTTTTCTTGCAACCCATGATGTCGCTGTTCCTGAGGGAAGAAGCGCGCTTGCACAGTATCTGGCCGGATGGATCGACGACTTCTTGTACAACCTGCTGAGTCCGGTTGCGTGGCCCACGACGGGAAACACCCTGTCACTCCAAGTTCTGCTCCTCAACAACGCTTCTGACTATGGCTACCCAAACGAAAAGATGAAGTGGATTCTCAACTCCACGCTTATCGATGAAGCAGTCAAAGAGCTTGCTCCCTACATGCAAGTTGAAGTCTCAGCAAAATTCGAAGACCTATCGTCACACCCTGAGATCGAGCAGATGCTAACTGACTCTTTCATAGAGGAGAAAGACGGCTGGCGCTATTATGACGGTTTTCAACTGTTCTTCGTTCTGCAGTCAGTTCGCGATCAGTATTTCAACATGAAAGCGGCAGACATGACAGTCAATGCGTACGTGTTTCTGCTGAAAAACGCCTCATTCGAAACTGGACCGGGAGGCATGGAGTTTACAGGTCTGGGCGGATTGAATCAAGTACTGATCCTAATGTCAATTGACCGCTATTTCCGTGCAGATGGCACAACTCCAAAGGCTGGTCTCGGCATGACGATGATTCATGAACTCGGCCACAACATCGCGTTTCCACACACATTCTCATTTCTCCGATATGCAGGCGACTTCGCCGACGACGTTATGGGCTACTACTCCTACGGCTACTCATTCTGCAAGATGCGAACAGACCTTTTCCGACGAACCGTTGTAGACATGAAGCTCTTGGAACTGAAATCAGCATTGAGAACAGACATTGCCACATCATGGCCTTGGCCAAAGAAAACATTGTTCTTCAGAAACAGCTTGCTAGAAGCCATAGAATCGAAGATTGATCTGACAATGCAATCCTATGACAATATGGACTATCTGGATGCCTACTACAAAATATTAGAAGCAGAGAGCTTAGAGACGTACATGAGAGAGATTATTAGTGAAACAAGGGTGGCTGGTGACGTAGATGGCGACGACAAATGCGACCTTTGCGACCTCTATGCGTTGGTTGAAGCGTATGGATCCACGCCATCCTCACCAAAATGGAACCCAGACGCCGACTTAGACAGGGATGGAGTCGTTCACTTAGCGGATTACGAGATTCTTCGAAGTTTCTTCGGCCAGAAGGCAAAGGTGACAGTTGGCTTCTTCAGATGGAAGACGGGCGCAAGAACCACTGGAGTTGAAGTTGGCTTCATAATATTCCCCGAATGGGACATGCCAAACACCGAGTTCAACATCACGTACGGCTTACAGAACTGGGGCAAGAAACCACAATCCTGCCTCATACGAATATCAGAAATAACCATGTCAAATCTCATCAAATCAATATACATAGCAATCTACAGCAAAACCACCACATTAGCAGAGATCACATGGACTGCTGGCATGACGACACCAACAAACTGGGCAAAACTAACTCTTGACCCATCAACACAGTATAGTATCATGATTGAATTAACAGGAAGCATGGAAGCCTTCTACGAAATGACCGTGATCAAACTCGAATCCAGACAACTGCCCTTGGGCCCGCATGTGCATGCGGGGAAATCCAGAACCGGCGATTTTCTCGATTCACAGCCATGATTGACTCTCACTAATTGATTATTCTGAGCAATTTGAGTCTTTATGGAGCGCGTGTGTTTCACGCGAAGTTGCTAATTTCGAGAAAGCATGTTGCTTTAGGTTGCACTGGACATCTAAAACCCCAGCGTGCAGGCGGCTGAGAGTTATTCGCCACATATACATTACGATGTTTTCAACATGTTAAGTGGTCAATAAAATGCTGAAGCCCACTCATATCGAGGGGAACTGAAATTTGCCAAGGAATTTCAATGAGAAGTGGGGAGAGAGTGAAGGTTCTGAACCTTTTGGCTCGAAGGTTAAGAAGACCATTCGTTCCTCAGGTCAGTTGAAGCCACGTATTGATCACGCCATCCAGCGCTTAGAGGCACAGATTCAAAGATTAGATCAGACAAGCAATCGCTTAAGCGAACGAGACAAATCGCTGTTTGCCAAAGTCGTCGATGCCTATACCAAACACGATCTGCCTCACGCCAACGCCTTTGCCAATGAGTTGACCCAGATACGGAAAACTGAAAAAACCGTCATCAACGCACGACTTGCACTAGAGCAGATAGTTCTTAGGCTCAAGACCGTCACTGAACTCGGAGACATGGTTTACACACTCGGCCCGGTCATCGGCGTACTTCGCAATGTCAAAACCGCAATAACTGGCGTGCTACCCGACGCCGGAGGAGAACTGGAACAAATAGGCATAGAGCTCAGCGGAATAGTCGGAGACGCTGGACAAATTACAGGCCTAACCCTCGACTTTGCAGCCACAAATGAAGAAGCACAAAAAATACTGACTGAAGCCTCCACGATAGCAGAAGAACGAGCAAAAGAGAAGCTTCCGGAATTGCCTCCTCTAAACGCAAGACCTCAAAGCCGAACCTAGCAACAGCATAGGTCACTAACGATCACGGATCGCCATAATAGGTAAAGCACATGCCCGCGGTCACTTACCTACGAAGCCTTGTTCCATGAGTGAGAACACTTAGTGCAGGTGAAATGCTCTACTGTTCGTTCTCTTCTTACGCCGGCGTGTTCTCCAGAAATGCTTGAGACCCAATGGAATGCTTCTCCATTTCCGCATTTAGGACACGCCTGAGAGATTCGAGTACTGGGGTTTACAGATTGATCAACAACATAGATCCCTTCAGTCACGTTCTTCTTAGAACTGCTTATTCTCTTCTCTGACCCTGCTGACACCGATTTTCCACATTTTGTGCAGATGAATCCTTCAGCAGTTCGCTTCATGTACGAACCGCAGTCGTCACAGAATCTCATTCTCAACCAGATTCTCATTGCGCTGGAGATATATCAATGCAATCTGGAAGTTAACATTTTTCTCAATGATGTGAGGCGAGATAATCCCACTTAAGCTCTGCCACACATATTGGTTGAAATACTTACATTTGTCAGGACTCTAATTTTCTTTTTAAATAGACAAAAATCATAAATGCTAAACGACCCCACCATTAAGAGCCCTTGGGAGTCCGAATTTCATGTTTACGTATTCAAGCGTGTTTAAGGACGAGTCTAAGTTAGACATTAATTATGTGCCAACTCGCTTACCTCACAGAGAACACCAAATGCAGTTGCTCAACCAGTTCTTTCGATTTGCTGTTGAAACACCGGGCAAGATGACCCAGCGCATTCTGGTAGTTGGCAGGGTTGGAACTGGAAAAACCGCCATGACTCAGCTTTTTGGTCAAAACATAGTCAGGGAGGGCCAGAGGCGTGGCATTAACCTTCACTATGTTCATGTCAACTGTCGTGAGTGCAAGGGCAGCCTCTTCATGGTGATTCAACGCATTGTCTTGAAGTTTCATCCAACCTATCCCAAGCGTGGTTATTCCGCCCAAGAACTGTTGCAGTCTCTTATGCAGATCCTAGACGAACAGAAGGCCTATCTCGTCCTCACTCTAGACGAATTAGATGCACTCATCCAAGACGAAGGCTCCGACTCACTCTACAGCCTAACACGAGTGCAGGAAGACCGACCGACGACTGCGCAAAGAGTCTCAATCATCGGCATAGTCAGGAACGCAACGTTGCTAGGTGCACTAGACGCCAGCACAAGAAGCACGCTACAGCGCAACATAATCCAGCTGGAAGAGTACACTCAGCCACAACTACACGACATATTGAATGACCGCGTGGCCGGTGCCTTCCGAGACAACACCGTTCCCTCACAGAGCATAGACCTAGTCGCGCAGTTAGCCTCGCTTGAGAGCGGAGACGCCCGATACGCCATAGAACTGCTGTGGCGAGCAGGAAAATATGCCGACGCACAAAGCGCACATGAAGTATTGCCTGAGCATGTCAGAAAGGCTGTGGGCAGCGTCTATCCAACCATGAGAAAGGACACCGTAGCCACACTTAGCCTGCACCAAAAGCTTCTGCTGTTGGGCATAGCACGACAATTCAAACGGTCAGACAGAGCATATCTCTCCATGGGCGAGGCTGAGAACGCCTACGCCGTGGTCTGCGAAGAATACGGCGAAGAAAAAAGAGGACACACCCAACTCTGGAAATACGTGAACGAACTGTCAGATCTGGAGATCATTGCAACAGAGTCTTCAGGCACGGGGCAACGAGGCAAGACGACTCTGATAAGCCTACCCAAAATTCCTGCAGCCGAACTTGAAACTGAACTGGTCAAGACGCTTAGGACGTGAAACGCCATGGCGGTTGAAACGGTTTTCTCATCTAAAGGCCGGGTCAAAATCCTTAAGATTCTTGTGGAAATAGGTGAACTCAACATCTCAGACATCGCCAGACGAGCTGGATTAAACTACACAACAACAAATCAGCATCTACAGGTTTTAGAGACCTCTGGAATTGTTCGGCACAAAAACTTTGGAAGAATCCGCATCTTCCGGTTCAACGAGGAAAATCCAAGGGCAAAAATGATTAAAGGACTGATAAACGAGTGGGAAAAACCGCTTTGAAGACGCATGTTATTAATTGACTGGAAAGGTGAAGAATCAGATGTCTATGGTTGACATAACAGCCAAACCCGAAGTGCATCGAGAAGCCACCGCAAAGGGCTACATAAAACTCAGGCCTGAAACCATACGCAGAATAAAACAGGGAAAAATCGAAAAAGGCGACCCCTTCAGCGTCGCCAGAATTGCAGGCATTCTAGCAGCGAAGAACACAAGCTCGCTGATTCCTCTGTGTCATCCTCTGCCATTGACAAAAGTCGAAGTCAACTTAAAAACAATAAAGGACTCGATGGTGGAAGCTGAAGCGATTGTGAAGACCAAGGCGCAGACCGGCGTTGAAATGGAAGCCTTGACCGCTGTTTCAGTGGCACTACTAACAGTTTGGGACACGACTAAGCAGTATGAGAAAGACACCAAGGGGCAGTATCCAGAGACTGCCATCACAGACATTCAAGTAGTAAAGAAACTCAAACAGAAACGAACAGGATCGAAGACGACATGAGCGAAACCTCAAAGGTACATAAGGAACAGGCGCCCAAACACTTGCGCTTCGCCATCGTAACAGTGAGCACGAGCCGATATCAGCAATCCAAAGCATGCAAACACACAACAGACGAATCAGGCGACCTAATAGCTGAAGCAATACGGAAAAGAGGCTACGTCGTCGACTCTCGTCAATTAGTCTCCGACAACAAAGCAATGATAAAAAAGGCTCTCAAGGAACTTCTGCAGGCGCCTACAGTTAACGCCATAGTCTTTACTGGTGGAACGGGCATCAACCCTGCAGATGTTACAATCGAAACCGTTGAGCCACACCTCGAAAAGAAGCTGCCCGGCTTTGGAGAAATCTTCCGACGACTAAGCTTTGATGAAATCGGCTCACCGGCTGTAATGACCCGTGCAATGGCAGGGGTCGCCAAGGGCAAAGCGGTTTTCTGTTTGCCAGGTTCTCCTCAAGCCGCAAAAATGTGTCTTGAAAGGCTTATATTGCCCGAAACGGCGCATATAATTCTCCACGCCCGTGGAAGATAGGAAGCAAAGTGCTTTACGACAGTTGCGGGCGACCCGCACTCAACCTGCGCATTTCGCTGACACAACGCTGCAACCTAAAATGCGTCTATTGCCACAGAGAAGGTCAGATCCCAGGTTCTGCCATGCCCGAGATGACGACTGAAGAGGTTGTGCGAATAGGCAAGGTGGCTGTCTCCTTGGGCATGACCCACATCAAACTAACAGGTGGAGAACCCCTACTACGTCCTGACATCGTAGAAATAGTGGGTGGCTTGTCTCTGATCCCAGGCCTGCGTGACTTGGCGATGACAACCAACGGAACCCATCTGTCCGCCTTGGCTCAACCTCTCAAGCAAGCCGGGTTGAAGCGAGTCAACATAAATCTTCCATCCCTCGACGAGAAAACCTATTCAATGGTTAACGGCGGAGAACTGAACGACGTTTTGACCGGCGTAAGACAGGCTGTTAAAGCTGGTCTCCACCCTGTCAAACTGAACATGCTTGTTTTGCACGGCATAAACACCGATGACATTCCAGAAATGATTGAGTTTGCGCGACAGAGCAACGTCATCCTTCAGTTGATGGAACTTGAACCAGTCAACATCAAAGACGACTTCTACATAGAACATTTCTTCTCATTGGGCAACATCGAAGCAGAGCTGAAGAAGAAGGCGAAGGAAGTTGAAACGAGAGGGTCTATGCAGAACAGGCACGTTTACACTCTGCCAGATGTGAAGGTTGAGGTCATCCATCCAATCGAAAACACTGACTTCTGCGCTCATTGTACTCGTCTCCGCGTGACAAGCGACGGCAAGCTCAAACCATGCTTGATGGTCAATGACAACCTTGTCGATATATTGACGCCCATGCGAAGCGGCGCAGCAGACAAAGAAATAGAACAGCTTTTCTTCACAGCTGTCAAAAGACGCGAACCCTACTATAAGCCAGCCCGATAGATTTGTTCTTCCTTCGAGTATCTTCCAATAGTGAGATTTCCGCCTTGGCTGAGAAAAAAGACTGGGAAAGATGTAGAAGCAACTGGGGTTATTTGAAAAACCTCTTGGTATTTTCTTGTATGACGAAATTTTCTCACAGCTTAGGTTCAAGTCACCAAAAACAAATCTGACATGATTTGAGTAGACTAGAAAGCTCATAAATTCCTATGAAGCCTAAACCATAATAGGAACATGAAGTTAGGAGGTGAATGATAGTGATTGAGAAGCTATACCACATTACTTTTCCCGTATCTGACATAAAAAAGACTGTTGCATTCTACGAAGAAACTCTTGGGCTTAAAAAGAGAGGTGAATGGCCTAATTACGTGGAATTTGACGTTGGAGGGGTGCATTTTGGCTTCGAACAAAAAGGAAAGCTCGAGATCTTTCTAATTGTGGACGACGTAGACAAAGCATACCAAAGTCTCAAAAAGAAAGGGGTAAAATTTCTTTCAGAGCCCAAAAACATGCACTGGGGAGCTCGAGCAGCCACTTTTATTGACCCAGACGGAAACAAATTCACCATAGAACATTTCAAAAAGTAAAACTGTGAGCTTAAGAACAGAGAAGAGAAGAACTTGAAACAACTGCTAAAAGAAGAATTGATCGAATGGCTATTCGCCGGTGAACCTTGGGTAGTTTATCGTACATTGATTGATCTTCTAGACAAGGATGAAAAAGAGAAGGCGGTTATAAAAGCCCGAACGTCAGTCCCTGAGCACGCACTCGTAAAGAAAATTTTCAAGGGTCTAAACAAAGATGGTTACTGGGGAACACCAAAAGACATTCACACATGGTGGCCGAAGAAAGATACCACCTTCTGGCTGCTTCCAGTGTTGGCAGATTTCGGTTTCACCACAGAAGACAAAAGGATCGCCCGGGCTTGTGAATACGTGTTTAGCACTCAACTCCCTACTGGTGGATTCGGCTGGGATCCACCAACTCACGCCCACGATTGCCACAGTGCAATAATAATAGAATCATTAGCGAAACTGGGCTTTCTTGGAGACTCTAGACTAGAAAAAGCCTATGGATGGCTCATCAAAAGGCAGCGTCTTGACGGTGGATTTTGGTGCAAGAACACCGCACAGATTGGTGGACCTCGCGAGAAGGAGCCAAGTTGTGCTATGGCAACAATGTTTGTGTTGGGAGCATTGGCTCAAAACCCAAGGCTTCCAAACGATCACACAGCAATCAGAGCGACTGATCTTCTCTTTGAATGCTGGAAAAACAGAGGAAAAATAAGATACGCTGGCCACGACAGTCAAGTAGGAACTGACTGGGAGAAGTTGAAATACCCCTTCACGGATTACAAAATCCTGAAGTTTCTCGATGTGCTCTCGAGGGTCGATCATGCTAAGCGCCGACTCCATGAATCAGAAATGGTCAACATTCTTCTTTCTAAGCAAGACAGCCTAGGAAGGTTCACGCCCGAATCAATTGTGAAGGTGTGGTCTGATTTCGACTTTGGACAAAAAGAAAAGCCGTCAAGATGGATCACCCTTCTGGCCTTGCGAACACTGAAAAGAATTCACAAGTAGAGCAGCGTGTCAACTTATGTCCAGATCGCTTGGGGCAGAACGAATAATAGATGTGTGGGCTCTCGCACTCAAGATCAATATCATTCTTTCATCGGGGCCAGAGTCGTCATCGCCCACACGTACAAAACTACTGTCAAGCTGAAATAAAAACTATACTTCTCACTGAAGAAAGTTTCACAGTCGAAGATCCCGCTGACAGAATTTCTAAGTAAAGTTTTCTTCATAAGAATCCTTTTGAGTGGCTGGCAATTCCATTGCTAAAATGGAGATGTAAAGCGCCATGAAGAACAATGAGAATGGCGATGAAACCTACTCTCTTATTTTCAAGTCGTTGAAGCATCCAATTCGCAGAAAGATATTGCGAATGCTGCAGGAAGATGAATTGACTTTCTCTCAGATCTTGCAGATCCTGTCAATGGACAGTGGGCACCTTAGTTACCACCTTGAGAATCTGAGTGATCTGCTCTCGCGTTCACCAGACGGAAAGTACAGGTTATCCAGTTTTGGGATAGCCGCGGTCAAGTTAATGAGCGGCGTTGAAGAGTATAAGCCGCCTTCGGTTTCACCCTCCTCAGTTTCAAGGAGCAGAGTTGATGCAGTCGTCAAGATCATGTCGATTGTTCTTGCGGTTGCGTTGCTCTGGTCGAGCCTGTATTCGATAAGCTTCACAACGAGTGCAAGCAGTCTGCTTGTTCGCACTGCATCAGAACGCCCAGGAATATCTCTTGAATTGGCGCCAGATCAGACGTTCGTTTACAACCTGACACTGATCTACGGAGGATACCAGATGGTGGCAACGGAACCGAATGGTCTTCGCATGGTGATAAAACAACCAGTCAGAGCCGCGAACGAGTGGGAAAGGTATTTCGTGCGGCTTAATCTAGAGTTTAACGGAACCTACGGCATTATTCTAATGATTCACGATCCATCAAACAATCTCATCAGCAATAGCACTCAGCAGGGCGCCGGGGGAGGCCAGGTTGGCATACCAGGCGCTTATCTTGATCAGCCTGGAACCTATGACCTTGAAATCCGAAACGTGAAATCTACAATGGCTCTCGGCAACCTGTCATTGGAAATTATGCAGGAGTGGTTTGAAAGACCAATGTTCTACTATGGACTCGCAGGAGCTGCAACGGCGCTGTTGTACCCACTAACACTGTTTCTCAGCTGGCTCTGGATGAAGAAGACGAAACCCATCAAAATCAGCTGAATGATGATGACACGCGTGCAGTTATAACACTGTGGCAACCAATAGATTGCACAAGTGAAAGGATGCTTCGCCGCATCAAAATCGTGCCATTGGCAGCAGAGAGCCTAGGCGTCCGTTCCATGTGCACCCTTGTCGAAACACCAGACGTAAAACTGCTCTTAGACGCCGGTGTATCACTAGGTCCATATCGCTTCGGGTTTCCGCCACACCCCAGAGAATACGAGGCTCTGAAGGAGGCCCGCCGCAGAATTGCCGAAGCAGCTGAAAAAGCTGAGGTAGTAACTATCAGCCACTATCATTTTGACCATCACACGCCGTCTTACACTGACTGGTTTCTCCACTGGTCCTCCGAGGAAACAGCGACACAAATCTATGAAGGCAAACTGGTCTACGCAAAGAACTACAGGGATAAGGTAAACTTCACCCAAAGACGCCGAGGCTGGGTATTCGCTCACACAGGCGGCAAACATGCCGAAAGAGTCGAATACGTAGACAGACGCGCATTCGAGTTCGGCGACACCAAGATCAAGTTTTCAGAACCAGTCGCCCATGGCGAGGGAAACTCTGAACTCGGCTGGCTAATCATGACAATTATCGAGCACGAGAACGAAAGCATGCTTTTCGCCTCAGATGTGCAGGGTCCAATGCACACGCCCACCGTCAAAATCATCTTAGAGCAGAATCCAAATGTAGCCATCATTGGCGGTCCACCAACATACCTAGCTGGACTGGTCAAAGAGGAAAGCATCCAGCAGGGCATGATGAACCTTGAAAAAATAGTTCAAAAAGTGCCCACAACCATCTTGGAACATCACCTTCTCAGAGAGCAAAACTGGCGGACAACAGCCCACGCAGTTCTCAACGCAGCTCACGAAGCACAACACTCAGTCTTCACTGCCGCTGACTATCTGAAGCAAGAGAATATTCTACTTGAATCGCAAAGAAAACAGCTGTTTGAAAAAGAGCCGCCGAGCCCAGACTTTGAGAAATGGGTGCGTTCGCCCTTGCATAAGAGAAAACAGACACCACCACCAATCTAAGATCCTTGAAAAAACACATAGTCTCACTAGAACTCAATCCTACAACACGTGAGCAGTCTTGGCACTGAATAAGGTAGCTGCAGAAATAAACGCCGTGGCTTGGATCACTATTGCTGCTCTCGGAGTCGAAAAAAAGACAAAGCCCTCGAAGAAATATCCAAATAGTCAACGCTGGCTTCCTCGTTCGAAAATGTCGAACATTTCGTTCGAAGGCGCAGTGTTAAAAGCTGCGCACCGTTCATTCTCTATTGCTGTAACCATATGAGTATGGATTCTCTTGTCACACAGCGTGCCTGATGAAAGAAGCCTTATGGCTGAACTCGACGGAAACACTCTTTCTGTTTACTGTTACCTCTTAAGCAAGCGGCGGAACTCAGTTGGTGTTAGGCAGCTTCAGCGAGCACTGGGTTTCTCAAGTTCCAGCACAGCCCATTACCATCTTGAGAAGCTGAGAGACCTCGGTTTGATTCAGAAGAGCTCTTTAGGAGACTATTCCGTTTCTAGGGTGATTAAAGTCGGCGTCTTGAGCGCCTGCGTGTTTGTGGCCGGACAC
>Ga0315310_10001957_pt1 | contig 12990 bp, 14 predicted proteins | sample TDP5_MG_FD_203630 | JGI IMG/M metagenome (GOLD analysis project Ga0315310, IMG submission 203630) | Freshwater sediment microbial communities from Lake Towuti, South Sulawesi, Indonesia - TDP5 | ecosystem: Environmental > Aquatic > Freshwater > Lake > Sediment | place: Indonesia: South Sulawesi... | reverse complement strand
AGTTTATCAATAACCATTGATAATATTCTTGAAAAAACGGATTTAAACTACCAGATTTTTATAGATTTTTAGACTTTTTTATAGATTTTTGACTAACAGTTGGTATAATATATTCAGGAAGTACAATTTCTGCCCAGTAAGTCTCCAATAATTTACCTCCTTGATTAAATATAGCAAGTTAGAATATTCTCTATTCATTTTTAATTTTTTCCCTTAATTGATTATCATAGTAATCCTTTGAAAGACCTGGACGACAATCTTCAAAAGGCTTCCTAGAGAGCCCAAACGCATGCGAAGGAATGGGATGAAAAACTAATTATTTTATGACTTTACAGTTAAATTAAAGCCTTTTGATCTGTCTAAAATTAATTAGTGTCAAGTATATATTTTCATTTTTACATAAGTAATCAATAAAATTAGAACTTGGAATAAGGGGTGTTTAATTTTAATATATCAAAAATAAATATGATTTTCAGTTTTGTTTGCAATCTGAAACTATAATAACAGATTTGATTAAAATGCTTAAAAAAATTGAGGGAAAAACAGCTTCAGAATGGTATCAGATGGGAATGGATTATGGTAAATCGGGAAATCATCAGAGAGCGATTAAATGTTATGAGAAAGCGGTGAAACTCGATCCCCTAGACAAATTGACTTGGTGTATGATGGGAGTATCTTACGGAGACTTAGGAAATCCTCAGAGAGAAATTGAATGTTATGAGAAAGCGGTGAAACTCGATCCCCAAGACAAAGAGGCTTGGTATAACATGGGAGTGGCTTACGGAGACTTGGGAAATTACCAGCAAGCGATTGAATGCTATGAGAAAGCAGTCAAGATCAATCCCCACTACAAAGAAGCTTGGAATAATAGGGGTAGGGCTTATGAGAAGTTAGGAAATTACCAGCAAGCGATTGAATGCTATGAGGAAGCAGTCAAGATCGATCCCCACTACAAAAAGGCTTGGTATAACATGGGAGTGGCTTATGGAGACTTGGAAAATTACCAGCAAGCGATTGAATGCTATGAGAAAGCAGTCAAGATCGATCCCCACTACAAAAAGGCTTGGTATAACATGAGAGTGGCTTACGGAGACTTGGGAAATCCTCAGAGAGAAATTGAGTGTTATAAGAAAGCGGTGAAACTCGATCCCCAAGACAAAGAGGCTTGGGGATAAAATTTATGTCTTATTGGTGAGAAATTTGAGGCATTAGGCGGATGACTCGTTTATCTTTATATATCACCAACGAATATATTATTGATGAACCCAGTTCATACAAACTTATTACTTAAAAATTATTAAGATAGGATTGAGTTCTGCCATTCTTATTAAGAATTAGAAATTTTTAGAAATGCTTATTATAGATGATGTGTATGGCTCTTGAATGGGATAAAATTAAGTCCGAACCAATCAAAAGCTACAAGATTCAGGGACATAATCTTTTAGATTTAAAGGAAAAATTAGAGCAACAGGAAAAAAGTATTGCAGAATTAACCAACACTCGTAATGAATTGATAATAAAAGTAGATTCTTTAGAGGAAAAAATAACAAATTTGGAATCCGAAATGAAAGAAAAGGACGAAAAAATCACCTCTTTAGAAGAGAATAAAAAAGAAGCTGAGAATTTTTTAAAAGAATTAGAAAATTCTCTTTCAAATAATAATGAGGAAATTAAATTATTAAAGGAAGATATATTAATAAAGGATAGTAAAATTTCTGAATTAGAGAATTAAATACCAGCAAAAGAATCAGAAATCGAGAGCTTAAAGAAAGATATGACCGACAAAGCATCACAAGATGAAAATGAAATAAAAAGCTTAAAAAGCCAACTCGATGCGCTCCAAAGAGAGGTTAGAACAAAAGAAAATATGCTTAAAGAAAAGGATGGGAAAATTGAGGCATTAGAAACAAAAATTGAGGGAATGGACACAGAAATAAAAGCCTTACAAGAACAAATCCCTAAAAAGATTGCCTTTGAAAAAGCGGAAGAAGTGATTAAAGGCGCGGCATGTCCTAATTGTGGAATTCCAACTTATGAAGAATATAAAACTGAAGAAGGCGCAAGAACCCTGATTAGAAAATATTGTTCAGCTTGTGGATGGATATTTACAGAAAGGCCGGAAATTGCCGTTGCCCTCGAAGCGGAAGTGCCGGAAGAAATTGAAAAAGAAATAAAGATATTTAATGTAAAACGAGGTAAAGTAGAAGCGGCAACGACTTTAGACAGTACAATGGTCGCAATTATAGCGGATCCTCTACAAGAGATTGTCTGGATTTGGAAAGGTGCAGCTTCTGGACGCTTTGAATATGCCGAAGCAACCAAAGAAGCCGCAAGAATAAAAAATGAACTTATAAGAACTCCTCACGCGCACATAGAACGGGTCGAGGAAGGTGATGAACCAGAAAATTTTCCAAAATTCGAGAAATAATCTTTTTTCTTTTTTCTAAGTTTTTATAAACATTTAACAAATGCTTCGCATTCATATCCTCGAGGGGTACTTTTTTTATACCTGGAGTCCCAATAAGAAAGATTGTGAGAGGTGCTTTTGAGCTCGGTATAGCCGTTTATGAACCTTTGAACCCAACGCACCTTGTCTTCTTTGGAGGGATTACCATGTAAAAAGCCTTAATAGTGAGCAGTTCCTAGTACAGAAATAAAAAATTTATAAAAAAAATAGTTGATTGGAGCCCTACGCTATAAATTTTTGATCATTAGTTTTAAATATTCTAGCCAAGAAAAATTTTAAGCAATCAATAAATAATTAATTATATACGGGCAATTCTACAGAATAATATCCATGTTTTTAACCCGATTAGTAAATTGATAAAAAGATACTTTACTGAAAAGATGAAAGAGGAGAACAAGAAGGTCTTTATTCAAGTAAATTCCTTTAATCTACTCAAAGCATTTTCCTCTAAATAAGATGTTTCCAAAATTTTATCTGATGCTATTTTTAATGCCTTTTCTAATTCATTTTTATCTTTTATTTCGATGGCTTCTTTTGCAATGTAAGCTATACTAGCCCAATTATCTGATGCATTTGAAAATATTTTTGCTATTTCTCTCAATTTTTCTTCTTTTAAGATTTCACTTACTTGTACCAAGAATCTTGAGTAAGCTTCTCTGAACATGCCGCCACCAGTTCCAGAAAGCGCGAAGCCGAATACATATATACCAAGCCATAAAGCATTGGTGAGTTCTTCTTTATTAAACATTTCCGGCCATTTGACGATTTCATTTGCCAGTTTCCTTTCACTTCTTATTCCAGTAAAGCCAGGACCTTCGTAGAAATTAGCAATAGTTTTTTTGAAAGAATTCCTTATGATTTCATCAAATTGAGGCAGAGTTTTAGGAAAAATGAATTTCCAGATACGATTATTGGGGGGAAATGGTTTGAGTTTCGATGTTCTAGCTCTCTGTAAGTCCTCATAGGAAATTATTTGCATTTCCTCAAGCCCATTATCATAAATATATGCGTGTTCATTTTCATCATCATATCCTATTACTACAACCATATGACCTCCGAAGTGTGCTTCGCTTGTATCAACTTCCTTTGGGGCACCGTTCACCTTTATTTCCTCAAAATAAGGAAGATAACACATCTCTACTTGCAAGGCCACAGGGATATCTAGATCTATTAGTTCTTTAACACTATCCCATGCTCTTCTACTACTTTTCGTGATTCTAGTTTCATAATTGATGTTTAATAAAGAACAAATATCGTCAAGGAAGGTTCTAATATTGGCTCCAGTGGTGAATGCTGGCATTCCAAACCTTCTGAACTTCAAATAAACAAAACATAGTCCACCACAAATGCCCAGGAGAAAATCTTCTGAAAAATCATAACCATTGAACTCACAGATATCTCTAAATGACCCCATAACGCAATTGTTTGCTTTCTTATGATGATACTGTTTGATGATTTTCATCTTAACCATGGCTTTTCAAATAATTGAGTTTAGTAGGAAGAATACATATATTTCTATCGAAGTCAAGGATAGAATTTCACCTAATAACATAACCACATTAGAATATAATAGGGTATGTAGAAATTCTAAAAACTTTAATAGTCGTTTAATACAATTTTCACTTAGAATAGAATCTATCCTATGAGATACGGGCTCTGATAGGTTTATGCCCATATTACTTAGTTTCCTTTTTATCCCTACTCAGCTATAAGGCGCCGAGGGACTATTTAAAGTGGGAGAGAGTGCACGGGGAAAAGAAAAGATCTTATTTTCCAATAGCTCCGTATTTTTATTTGAAAGTGATAGCGAATTTCAGGAAAAGAAATTATTAAGGCTTTAGCGGAAACAATAATCGAGCAATCCTTAGATCTTGGAACGTATTAATATTTACAGCTATTTTCTCATTATCAATGACTAAGATTTCTTCCTCTAATTCGGTTTCATAGATTCTTTTTCCATTAATCACATTTATACCAGCTGGAACTAAACTTCTATTCGCACTTTCAAAGACATACTCATAACTCAGATTTAATCTTTTTCGGATTTCCAAGGGGACAGTAATTGTCAGCGCTAATTTGCCACAATGTTGATAATAATTTATTATTTCATCAATTAATTCACCTGTAATAAAGGGTAAGTCTGCGGATATTGTTAAAACGGTGCCAAGTTTTAAGGTTCTAATGATATACTGCATATCTTCCACAAAGCCCTTTCCTGGCGTGTTCAGATTTTTTATACAACACTGCCTTAGTAGAGCTGCTGTTCTAGGAGTGTGTTTGCTCACTGCAACAATGATTTCTTCTATTTTTTTGGCATTTTTTAAGGCACCTAAGACCCATTTGATCAGTGGTTTATTACCAATTTTTAATAAGGGTTTTTCTCCGTTCTCTCCACTTTTCATCCGGGTGCCTTTACCGCCAGCCATGACCACTGCGGTTATACCCATTTAATCACGACTAAAATGGCGATTAATGACATTGCTCGAGTAAGTTCATTTCCAGCTCCAACCACATCCCCTGTTAAACCTTTGAAGAGTCTGTTCGAAATTATCACCAGAAAAAGCGCCATAGCCATGCTTACAATCATAGGAACAAGTCCTACAGCGCCTAAGAGAGGTAAAGTTATACTAAAAGAAATGAGAAGGGCTATTATTAGACGCCAATTCCGATATCGCCCGTGCATAGCATTAATAAAGTAAGTATTCATTCCCTCATGGGCAGATTTTCCAATCCACGTCATGATTACCATCGTAAGTTTGGCCGAAACTTCTGAAGTTACCAAGCTTTGAAGAATTATATTCTGAGGAAATTGGGAGATACTTAATGCAGTGGTTACAATGACCACCAAACCGAGTATCATGCCCCCAGAGCCTGTCCGGGAATCATGCATGATTTCAATCCTCTTTTCTGCAGATCCTTGATACATTATGCCATCTCCAAAGTCAAGTAGTCCATCGGTGTGATGAAGCCCCGTGATCAGTAAAAGAGTGCCCATCGTTAAAATTCCAACAATTAAAGGAGGTAGAATGATAAGAAGTACATAAGCGAATAGCCCTCCTAACAAGCCAATAAACGCGCCAATTAAAGGGAATAAGCACATATAGTTTGCTGCATCGGTTAGGTAATCGGAATTCATCCCGACAGGAATGATTGTAAGAAATGCAATTAAGTTCTTTATCTGCTTCAGTGCCATATTATAACTTCGGACTCATTAATCGCTCGTAGGTTTGTTCAATTTCCTCGAGGAGCTCAGCTGTAGATATAGAACCTTCCGATTTCATTATTGCCATTATGACCGAGCCTCCAGCACCAACTCCTTCTTTCACTATACCTGTTTCATATGCTTTTAACCCCCCAAATCTCGAGTGTCTGAAATTGAGGGGAGCGGCAAATATGGGAACATCGGCAATTTGGCTAATTAAACCTTTTAGATCAGCCGTTTTATCATTGATAATCCAGCGAGTTGTGCCTATAGCTATATTAGCTAAAATATCGGGGTTTAAGGCATTAATTACAGCCAAGATAGCACTCATCTGGGTTCCGCCCGCCATTAAAATGGGTACTCTCTCGGCTGCGCCAAGGACCAATCCGGCAAATGCAGGGATCATAGGGTCTCCAACACAGATAATCGCCTGTACTGGGTCTTGTGCTAAAGCCCCAAACTCCACCTTCGAGGCCATGAGACCCTCTTCGACTATTTTAATCTTAAGTTCATGAGGATTGCTAGGCATGCTACTGCTGACCTTTCCTTTCGCCTCTATCCCCATAGCTAATAAGACACCGAGCGCTGTGGTAGTGCCACCGGAAATACTTTCCCCGATTACGAGATAATCGACGGTCTTAGACAGCTGTTCTCCCGCAATTTTTGCTCGTGATAGAATTTCTTCAACATTATCTACTGCATGACCTGATCTTATGTCGTTTCCAGGGCTTCCTCCGACATCCAAAAATGGGATACATGGATTTATCTTAAGTCCGCTATTAATTACAAGGGCGGGTATATTTGCGACCTTTAAGGCAGATTTCGTAATTAATGCGGGAGTCGGTATGCCCTCTGGCGTCATTGGGACGCCCGGAATGCATCGACATTCGCCAAGTAAAAGGAGTTCTGCATCGGCGGGTGGTGTAAAATCAGTCAATTCGGGATATTTTCCTGCTGCTGAGATGCCCGGAATCTTTGCGGTTTCTGTCACTCCAATTACACAAATAAATAATGGATTCTTCCCCATTAAATTATCTAAAAAGAGTTGACCCTTTTTTTCATTATGATACAAGATGATATCGTGCATATTTTCAGTTCATTTCTCCGCACTTTTATACTCTTTAATATCTAAGGACCAATATCCTTCCAGCAAAATCATTCTAAAATCTAAGATTTCAATTTGTTTTTTGAAAATTGGCCCATCAAAAACAAAAGTATGGTATTCACCCAACTCTCCGCATAAGTCAATATTCTTTTTTTCCTTATGATTTAAAATATCACTTATAAACAATTCATTTATATGACGCCCTAACCATTCTTTATTAAAGAAATCAGCTTTTGCTCTGATTATAAACGCCTTAAACCCCTTTTTCACAAAATCCGTTAAAAGCTGCTTTGGATCACTGCCCCAAAGAGGCTTTATCGGGTCTATGTGTAATTCGCTACAGACTCTGTCTATCCAGCCTTCATGTCTTGGGATATTAGCGAGATCGCCAAAAACTATTCCCTTTATTCCCTTCTGTCTTAATTTATCTATTGCCTCTTTAAACCCTTGTTCATAGGTTTCCCAAGTAACTATTTTTTGGACCATTGGAATTCCTATTGCTTCTGCTTGAAAGAAGAGGAGTTTAGAATCCACTCCATGGGACATGCTTTTCTTCCTAGGCGAAATAAAAGTCATAAGATAAGAGACATGGAACCCTTCTAGAATTGCTTTATAACAGGCAAAGCAGCTGTCTTTTCCACCACTCCATGATATAGCAACATCCATAGCTGATAAAACCTTCATGAATTAGCCTAATTGTCCATTAAATTGATTCTTTTGCTTTCTTTCCCAAATAATAGCCATATAAGCCACCTGCGAATCCACAACCTGCGCCTAAAAGAATATTCAAGAGGATGAAAAGTCCAAAGGGGATTAAATACATATATTCGACCATTTCAGCATAACCAATATAGGTGACATAGGCTGTAATCAAAAGGCTTATGGGATAATAAATTATGGCTCGTATTACCAAAGCCATTCCCCCTTGAAGAGGGCGTTTTAAATAATTTCCTGTAGTTAATAAGAACAGTTCTATGGCAGCCCCTGAAATTATATCTACTAAACATTCAAATCCGCCAAATATTATCCCATATAGGACTATTGAAATCAATCCATGTAAAATAAATAGGAGCAATATGGTAAAGCGTTTATTTATGAGAGTTCCTCCAACGATTACAAAAGGAAGAACTAGTAATTCATAAAGTACAACCATTGGTATCCAATAGTAAATCGGGGGAAAAAGTTGGCATAATCCGTACCACAGTTGTTGTAAAGCGTACCAAATCCCAATTATCATCGCTATTAACACAATATCAAAAGTGCTGAATCTCTCGAAAAATTTTCGTTTTTTTTCAGGTTTAATTTCATTCATTTTCTCATTATCTTTTGATTTTTCCATCTAACAATCTCCATATTCTATGTGAGTAATCCAAGCAAGGAAATCCCGAGATAGGAGGCAATTGAAACGGCAAATAACCCAATTGAAATAAAGACGACGAAATAATCCAATTTATGGAATTTTAGCGGAATTAAATTAACTGGTTTATTGATAGATCTGAATGCTCTGCTGTCTAATGAATAAGCTAATTCCTTTGCGCGTTTTATAGTTTGGATAAGCAGGGGAAAAGATAAATTTTTTATCGCATAAAGTCTTCCTTTGAATCCTTTTGTTTCGATTCCGCGAATTTGAGCTACTATTTCTAATTTTTTCCATATCTCTAAACTCAATGGAATGAATCTCAAGGTTATTGTTGCCATTATCGCCAATTCATAGGGTATTTTTAATGCCCTTAAAGCAGAAAGCATACGGCTCGGGGTTGTAGTAAAGGATAATAAAATCATATACGAAATTAATATGAAAAATCTCAAAGTTAGCATCAGAAATACAATAAAAATTTCATAATAAATTCCGACACCTAAAAAAAATGGGATGAATTGCATGTCTTGAGGAAAAAAGTAGGAATATAATGTGCTAAGAACTATCAGCATTCCTATTAAATAAAGGCCCAATTTAATCATTGATAATATATTCTTAATCGGAATCCTGTTGACCTTCCAAAGTATTAAAACAAAAAGGAAAATTAACCCGAGAATTAATGGATTTTTGATGGAAACGACTATCATTAAAAACGCACATGAACCGAAAATTTGAACTCTAGGGTCTAAGAAGTAAGTTGATGTTATAATTCTAGAATTATTTGCCATAATTGACCATCCAGGTATTGTTATCTTCATAAATCACTCCATTTTTTAATACCAAGAATTTATTTGAAATTGCTTTTAAGAATTCAAAGTCATGTGAAATCGCCAGCAAAGTATGTTCTTGAAGAAGATTTTTGATTAATTTAATCAGTTGTACTTTATTCTCATAATCCAATCCGACTGTTGGTTCATCGAGGATGATAATTTCCGGATTGGAGGCCAATAGGCTCCCTAAAGCTACTCTTTCCCTCTCACCGTAACTGATTTTAAATATTTTTTTATGTTCGAATCCAGAAAGGGATACTTGGTTTAAAATATCTTTTATTTTCATTTCTTTCTCTTGAGGGGGTAAGTTATTAATCTGAACCGAAGATGAAATTTCTGTCCAGACAATTGGGGTGAGGATATTTTCATCAGGATTTTGTAATAAAACCCCAATTTCTCTTGCAAGTTCTTTTCTCTTTAGGTTTGAAGGTAATTTTCCATTAATGCGAATTGTTCCTGATAATGGTCGCAAAATACCTGCTAAAAGTAATATTAATGTTGTCTTTCCACTTCCATTTTCGCCTAATATTCCGATACTTTCTCCTTTATTTACTGTAAATGAAATATTTTTTAAGATCCTCTGCCCATTATATGAAAATGAAATATTTTTTACCTCTATTACTTTTTCATTTCTATTATTAGAAAGAAAATTTTCCTTCACAGGATAAAATTCGGATTCAATGGGCTGGATTCCATATTCAGAACATAATTGCGCATTTTTAAGAATACTATAAGTGTCATCTAAAGCTATGGACCCCTTATTAAGTACCAAAATCCTTTCAAACATTGAATTTATCCTTTTGGTCCGGTGTTCAGATGCAATTATAGTAATATTTTGGTCTTCATTTAATTTTTTCAGTATTCTTATGAAATTCTTGGTTGATTTTTCATCCAAAAAACAGGTGGGTTCATCAAAGATTAAAATGGAAGGATTGAGTGCTAACATTGCGGCCATACAAACTCTCTGTTGAAGTCCTAAAGATAATTTAAAAGGGTCCTGATCTGCATATTTTTCTATTTCAACAGCATTTAATGCAAAAGAAACTCTTTCTTGGATTTTTTCTACTGATAAACCTACATTTTGGGGTCCAAAGGCAATTTCATTTTCAACAGACCTCTCAAATAATTGATTTGAAGGATTTTGCTGAATTATTCCAACTTTGTTTTTCAAGAAATAAGGAGGGACCTTAGACAAGTCTTCATTTCCAATGTAAATTTTACCTTTCATTGTCCCTTCCGAATAAGAATGAGGGATTAGCCCACTTAAGCATAAAAGAAAGGTAGATTTACCACTTCCACTACGCCCAAGAACTAAGACTTTCTCTCCTTTTTCAATATCAATAGTTATTCTTTTTATGGAGGGAAATCTTGCTCCAAAATACGAATACCATAAATCGTTGATCTGAATAAATGACCTCATTAATATCAATTTAGAAAAATTTTATATGGGATAATTTGTTGGATAATTTGTGAAATAAAATATCCCACTATTAAAATATAAATCTTATTTTATAACATTAAAACATAGATCTTGTTTTATAGAAAAAGGGTGCATATATACGTCAGCAAAAAAGGAAATTCAAGATTTACCACTATTAAAATATCTTGAAGAAAAGGACATAACATTAAATAAATTAATAGATACGGCTCTAGAATTATTTATACCTCATCCGGGCGTAGAAACGAGTGAGAAAGCTACTGAATTACTCAAAGAAGAATTTATTGAAGCATTATTAGATGTAAATGTCTCCTGCCTAGAAGTGGCATGTTTCCGAGCAGAGGAAGATGCGAAAGCAGGTTTAATTCCCAACTTAACCCAAGAAAGATTCATGGGCCGACCCGGTCTAGTAGCTGATGAGCTTTTGGGAATAACAATCGCCAATTATATAGCTGGAGCAAAAGGAATCTTTGAATTTGTGCGCTTTGATCAGGCTAAACCCGGCATTTTAAAAGAATTAGGACCAATAACAAACGATGCCATCGGTGGTCTCATTGCAGGCGTATCCTCAAATATGTACTCTCGGGCGCTATTGAAAGTCTCCAAACGACATAAACACTAATACTCGAGTTTCTATATAATTGATTCCAAACCACCATCTGAGACACGCACGCATAGAAGGGGGTAAGGGAGATAATGACCCGGAAAATTTTCCAAGATCCTAATAAAATCTTTTTTTCCTAGATCTATATTGGGTAGTTCTCTCTAACGAAGCAAGATTCATAAAAAGGGGAGAGCGCAAAAGTTTCATATTGTACTTTAATTTCCGATTTTTACTTAATTAAGATTTCATTTCAGAGGAATCATTCCCGAAGATTGCCGAAAATTGGAGTATTACAAGATAAAAGCCTTGGAATATAAATTCATAGTAATTTTCGAGTCATGTTTTCATCTATATCCGAAAAGGAAGAATTTCCTCTCTCTTAAATATCACCGATAAGTATAATTCTTAGATACCTAATTCATAATACTAAGTAATGAGTTAAGAATGCAAACTAGGGAAATTATCCTAAAATGCAGATCCTGTGGGTATGAGTGGGCTCTAACAAAGAGAGACACGCGTGCCATTCTTTGTCCGAAATGCGGCATAATTGGGCATCTCAATGAACAATTTGATATAATAAAAAGATCGGTTTAGTGGCAATTGAAAGAGAGACTTTTCGAAAGCTGTCAAATAAGCTCTCTTGTATTTAATGGCCTATAAATGGGGATTAGTTGATTTTGGATAAGAATCTGCCTAAAATAAGTGAAACTGATGTCTGCAATGAATGTGGATCCGCAAATGTCTTGATAGATTCCGTTCGCGGGGAAACAATTTGCTCCAATTGCGGGATCGTCCTCTCGTTCCGGAATATCGACCAAAGGCCAGAATGGCGGGCCTTTTCAGCTGAAGAGGACGCTAAACGAAATCGCGTGGGAAGTCCTTCGACTTTTACAGTGCATGATAAAGGCCTCTCAACCGTCATTGATTGCCAGAATAAGGATGCATCTGGTAAACAATTGCCCCCCAACCGGAAAGCCCAGCTTTATCGATTACGAAAATGGCAACTCCGAATCCGGATCCAATCTCCTTTGGATCACAATTTGGCCATTGCAATGGCTGAACTCGATAGATTGAGTTCGCAACTTGGTATTCCCTGGAATGCTAGAGAAACAGCCGCAATCCTCTACAGGCGAGTTGCCGAGAAGAAATTAATCCGAGGGCATTCTATCGAGGCCATGATTGCTGCTGCGGTATATGCCGCATGCCGTCAGCAGAAAATTCCGCATGATTTAGCAGAAATTGCTAGATCTGTTCAGAAAAATTATAAAAAAGTGGGACAATGCTATCGTTTGCTACGGAATCACTTGGACCTTGTGATCCCTCAGGTCTCACCCCTTGATTTTATTCCACGCTTCAGTACTGCCTTGAATCTTTCCGAAGGGACCCAGCGACAAGCGGCAACGATCCTCATGCGCGCCTGTGAAAAAGGTATTACGGTCGGAAAAGACCCTATAGGCCTGGCGGCGGCGGCTCTCTATATCGCGGCCATTTTGGCAGGAGAACGCCGCACCCAGCGGGAGATCGTGAATGCGACACATGTCACTGAGATTACCATTCGCCATCGGTACAGGGAAATGCTCGCAGAATTGAATATCCATATAGATGTCTAGAGTCAGAATGGATGATGTAAGTAAGATATAAAGGGAATCTGCGCCCTTTTTATTTTTCTGGATCATAGAAAAAAAGATTTCATTCAGGAGTTTTTAAATGGAAAGAGAATGGACTGACCAGGAGATTGCCAAACGGATCAGGGAAAATCTAGCCCTTATTCGGTTAGAATTGAAAAATCTCTGGGAAAATTTTGAAAATCTCTGGTTTAAAGAAAATCTTAAAGTAGTATTTCAATATTTCCTTGAAATTATAAAACGTATTTCTCCTAAAATAATTAAAAATATAATTTGAATCCATAGAAATGCATCCTAAGTACGAGGTATATCTTTACTATACTCGCCTTTATAATGTTCATTCTCTCTATAATTGCCATCTT
>Ga0315310_10001956_pt1 | contig 12992 bp, 12 predicted proteins | sample TDP5_MG_FD_203630 | JGI IMG/M metagenome (GOLD analysis project Ga0315310, IMG submission 203630) | Freshwater sediment microbial communities from Lake Towuti, South Sulawesi, Indonesia - TDP5 | ecosystem: Environmental > Aquatic > Freshwater > Lake > Sediment | place: Indonesia: South Sulawesi... | reverse complement strand
CTTGGAGGAATGTACCGATCTTCATTCCGCATGAAGCGATCAATTGATTCAACTCGGCTTCAGTTGGGATGAAAGGTATGCTTTCTGGCTGTCTGTACCTCGGTGGCTTCCATGTCAGCCCTTCCATCTCAAGAAAGCTGCTGTATGCGTATACGACATTTCTCTTGTAGCCATCGTTCCATGTCTCCTGTCTTGCGATGAGCTCCTTGATCGATTCTGGATTCCACAGGTCAGCTCCCAGTTTCACCAGTTGCTTGATGATGGCGGTTCTAGAGAGTGTCACAGATTCCTTGAAGCCTTGTTTGTTGAGCCAGAGGCTGTATTGTAGGACTTTGCCTTTCAGTATCGCTGGATCTTGCTTCTGTTTGGCCCCCGCGACGGCCTCTTCCTGTTGCGGTTTCACTTCGGTCAAGTTTATCATGCCGCCTTCCGGCACGCATACTTGACGTTTAATCTTATGCAGTCGAAAGTCCTTTAAGCTTTCTGTAGTAGAATCATGGATCGATGATGCATGAGATCCTACATCTTCACCGCGAGGGAGAGGGCTCTCGTCAGGCGGGTCCTTGACAAGCGTATCAGCCTTAAACACAGAAGCCTCGAGGTCATCCTCTCTAGGCTTAGACACTTCAAGGACCTCGCCGGCGACGTTGAGCTTTATGTTCGCTTGCGTAGACTCGCTGAATCTAAAGGCGCAGTCTCGACATAGATACCGTTGAATCCTCCTATCGGCTAGACGGCGAACTCCATCTTTCCAGATTCTCTGCGAGTGGCATTGGGGACATCGAGTTTTATCGCTCCAACTTCCTCCCTTTATTTCGCTCTGTCGAGTACGCTCTTTATCGTGGAAGCCAGCCATTACCTCAGCCCATCACTTTTCGGTTATATGCGTTCTGAAGCCACGAGCCTTCTTGCCAATGAGTTGGCTAGCTGATACTTCCGAATCCTTGCCCTGTAGCTTCTGGTGAGCAGCGAAGGTGATGCGGTTTTCCTCGAGTGAAACTCCACGGTTCGCCGCTGGGTTGAATTGTTTCGCCGCAGATCCAGCAAACAAGCGGCTGCTTCATTTCTTTCAACGCTTCCTTCGAGACGGGTGAGAAATCTGGATACTGAGTCTTCCAGTCTTCCTCGCTAGGTCGGATCAGGTCGGATTCCGATCTGGCGATTTTTTCTGAGCTTGAAACCGAGCTGATTTCGGCTTTTTGGGTTTGATTTCCAGCTTTTTCTTCCAGGCTTTCAGGTCGGAAGGATGAGAGGTCTATCATGATGCCTTCTATCGGATCGATTAGGATAGGGGCAGGTATCTCCCCCCTTTCCGACCTGAAACTCTGTTTCAGAAAGCTCGTCTTAGGCTCTTTTCTGGCTAGAAGCCAGTTTTTATGCCTCTCCTGTAACTGCCAGATCGGAATCCTTTCTATTCCGACCTGAGTCCGATCTGAGCTCTGCAAGCAATAGACCTTGAGGCCGTGAGATCCTCTTGATTCCTCTACCAGAAAGCCTTTCGATTGAAGCGCTTTAAGCCACTTATAGCAAGTGGAGTCGGTTCTTTTTGTTAGTTCAGCTAAGCTTTTTGTTGTGATCTGCTTCTGGTCTTTGTCGAGTTCCTTGCACCATTTGAGAACTTGGATGTCTTTCTCAGTCATGTCGGCGAATGTTTCCTTGATCGCTGTCTCTCCAATTTTCCAAGCGATCCAGAAGTCTTCAGGCGCGGAGACCAAGACCTTTCTATCGCCGCCGTTTAGGATTATGAGTCTTTGTCGGTAGAAAAGCTTGGTAATGCCTTCGATCAACAGGATGAGCTTGTCTGTGTCTCTTCGGACCCTGGTTTCCTTCTCGTCGAGTAGCGGTGTAAGCAGTGTAGCGTATGGAATAACGACGTCTTTCGGAGCTTCCTCCTCAGCGATTGCGAATGCTGCTTGAATAGTCTTCTTCTCTCTGGAGAAATCGGGCTTTTCGCTAGGCAGCTTCTCCTTACCTTGCAGCTTGGCATCTCTTACCCGGATGTTCTGCTCCTTGGATTCATCGACTCTCACAACCCAGATTCGATTCTGAAGTTCGCGTGGAATAGCAAGTTCAGTTGAGGTCAATATCACGTTTTCAATTTTGGTTCGAATTCTCTCTGTCTTGAATCTCTTCGGATCTTCAGAGTCAGAGAGTGTTACAAGGACCATCAGTTCTCCTTCGCTAATTACAAGCTTCACATCAAATTCAGCGGTTGATTCCTCACCCTCTTTCTTCGCGCTTCTCCGTTCGGCGAGATATAATGTTCGCAATGTTTCTCCAAGGTAGCGGAGAGCTTTATCCGTCACTCCAGTGGCTTTCTCCCACCAAGGCCTTGGAAAGAGCGATAGGATTGAGTCTGCAAGCGTGTTCTTTCCGGCTGCCGTTTCACCCTCAATCTCGAAGCTCTGTTTAGCCCAGTTTAAGATCACTAGGAGAACCTTGTTTTTGTCTTCACCTTGAACATTTCCCTGCGCATTATGTATACGATAGAGTAGAGCTGGGTCTTCAAGGAACCTGTCGGCTTCTATCCGGGTCTCCGGGTCGATCTCTTCCTTCTTCTTCTCCTGGACGGGTTGCTTCCTCAAACAGCCTTTGCAGCCTTCTTTGCTCCAGTGAAGTATCTTCCTTAAGGTTTCGCAGCGAGGGGGCTTCAGCCCTTTCTCAACCTGTCTTTCCGTGTAGCGGGTTTGGTAGAGAGTTATCGATCTCTTGAAGTCCGGCTGGTCTTTAAAGAAGTTCAGGATCTCGTCCTGCTCAAAGCCGTTGCAGACCATGAGGTCTACGAGCATCAGTCTCGCTTCATGCGGAAGATCTGGAACAGCTTTCTTCGAGAAGTATTTCTCTTTGAGGCAGGACCACTGAAGGAATCCATAGCGTTCGTTTAGCTCTTGCAGCCAGTTCACAGTATCTTCAACAATCTTGTCGTCGCTCCGTATGTCCAAGTCTTTTGTCAGTTGATAATAGCCTCTCGTACCGTCCTCTTTCAGTGCTTCTCCTTCAAACACTATAAAACGACCAGGACCCTTAATCTCGCAATGCAATGTATTCTTGAATGTATCATCGGTCCTTGGCTTCTCGACCACATAGAGAGGTCGGTAGCCTCCGTTCGGGGTTCTCGTTGTAAGCGTCTCAGCCCTTTCACTGAACTGTTTTCGCCAGAGCCTGTAAATCCAAGGCCAATCGAAATCAAATGACTCCAATTGATTAAAACCGCAGATGAAACCCCAACATGAAGCGTTCTCTGCAGCCTGATAGAGGCTGCGGACATCATTGTCTGACTGCGGAGTTTTCTGCCATTTCTCCCAAAGCGTCTTCGGCGCCTTATCGGAGCCGGCGAAGAGAACGTTCAGTCCATGCTTTCGTCGGTGACGGTTACTTAGAGCAGAGTTCAACAGATCCTTTTGACTCATAGTTCATCGCCGAAAAAGGTTGACCAGTAGTCGCAGTGGATGAGATCGCTAAGTTCTCCGGCAAGCTTTACAATTAATTCTTTGACGGCTTTTTCACTGTAGAGGCTGTATGGAAAGAATTGATTCCATCCTTCTCTAATCCAGACTGTTAGGGTTCCTTCATGTTCCTGAAGAGCTTCAATGAGGTCTCCGGGAAGGCCGCGATAGAGTAAAGCTGCTTTCAAAGCTTTAGTGACAGGTATCACTCTTTCATCGTGATCCTCATCCCAAAGAACTTCTATGCCGTCGACGTCGACGCTGCCGAATTCTCTATTATTCTCAATCAACTTACTCATAGAAAACTTCCTCAAGCCCTCCATATTTGGAAAACCGCCAAGCGCCTAGAACAAGACCGCAACGCGAACAGACTATCTCACGATTGTCCGGAGCATAGACACGGTCACGCGCCTCATGTTGACACATTTCTCTCTCCACCCCAGCCTTGTGCCCAAGCTTGCGTGAGCTTTGGAGATTTGGAACAGCTTGCTCACACCAGTAAGGACCAGACTTGCCACCAAGAACTCGAACAACCTTAACATTCCGCGTCTTGCACGACATCCTTATTTCCCTCCTCAACCGTACTTTCCCGGGAAAGTGACTTTCCTTGAAAAATCGTTTCGATCGAGCGGAGCAACGCCAGATCGAAGGAGAGTTAGCGGCAGACGTTACGACACATGAGGGTTTACTTCGCATGAACAGAATAGAGAAGATGGAGCGTAGGAGGGTGGATTACAAAAGGGATCTACATGCAGGTGTGGGATGCGCGATATTGAGGTGTGGAGGCGAAGCTCGCTACGGGGAAATCCGACGGGAGACAGGAATACGCGACAAGCAACTCTCCAAGACCCTTAAAGAAATGAAGTCGGAACACAAGATAACAAGCAGAGTAGATAACAGTCAAAGGCCGCCTGCGGTTTATTATAGGCTGACCAAGAAGGGATATGAGGATAAGAGGCTTCAGCGAGAATGGTTTGCGGAGGTGGAAATGCCCTCCGTAATCGAAAGCGCCCTTGGAGAACCTGCAGGCGGAGACTACGAGTCGTGGCGGAAGCAGTATCCTGAATCTAAAAGATTGTACGGCGACGATCTAGAAGTGGCGAGGAAAATTCTAAGGCTGACATTTCTAACGGTTTCATTCACCGTCGAGATCCTTGCTGAAGACTACGTCAAACGAATCGTCTCAAATGAGATCCCGGTCCTCGAGAAAGATGGAGAAGAAACACCCATCATGTTCCAAGACCTCCTCAAGAACCCGAGGATAAAAGACCTGCTGAATAGACACGGCATCGCCGTCAAGTGGCCTTGCGGACACGCCGTCGACTTCACGGATTACACCGACATCGAGGACGTCCTGGTGCCGGGACTTGTAGATGCCTTAGCTGTAGTCATCGACCGCTACCTGACGGGCGTCCGTTGGATAAGAGACGAGCGTACGGATGAGGACTGGAAGTATCGAACGCAGAAGGAATGCGGCTTCACCGATGAGAAAATGAAGAAGATAGCTGCGCAGAAATTCAGGATACTCTCACAGGCAATAGCTGAAACTTTGAAGGGTGAAGATGAGGTAGAGATAATGGAGGAGTTCCGCAGCTGGTGGCATGGAGAAAAGAAAGACTTTGGTGAAGACTTCAAAACCTTCTCCGAAATAGGAGTGCGGCGGAAAGATTAGCGGTTGAAGAGATCTCCTCTACTATTTTCCAGCAGTATACTGGCCAGTATAATCCGGCCGGTGTAAGAAAAATATCCTACACAGGGACCGCTGAAGGTCCCAGTCTTCGCGATTAAAGCAATTATAAACTACTGTGCCTAGTAGTTAGTTCCACCGGTGCAGTATCATGAAAAAGATCTGGAATCCAACATCGCACGATTGCTTGCTTGTGCATTTGCGCGGTTTGGCTCTAGGACCGATGCGTTTTCTAGCACAATTAATCATATCTGATTAAGATTACCGATCGGGAGCAATCCTTCTAGACATAAGAATACCCCTTTGTGAAAGTAATAATGGATTCTTCAAGGGATCCATCATCTCAATTTCGAGAGAGCCTCGATTTCTCAGTTGTCGATCGTAGAGTTGTCTCGTTATTAGAAATGGCTTGCTGTTCCATTTGTCCCATGCATGCTTGAGCTTCGTTAAGGCTTCGAAGACTACAAAATTCTGTGAAGATGATAGAAGTAGGATACGACTATGCCACGTACAAAAACGGCAAAGTTGACTTCTGTTGGGAACCAGATGAATTTCTTGAAAAAATTCAGCTTAAGCACAAGTAAAAATCTTGAAAGTTCGCAAACTTCTTAAGCTGAATGAGATGGAGCGGTGAGCATGGATTCTCGCTAGTTCCTTGAGAGAACTTTATTCTTTTTGAGAACGAGGTTAGAAAGATGCGAAGTGAAGAACGGGATCCGCGGAGAATAGTTCCTGAATAAGAGTTGGGGAAGCATCTCGCGGGAGGATGGCAGTTCGAAAACGTCCTACCCTCAAGAAGAATACTTATCAAGAAAGTAAATTAGCTGAATAATAAGAGCACCCTCATGAACTCAAATAGACGTCTAGAAATAGAAGTTCAAACACCATGGTTTCAACGGTAGGCGCCTTCCCGCTTTCACGCATTGCGAAAAATTTCCGAGCCAGCTTTTCCCGTCTCTTTTCAGCTTTATCTACAATGAAGCGAAATTTCTCTATATATTTTATGAGGGGTACGCCGGGCGTTATAATGCGATAACCCTCCACTATCCTTTTCGCGTCGGATTGGAGTACTGCCAACTCGTTTAGGGGGCCTAGAGAGTCGCCTAGGGTGCTGATGATAATTCTGGGAAAAAAATAGTCCACAAACTCGACATATTTCCTTAATCTTGACGCCCAAGGCACTCCTTGATCGATCAAGAAATTTGATTCTGGATAAAGGTTTAAAGGTCCTCCTTCCAATCCTAATCGTTTGCGTTCTTCACGAAGTTTCTGAAGACAGAAGTCGCATAGCTTATAGATGAATCTATTCTTGTCGGTCGGCCTAAATTTGGCAATAGCTTTCCCTAGAGAACACCCACAGCGGACACAGATCTTGTGAGCATCAAGCTCAACAAGGGGCATGCTCACCTAATCCCTCGAATTCTAATCCTACAGACAGATTGATTTTTCTTTTTGCTTCGAGAGGTTATTCTGAATAATGTACAAATGCATAGTTGCTGAATCTGTGCGAAAGCCGAGACAGTGGGCTGTAAGCTTCTAGGGGGCTTAGATTCTCTTGAAATTGAAGAAAACAAGGGATCCCTTATTCTATCGTTTTCGCGAGAGGTAACCTTCGCATCTGAACTTCTTTATTTTTCCACTCTTATTATGTCTGATTCCGATCTTGATGATTTGGTTAGAACCGCAGATTCTAAAGCCACTGGAATTATCCTCACCCTTCCAGTATCATAATTGAGCTTCTTGTTACACTTCGGACAGACACCACTGTACCTTTGTATTATCTCGGTTGGACATTGAAGTTCGATACCGCTATAGAGAACGGATCCGCAATCCCCACATGTTATGCGTTGAGGCAAATCATCACCACGATACGCTGAAGATTATATGAAACAAAGCTAACGAAAACAAGCCGAAAAAACAGCAACGTCATCCACATTAAGAGCGAATGGCATTTTTTTAGGTTCCTAATTTTTTATCGCATTAGATACCTAAACCTTTATAAGCTTAGGTACCTTCTTTATCAAAACCGGGGGCCATATGCGTCTTCTGAGACAAGTCTCAAGGTTAGTTGGCGACAACGAATACTGTAAGTGGGTAATCATAGTCCCTCCACACCAAGTAGAAGAACTTGGGTGGAAGGAAGATGAAGAGCTTGAAAGCCATGTCAAGAGCAAATCGCTTTTGATCAAGCCTTTAACGAAAAAGAGAGAAAAACCTCAAAAAATGTCATATCTGGATTTCAAAGAGAGAATCCTAGTCCTATTGAATACCGAACCTGCAGGACTCTCTTGGAGTGAGATTCGGCGAAAGTTGCAGCTACCCCAGAAAGTTCCTAATAACCTGTGGGTTAGAATGATAGAAAAGGACATTGGATTAGTTCGCCACTTGGACAACAAAACAGCGAAAGTGATTTGGAAGCTCGAGAGCCGGAAAAAGGAAGCCCCCTAAAAAGAAAAAGGAGGTAAGAAATTGAGTGAACAAATCAGCCCGTACGAGAAATTCAAAACACAAATAGAGGCCGCTCTGAAGGCCGAACCTAACGGTTTCACTTGGACCGAGATAAGGAACAAGTTGAGTTTGCCTCAAAAGTTTCCCAATAACAAGTGGGTTCGAATGATGGAAAGAGACATAGGTCTAACCAGAGTTAAGGAAAAAAAGGGAACAGTTTGGAAACTGAAATAGATCGCAATCAGGAATAGGTGAAACTCTTGAGTAGCTCACAGGTAGCGCTAGAGAAAGTTAAGTCTTCCAGTTTCAAGCCGAGATCCACAAGAGATCCGGATAGGATAAGAGAACTGACGCAAAGCATCAAGAAACTTGGACTCGTTCATCCTGTTATCCTTCGTCCGAAAGGCGATAGCTTTGAAATAATAGTAGGGGACCGAAGATCAGAAGCTGCGCGGAAAGCTGGAATGACAAAAATTCCTGCTATCATTAAGGACGTCTCGGACCAAGAAGCTCTTGAAATTATACTGACTGAGAACATTCACCGAGAGGATTTAAGCGCCGTGGACAAAGGCAGAATATGCAAATTACTCAAGGAGAAATTCCCCACAGAATACCCAAGCAATGAGGCCATAGCCGATAAACTCGGAGTAGATCAGGCTACTGTTAAAGATTGGATGCAATTAGTCGAAGCTCCAAAAGAAATTCAAGAACTAATTGCTCCGGAAGTAAAGCCAGGAGGAGCAGTTCCAAAGGGCAAAGTAGAGTACACTACAGCTCTAGAAATCATTAGAAAAGTAGAAAAACCAGAGAAACAAGTATCGCTTGTCAAAGAAGTGGCCCGAAGACATGTGCCGCGGAGGATTGTTCGTCAGGTCATAAAGAAAGTAGAGCATGCTCCTCAAAAAGAAGTACGAGAAATCTTCAAGGAAAGTGTAGAAGCTCCGCCGATACTGCCTTTTAGCCACGAACACTATAAGAAGATTCTACAAGGAATTAAGACCCAGACGTCTCGCAAAGGTTTCCCTTTGAATGTTGGAAAAGGATCCTTGGTGCGCGCTTCTGTTACGCATTTTGCCGACCTCGAAATAACTGATGTCTACAGGAAAAAGCTTGGTGAATTCGACAAGGAAGACGCAGGGCGAGAAGGCGGCTATAGCTTGGAGCAATTTAGAAAGGTATGGATGGGTATACATGGAGAGTGGGACCCAGACGAAACAGTCAATGTTATCCGCTTCAAGCTCTCAAAAGTGGTCTGAACCGATAACAGTATTGGGCAAAGGGGTTCCAGCCTACAGTACCAAGTATGGATGCCTAACTTACTGTGCAGCAGGCGTCGGAGAGAGCAGTGGTTGGCTTCGATTATACCCTTTTTTTGCGGAACAAGTTATTCCAAGTATTCAACCCATAGAAAAGTTTGATGTCATACGTGTTGTATACCGACACAGACGGCCCGAGCCATCAAGACCAGAAAGTCGAAAAATCTACCCTGAATTTTTACAAAAGGTTGATCACATAAGTCATAATAGTATGCGTAAGAGAGTTCTTCATCAATATACTGAACCCGGAAATTTTCTTCATGATGATTCTTGGCGAGGAAGGAAAACATTGGGAATGATAAGACCTATTAACCCATATTTTTCGGCAGCTCAAGGTTTACCTAAAGTTCGGTTCCAATGTGGCGATTCATGTCGTGGCCATATGTGTGAAGTTGGAGAACTCATGAGATTCGACAGTGTGGGAAGGCCGATTCCCGAAGCATCAAGCAAAGAGCTTGAAAGCCGCTTGGATTCAGTGCGAAAAAGAGAGCTTCGCTTTGTAATGGGCACTATTAGGCGTCATCCAAAGTGTTGGCTATTAATCTCAGTTAATGTCATCCAGCAAATTAAGATGAAAGCAGAGAACTACCTAATGAAAAAGGTGTGACTAATAATGAAAGCTAGGTTCGACATGATAGATATCTCGAAAATATATGTCAGTGAAGTTAACGTGAGGAAAATAAAAGCCACTAAGGGAGAGCTGGATTCACTCGCGGCAAGCATCAAAGAGAGAGGAATTCTTCAACCCGTCATTGTTGTCAAAAAGGGAGACAGATACGAACTACCTGTAGGCCAAAACCGATTCTTGGCTGCAAAGGAAGCAGGTTTGGATAAGATACCAGCAATGATCTATGATGATTTAAGTCCCGTAGATATGCGTGTTATATCAGCGATCGAAAACCTCCAAAAAATTGATCTCGACAAAGCGGATCGAGCTGCTGCTGTTTCCGATCTTGTCCGAGAACTTGGGTCAAATAGAGCAGTTGCCAAAGCTTTGGGCATGTCAGAAGGATGGGTAAGTTTCATGCTTGGTTTCAAAGGCTTGCCAGAAGAAGTTAAGACGATGGTGGAAGAGAAGGAATTAACCACAACAGAAGCTGCAAGTCTTCGTCATATGTTGAAATGGAAGCCGCGAGATGAAGTCATAGAAATTGCGAAAGATATTGCTCGAATACCCAAGAAAGACGCGGCCTCTCGAGAAATTCGAAAAAAAGCAGTGAGTATCGCTAGAAGAATGCCGACAATATCTCGTGAAGAATTGAAAGAGCGAGCTGAGAAGAAAACGCCTCCACTCACATTGAATATCTCGATCTCCGACACAGAGTTGACTGCTCTTAAAAGAGCAGCTGAAGAAGAAGATGAAAGCCCAGAGGACTTGGCGCATAGGATCATAAACGAGTGGCTTGCCGAGAATGACTATATTCCAGAGGAATAGTGAATATTGAGGAGAGAGAAACAGCTCCTCGCTTCTTTCATCGGAGACTTCAAGAAAGGGAAGAAGTCTGCAGATCCAATAGAGTACGCCAAGACTTGCAAGGCTCTTATAGACCTGTATGGGTCTCCCGAGTGCGTAGCTGAGAAACTTGGGGTTGGAAAAGAGACTGTTAGAATACTGTCCAAGATCGCAGAGCTCCCATCAGAGGTGCAAAATCTCATATCGCAACGGAAAATACCGATTACAGTGGCTTTCGACCTTGTACCTTTAGATCGCGAGAAGCAGGTTGAAACTGCGAAAGCCGTCTCGTGTTTACCCTTCAAGGATGCAAGAAAGGTAATTAGGCGTTTATCCGAAAATCTTAGTGTTCCTGCAGCTACTATACGCAATCAAGTGTTGAGTGAACTAGAAAAAAAGGAGGTTAACATAGCAATAATAGCTCTTCCAAACGAAATCTATACATTGCTACAGAAAGAATCGGAGGATATTCCCCAGCTCATTAGTCATATAGTGGAAGAATGGCTGACTAATGAGGGTTCTCCTAACAATGATTCCTATCGGATAGAGAAACAGAATCTTGTATCGGTAACAATCAAATTTTCTCGAAGAACTTTCATGGCACTCCGAAGAAGAACACGCAAACCAGCAAATCTGGTTGAACGAATTGTTATCGCTTGGCTAAAGCAGAAAGGCAAAATTAAGTAAAAGAGAAAGGGGTTCGGCGGTTTACAGAGACGCAGGATATTCTGCTATCATTTGCCAGGACTTAAATACGCAGAGTTACATATCTTGAGTGCATGTTATGTTCTCCTTCTGAGACAGAGATTGGAATTATAAGAAAACGCGTCCAGCCCCTAGTGAACAAAATAAGATTTGCTTCCCTAAGCGAGCAAATTGAAAGAATCAATAGTTCCATACGTAAGACGTACAAATTTAACCAAGCTCAGAAAATCATTAGAAAAGCAGTAGCAGCGTTTCCAAATGAATTGGCTCTAGCAATGAGCGGGGGAAAGGACAGCCTCGTTACATTGCACCTAGCTCTGAAAGTTGATCCGAGAATTCCGGTCATCTTCAATAACACCACTGTTGAGTTTCCAGAAACCACTAAATTTGTTACTAAACTGGCGGAAGACTGGGAGTTCGATCTGCATGTAACAAAGCCACAAGTACCTTTCTTCGAGGCCATCAAGAGTCGCGGGTGGGCAACGCATGATAACCGTTGGTGCTGCGCTCCGTATAAAGACGAACCGGCCTTCGAATTTATCGTAAAAGAAAAAATCGCAGCTGAAATAACCGGAACTACGCGCACCGAATCAATCTATCGTCGAAGTCTGACCCCATTCAGAATGCCGAAGAAGAATCCCTACATCATGCGCATTAACCCCATATACGATTGGAATGAGTGGGAGGTATGGGCCTACATCCGACAAAACAAATTGCCGTACAACCCGCTTTACGACTTGGGTTATAGGAGAATCGGATGTTGGTGCTGTCCGATCAACGGTTGGACTCATTATCGAAGGCTCAAGAAGACGCATCCTCGAATGTACGACTTTCTGAGTAATTTTGTTCCTAAACACCCCGCGCTCCGCATGTTGCTCACCGACAAAACGAAATCGATGTCCGGGATGCCAAGATCAAACAGAATAGCTATGAAAGAACCGTGCAGAACCGAAATTGGAGGACGACCTGTGAAAACCTGCGATGTATTCGGGCACTTCTTCAAAAACGGATTATGTTTTCGATGCGGTAAGCCCGCTCCAAGTTGAGCAAGTAAATACGTCATCATGGTAACGCCTGACGGCGTCGTACCGACTGGATGGAAAAAATGAAAGAAAGCCTAGCAGAAATGCGAAAAACCTTTTGATTCTTACCTTTTTTCACTGATTGCAAGGATTGCGATAATCGATACCTAAGCCAAGAATTCTTACAGCTTCTCCAAGATCCTCAACAGATTCTTTAACTTTATCGATAGACTTCGCCATCCTGCAATCCAGCTCACGCCATCCCATAGAGGAGTTACTAGAAAAGTCACATTCCCAACAATGACTCAGGTTACGGATGCGTTGACATCGCGAAGATAATTGAACAATGAAAAAATACAGTTAACATTCATGCCGCGACATCCAAGACAGACGATAGGCATAGTCGGAACAAACCCTCCGACGGCATCTTTCCTCTCCTTAAGACTCGTATTCGCACATATCAAAGATAGTGCTTTTGCGAATATTGCAAAGACCGAATTGAATCGGCCGTATCCTTTTTTATTAGATATCCTATAGTCCTGAAAGGACCCGTTCTAGCTGTAGAGCGAAGCTGCGGTGATATCTAAAGCTAATTACCAGCGAGATGCAAAGTACTACGGGCTTTGCATATGTCTCAATCAAGCGTAGGCATGCCGCAAGAGATCAAGGGCATCATCTTTACTGAAATCATTCCACAACTAATCCCAGAAGTCAATCCCGCTAACTTAGTTCGGTTGGGAGCGATTGTGAGGAAGAGAAATCGCTCAGACGCCTATGAACCACTAACTGACTCGCTTCGCAAGATACAATGGGTAAAACTCATGAGTCTTGAAGCTATGTCAATCGAGCAAGACATAGCAAGTCAGATGGAGCCTGGAGCAACAGTGAGTTATCCTTTTGGACGAGTGAAACACT
>Ga0315310_10001955_pt1 | contig 12998 bp, 7 predicted proteins | sample TDP5_MG_FD_203630 | JGI IMG/M metagenome (GOLD analysis project Ga0315310, IMG submission 203630) | Freshwater sediment microbial communities from Lake Towuti, South Sulawesi, Indonesia - TDP5 | ecosystem: Environmental > Aquatic > Freshwater > Lake > Sediment | place: Indonesia: South Sulawesi... | reverse complement strand
TTATCGCAGACCCTACATCGCACGAAAATCCTGATGAGATCCTTCTTGTCCTAGGAGCAAGTCAAAAACAGCTTGCCAAATTTCAGACACTGATTCGTAGAGGATTGAACGACAATATTGCCCTAAATCTTGGATTACTGTTGTGGCTGAGAAAACAACTTGCAAACATCTTCCCCGAGACCTGCCCAACGCAAAGCGAGATCAGGAATCTCCTCGTCTCAAACCTGAATAATAGGGCGAATCATTACTCAGCACAGTGGAACCGTTCTCTGGATTTCCTGCAAAGCCTAGAGCGGCTAGATCTACCGAAGGAACTTGATATTGGACTAGCGTCCATATACCTCAATAAGAGGGAGCTGACACCTGCGCGCAAGATCGCAGAGTATCTACTTCATAATCTTCTTGAAAGATCGATGCGACGGCTACAAAGTTTACTTGTGGATGGGAAAAGCAGTGATGCTGTTCTGAAAATAAGAGACTCTCTTTGCGGGGAATTATGTGATGGTGTAGTTCATGCAACAGACCTCGGAATCATCTTGGATACCAAAACTTTGATCCCACTAGTTGAGACACTTAGCAAACTAGTTACTTCCATAGATTACAGAGACCCCGAGAACAAGTGGAGAGAAATCGGCTCAAAAATACTCGCAACAGCTGTCTCAACATGCAGTGATGATCGATCTATTTGCCAGAATATTTTTTTCATCTCTGAATCACTTCGCTTTGAAGACAACTTTGACGATATTCAGAAAAAGATTCAGCGCTTGACACAAGCATTTGAGTCATTAAAAGGCCGCATCGAAGAAGGGGCTCAAACTAGTCTAGGATCTTTTCATGAGATTAAAGACCTAATCTTTGAATTGCATGGAACATTTACGGATTTCAATTACATTACACGCAAGCTTTCCGATACAGACAAAATGGAAACTGCATTTGAGAATCTTTATCAAAATATTGTGTCTTGGGCATCAACAGAGAAGAGATTGGGAATTCTCAACAGCCTTCTTGTTTCTGATATTATTTGCCAAGCATTTGGACTTTTCAATGCAGAATGCATTCCGTCAGAGTTGAGCGAAATGCTCTCTGTAGGGTTTGATGACGTTGTGCTGCTTGTTGTGGATGCAATGCCCTCGAATTTCTGCGATCTATTTCAAAGGTCCCGAAAGTTTGACTTGAAGACATTTGTTGCATTCTCAGTCTTTCCTTCAGAGACAGCTCCTGGGCATATTTCAATTTTCACTGGCATCCCTCCATTGAAGTCGCATATATTTAGTAATGATCTTGTTTTCAGGAAAAACTCAGTATCATTGCTGGATTCAGGTCGATTCCAAAATATCACAGAACAACACGAGTATGCCTTACAGGAGCTTTATGGGCACTCTATAGTTAAGCGGTTAAAAGGCGCTGCCATCCAAACCGTCTTGTTTATCCCCACCAACTACCGCAAGTCTTTACTTACGAAGATCGTGCTTGGGGGGTCTTTGAACAATGCGACGATACACGATTGCAGAAAAGGCGTTGATATTTTCAAAGAAGCACAGATGATTCCAACAGCAAAAGCCTCAAAGAGGTTTTACATAATTATGGACAACGAAATAGATGTAACTCAGCATGCCGGTCTTAAGAGATATTACTATGAGGAGAAAGAGACTGGGAAGTTATCTCAGCTTTACAAGGAGTATTTTGATAGACTAACATCATTCCTGCATTTCATAATTCAAAACGCAACTAAGAAAGGACGTAAATTGCTTGTTATAGTTACTGCAGATCACGGTGTGGCAACTCTTAAGTATGTTGATAGTTCATTTTCGGATCTGCTTCAAGAATGTGGTTTAAGTTTCATTGGTTCTCGAGGACGCGTGGTCAATTGCCCACTGCCAACAAAAATTCACGGTGGAATATATTCAAAATATGATATAACACTCCTTGAGAACCCGCAGATTTGTAGCAGGATTAGTCTTAACCGTCAACAAGCGCAATCATCACGTGTTGGGGTCGTGAACATTCACACTCTTCACAGCATCAACCGAGTGGTGTTCATAAGAGTAAATGATCCTGCAAAATTCGATTCTATGAGGGTGGTGTCAGTGCACTGCAGCAATTGTAGGTATAGCGACTTGGTTGTCATGACAAATCATGGCTTCTGTCCGAAATGTGGAGCGCATGATATAAAGATTGTTGAAATAGGGACGCTTAGAAGCCGATTTCTCGACATGGCCAAAAAGTTTGGTTTTCATATCGTTTTTCCTTCGTCGCAGACCGTTGTTGGCAATTCAAGCATGATATGGGATCCTCACCTGATAATCTTTCCGAGATTTGACTCTATTTTTTCAAAATATCCAAGCACCCCAAGGGAATGCATAATGCATCTATTGAAGTCAGAAAGAAAGCCTTTGTCACGAGATGATTTGAAGCAAAGATATACACAGTTCTACACCATCGATCAACTTGGCGAGGAGAATGAGAGCGATTTTGATGAAGCTTTGCAGGATCTCGTAGACCTTCATCATGTAGAAGAGAGAACGGATGGCTGCGTATCACCTATTTCAGAAGACTATTCAGGAACTTGTACAGTAATAACTCATGGAGGCATTAGTCCCCCCGAAACAATGGTTCCGTTTGTCGTATTGAGAAATGCGCGCGCACGCACAATCAAGTGGGTATCACAATGAGCAAGAGCTTGACGTCTCAAAGTCCTCGTAACATCCGAAGTATTAATCTAGCAATAGCAGAGGGGATACTCAGAGCACTAAAAGACAGTGTAAATGGAATGGGAGAGGATTTGTTGAAAAGTAAAGGCCTTGAAAACGCTGCAAAACTAGACGAAAATATTGAAAAACTCACAACACAAGGGGATGAGACAATAATGGAGCTCAGAAGACTTGGATTGGTCGATCGGAAAAAAATGGGCAAGACCAATGTTTATGTGTTGTGTAGCGATGGGGAAGCCGCTATATCTGGGATGGATAAAGTTGGCAGAGAGAAATACTTTTTCGAATCTCTGTACGAGAAGGAACCGCTATTCAAGCAATTCATTGATATGTTGCAAAGAAGAGGAAAGTTGACCGATTCAGAAGCGATGCAGATATCAGGAATCAATCTCGTAAAAATAAGTTTCATCAAATCCATACTTCAGCAGATGCCTTCAGTTGCCAGACCATATCGCGATGGAAGGAAAACCTATATCCAGTATGCCAAAAGAGAGGTCATATCACCGTCAGAGATTAGAAAGACGATAGTCAGAGATTACTATGCATTACAAGGTAGCAGACTGTTCGTAGCAATCGACGAACTCTGGAAGAACCTCCGTGCCAAGCATCCAGAGGTTCCTGAAGAGCTTTTTGACAAAGTAGTTCTCGATCTTGCGAACGACCACGTGGGGAGAGTGGAACTTGTGCAAGGAGTCTCATCACCACAAGCCAAGCTTCTATTCGACAATAGATCTGGCACGTATTTCCATTATCTGAAAATACCGAAATACATATTGGATGATGAGTTAAAAAATGGATAGTCTACCACTAAAAGAACTGAAAAACGCATTACATACTACTGATGGTAAACCAAAAGTTTTGCTTTTTGACCCAAACGATGAACGTAAGGATCAGACCTTTCTTGAATCTTTGTCCGAATTGACACCCCACATAAAGATAGATTTCCAATTCTATGATTTGGACAAACGAGACAGTCTGTTCTATGTGTATCTTGACTTGAAATACTACGCTTTGGAGGCCGCGAAGACTTTAGAGAACCAAGAGTTGAAACGATTTATAGAACGTCAGTTCAAACAGGGATTTGAATGGGCAAAAGCAGGGTCGCAAGTGCCGATTTCTAGGTTCCTAATAGGATTAATGGAAGAATCTCACAAAACCACAGACAAATGCCCGTGGGTCATATTGTCGAATATTGATGCTAAGACCGATGTCAACCATGCGACCATCGGCTCGATAGTATTTGATGTCATAACAAGTCAATTTGCTGAAAATGTCGTTATCTCATGTGCCCCTGAGAGCTGGACAGATTTTGAGAAAGGCCACGACATTTTTGCTAGGATTGCATCTAGGTTAAGAAGCTCTGTGAGGAGGTTAGTCTGAGGGGAATATTATGGCGAAAGAGAACCCCTTTCCTTCAGATGGTGACGCAGCGAAAATCCCGAAATTTACTGACTTTCTAATTTGTTTAAGGGAAGATCGCAAGGAGGGAATATCAAGGATTCTTTTGCCAATTCTGGAACGTGCCAATATCGGAGAAACTGGTGGAAGTCATGATGCGGTAGTTGTAGGGGAAATAGGTAGGGGAAAGACGCACCTTCTAAAATTTCTGGAGAAGAAACTTCTAGGAAAGAAAGCGAAATTTGTGTCCGATTCGCTGGATATACCCAGTTACAACAACATCTTACCAGTTTACGTCAAATTTGATGCAAGCATGACGATAGCGCCGGAAATGTTTGTCTATTTCTTCCTGAATTACCTATTCGGATATGGGGTAGAGAATTTTGGGATGCTGAACTCCCCAGCCCTCCAAAGCTCCAATCCACAGCTTAAGCTTAATCTAGAAAAACTGTTCACAGAAAGGACTGGTGAGGATATAAAAAAACCTCAGATTATTGCTGCTCAGCCAGCGATAGACCTAGTTTATGAAGCTTGCGAGGAAGCTTTAAGGTCAACAGGGAAGAAGTCAATCCTATTCTTATTCGATGAACTCGAGGGTGTAATTCTCACATCTCAAAAGCAAAAGGAAGGAAGTTTGACTTTAGTAATGGATTTTCTGAGGCAATTTCACGACGCAATAAATCAAGAGGAAGTGTCTCAGGCAAATCTGTTCGCATTATATGCAATGACAGCTCCTGCTTATGACAAAGCACGAGAGGCCCGACAAGAAAGTGGTGCGTGGTTATCCCGTCTTCGAAGCCAAGTAATAGATATACCTCAATTTAGCGAAAATGAACTAAAGTCTCTCGTTAGTTGTGCACTTGAGAATGATGATCTCTCGGATACTCACCCGTTCAACTCAGACACCTTGGCATATATTTATAGAAGTGTTATGGGCCAACCTCGATTCGCTATTGAAGCGCTACATAATGCATACGATCTTTACTTGAGAGAAAGACCGTCCCAATTGGGACCAAGGGAAGTGATTCGTTCCACACGTTGGCTAAATCCAGATGAAGTGATAGATAATACCAAAGTTGCCAAGATAAAAGCCGAAGTTGGGCAACGCTATTCGTACCTTGTGCAGATTTTTTCTGACAAGATTGCAATGTCAATGATTCCTCTCGACACTTTGATCGAAGAAAGCAAGATGAGTCTCGCAGGTGAACTATCAAGAGAGCGCATTGGCGCGGATCTTGAAAAGTTCCAAGAGCTAGGATATGTCGAGATATTTGAGGATGCTGAGAATGTTAAAGTTCTACAGTCGTTCTACAACAGAATATTGAAGGAATTAGAGACTGCTGAAGGCAAACCCCCCGAAGTCATAGATCCTGCAAAATTCATTGAAGGTAGTTCGCAGACAGCAGCCACTGAAGTCAAAGCTGGAAAGCTTTCAGACAATGAAAGAATGAACAGATTGACTGAAGCCCTCGATAGGGTTCTCAAACAGCTCTTTGCTGAAGAGGGGGTAACATTTCAAACAATTCCCAACGGTTGGAGACTCTATGAAACTAGGAGAAGCCCTAGAGGTGATCTCATCAGACTTCTGTCGAAACCTTTGCTGAACTCAACCGCTAACCAAGCGGACATAGTCAATGTGCTTGAAAACACGGGTGCTAACGCTATTCTGTTCCTGTATGATTTCGATGATAGGATTGAAGAGCAAAAGTTTCTCAAGAAACTTGGAAACATGAACTTGCCCGAACCCTATTCATGGGTCGAGCAGCTTTTTAGGGATTCATTTGACGGAACACCAGATAGATGGCGTTCCAAAAATCTTCTTGAGCAAGCCTCCAAGCGTATAACGTTGTCTGAAATATGCGTGGCCCAGCCCGTGAGCTACGGGAAAAAGAGCTTTAGTATGCGAGATACAAGCTCTAGTCAAGTATTAATCGATGTGAAAGGACTTTGGTATTCAATCACTGAAATGGCGCGAACACTCGATCCGGAGCATGCGCAGTTACTCGACACCACTTTAAGGTATGTGATTCAGGATTTCTTCGGACCTCTAAGGAAAGACATTATAGATAAATCATCAACGCAAAGTAAGACTATCAGTTCTCTATTATTAATTGACAGAAAGCTGATTGCTGTAGCGAAAACATTGATGAGAGATGAAAAATGTAAAGAAGCAATTATGAAGCAGCAAATCATTGCTGACCTTCCACCAGGTGCAAACCCTATAAATATGAACAGACTGTGTGAATCTGGCCTGTTCTCAAAGATAAGCGCAACGTCTTGGAAAGCCAGTTCCCTAAATGACGCTCAACAATACAATCCATGGATAAGATTCATAGTTTTCTATTCGACGAGTGGAAAGCTGAAATCCGAGATCATTGAGACTGCTAAAGAGTCGAACCTGGGCTCACTTGAAGAAGAAGTTTTGGCTTGTCTTAGATTTTACTTTGAACTCTTGGAATCCCTTGAATTAATGAAGAAAGATCATGTAATACTTGTTGATAACAAAGCTCTATTACTGCAGGGCTTGCAAAGAACAAAGCAAATATTGTCGGAACTGAAGAGAAGAGAATTTGCTGGCGCGGAGCATTTTCTGACGAAATACCTGAACGAGATTGACCAAATAGAAAAGGAAAGTGGCAAGATCGAAAAAGAGGCGAGAACCAAACTTGAAGCTGACAACATGTATAGGTCAAATCTGGAGAAAGTGGCAACCGTTAACAATGAAATGCAAGGAATGATTTTGGAGAAGAAGACTGAGGCTGAAGGCAAGCAAAAAAAACTTACTGAGATGGTAAGTCAAGCAGCTGAAGAGCAGAAAAGAGCGAACGCGATTTGTGATTCACTAGACTTCAACAAAAGCGATTCACAATTGGTAAAGGCGTTGAACAAGAAACCAGCCATCAGACCTTATGTTCTGGAAATCCGACTTCCGTTAGTACGTCCTCATGCTCTTGAATCAGTCAATCAAGAAAGGATTAAACTGGAAAACGCACTTAACGAGGGGTTCTTGATGAGATTTCTCTCGCAGTATGAATCATTTGAGTCCCACGTAGCCCAAGCGGTCAATGAAGCCAGACAAATCGGGAACGTTGTAAAAGATGCAGTTGAAGATTATGCAACGGAGATAAGAAGAAGCTATGAGAGGTTGTTGAGTATTCAAAGAGACTTCATGGTAGGGTCAAATGCGGAAATCAACGAAATGAGTGCAAGTGCACAAAGAAGTTTGTCAAACAGGCAGTACGTGGACAGCCTTGTCTTCGCTGGAGAGGCCAAACTGCTTTTTATGAATTACGTTGACATGCTGACGAAGAAAGCGCAATCAGTGGTAAGTGAAAAGAAAAACAGACTTACGGATAATTTAAAACAGCAGAATTCCTACCTCGAAAATTCTGTGGCGCTACTTGAAAAGAGGACACCCGAATCCGACAAGTCAGCTTATCAGGAGTTGCAAAAAATGTCGAAAAGAATTAGTGCGAAAATTGAGTCTTTTGGGATTTTTGTTCAACCAGATTTGAACGAGAAATCAACTACTGAGATCTCAGAAACAGTATTGCGACTTGCCAATGAAGTTGTTTCCAGAGAAGAAGAAATAAAGCAGAACCTTGAATCCTTCAACGGGAGCATATTTAGAGCCAATAGATCAAGTTTCAGTGAGCTTTTCACCAAAGCATTGAAGTTTATTTCTGAATTTGGTGAAATAAACTCGCTTAACTACTCAGAATTTGTGAACTACGTGGGAGACAAGAAACAAGCTGAGGAAGCAATAATAGAATTACTTGAAATCGGTCTTGTTAGTTTAATGCGTCGGTGAGAAAATGAGTTATAGAGATGTTTCGATCAATGGATCGATTGTTCTGGGCCGAAAACTCAGGGACAGAGAGGAGTTCGCAAACAAATACAGTGGAGTTTTAGGAAGAGAATTAAATCATAAACTATCAGTGTGCATGGACTTTCTTAGGCCACATGTAATACTTGTTTGTGGAAAGAAAGGCTATGGCAAGTCATACACTCTTGGTGTAATGGCAGAAGAGTTTCTATCTCTTGATAGTGAAGTCCGTAATAATCTCTCAGTTGTCGTTGTTGACCCCATGGGGATTTTCTGGTCTATGAAAATGGGCAATATAGATTCTGTGGAGTCGAGGAGTCTCTCGGAAGAGTGGGGGCTGGAAAGATATGGCTTCTCAAAGGAAATTAGAGTGATGATACCTGCAAAATTTGAAACCAATTATAAGAAGCAAGGCTGGATGTACGATGAGGGTTTTCTGCTCAACCCAGGCGAGCTTGAAGATACCGACTGGTGTTACGCTTTTGAGGTTGACGGGAACTCTCCGATGGGCTTGGCTCTTTCACTGGCAATTTCAAACCTCAAAGAAAAGCTTGGAAACAACTATTTGATCAGGCACATCATCAATGAGATAAAGAACATGCCTCAGTCGGAGGCATCTCACCAGACTAAACTTGCATTAATAAGGAGGTTTTCCTCTTTTAATCAGTGGGGAATTTTCGTAGACGAAAAAGATGTGCCTACACGAATATTTGACATCGTAAAACCAGGGAAAGTCACGGTGCTAAATCTATCCGACATTCGAGAGGACCTTCAGGGAGGTTGGGGAGTAAGAACTCTAGTTTTGGGGCTCTTAGCGCGCAAAATCTTTGAGTTTCGTATTGAAGGTCGTCGAGACGAATTGTCTACTACCTACAGACCGAAGGAGAACCGGATTTTGGATGAGAAGGAGCCTTTTCCAATGGTTTGGATGCTGATCGATGAGGCGCATAGATTTGCTCCAAATGATAGGAACACGGCGGCATCGCTTCCGCTAAAGAACTGGGCTAGAATGGGAAGGCAACCGGGTCTATCCCTAGTCCTTTCTACTCAGAGGCCAGGTAATTTGGACATGGATGTTTTGTCTCAGTGTGATTTAATATTGTGTCATAGATTAACTGCACAAGTTGATATCGATGCGTTGAACAGGATACGCCCAACGTTTTCTGCAGGCAATATTCTCGAGCATGTAGACGCTCTTCCTCATGATAGAGCGGGTTTCGCACTTGCAATCGACGATGTCACCGAAACCGTAGTGCCTTTTCAAATTCGTCCCAGAAAATCATGGCATTCAGGCGAGGATGCCATAGCAAAAAAGCCTGATGTGGGTTCTGAGGCTCGGAAATCTACAGATGAGTACTAGAGATCAATATCGATTTGATCTTCACCGACGCATTCGAGACATAGTATTGTTTTTGTTGAACAGCCCTAAGCAAGAAGCGACTCTGTTTGAACTCTCAAGAAACCTTGGTTGCGATATTGGATCACTAAGGATGGAGCTGGCCAGTCAAGTTCAAAAATACCCCTCAATCCGTTTTGACCAAGAGAAAAAGGTCGTCGCTTTAAGGCCCATCAGCTTTGCTCTTTTCTCGGTCGCAAGTGAAGTCATGAGAGAACTCAAGAGACTGTTTTTTGTGCCAAGGAGATTTGAAGGAATTCTTTATGAGATTGCAACAAGGTCTAACAACGCGAATAGCTTCTGGGATAAAGTCCAGACTCTGATCTTGACCTCTGATCCTTTGTCAAGTTTTTTACTTCGTCATTTCATTGGTATTGCAGTCCAAAGATTTGGTTCGTTGGGATCAGTCTGTTTTGATGACATGATAACCAGAATAACCTTACTTTATGTGTGTGACGGTGGACGATATCCCAATTGTGGTCGACCTATTGAGATTCCAATTGCGAACTCTGAGCTGCAAAATGGCCTCTCGTTTATGAAAGCCAATCCGGTATTCATGAGCGACAAGATCGAAGGTACCGATCTTCCTAACCGAGAAACGTTAGTTTTGATGGAGAATTCAGGAATTGTCTCCATTAACACTAAGCGACGAATGTACAATCTTCGGCTACCGCTTATTCATCCATGGGACCTAAACTGCTGTGCCATGAGATTCCTAGTAACTGAAGACTATTGCAGAAGAATATACCGTGAATCTCAGTTATGGCTAGAAAACCCATTGTCCGCACGGGATATGCTGGTTTTGGTCACGAACCTTCTAGAGACGGAAATGAAAAACGACATGACGTTTAATAATATCACTAATCTCTTGAAGGATTTTAGCTATAATGTCGTTTCCATTATCTACGGGCAATATGATGACACATCAACTGGATTCGAAATGGCAACCTCTTTTCCCTTGTCTCTAGAAGACCCTAAGAACCTTGGGAGTATTTTGTGGGCGCTCAAGAGTATCCCTAAAGTCGTTGAGTTAATGCCGTTTGAGTGGTTTCGAATTGCATTAGTTAAGGCTGTTGAAACTTCCCGTCTCCTCGGTGTAACGAAAGGAATACCTGACCTCTCAGAAGATTTTACAATGTTCTTTACATCACCCTCAGTAGCTGATGCAACATCACAAATTGCCAATTCTTTTGGAATGCTTCCTAGAACAAAATACTACGGGGACGCAAAGATGGTTAGGTTCAGTTCAAGGAGAGACCTCAAGCGAATCGGGATTCTTCCACAAATTGGAATGGTTGAAAATCAAGATGAGATACCGGTTGAAGGATTTATCTTCGAAATCTTGAATGAAGTCTTAAGAATCAGACCAAAAATTGCCATATTACTAGAAGATCTTGCTGATAGGTTAGAAGTTGACACCAACTTCTTGGAGGATTTCATAAAACGACATCTCGGTGATTCATTAGATCTCAGTCTCCCTGGGGAAATAGCCCCATTGAAAGACCCTTGGCTAGAACTTCGAGGGTGAGTCGCCAAAAGACCGTAACGCTCAAGCAATTGACTCAAGAAAAATCCAGTTCAGATCAGATGCTAGTCCGCGTATAGAACGTCTATATGTTCAAATCTCTTTCTTTATCACCAATTTCCCATTTTCGTTAACAAATAGTATTATGTCACCGCTTTTAAGAGTAAACTCATCTCTTGCCTCCTTAGGTATTGTTACTTGGCCACGCGTTCCAATTTTCGAGGAGCCAAGGATTTGCGGATTTTTCATATTTTGCACCATAGTATGGATTTCATGAAAAATGCTTATATATAGTGTGCCATGTAATTCCATATTTGTATGAAAAATAGGAGAGAAGAAATTGGTGAGACCGTTTACAATGAGCAGGCTAGCAGATATTATTCGTTTGACGCGCACATTCCGAGGGATTACTTCAGACCATGTAGAGGAAGCCATGATGGTAACTCGTGATAGGGCCATGGAACTTTTGAAGCAGGCAGAGGAGATGAAGTTGATTAAGCCTGATGGTTCGTTATATCACTCAACTAGCTTGGGGAACGTTTTCTTCGAAGCGCTTAGAAATGATGATAGAGCAAAACTTGACAATGTCTTCAGTGAATACCAACCGTACATTGCAGTCAAGAACATTCTAAACACAAAAAGCGCCGACACATCAGAACTCAAGAAGATGACCGGTTTGACTGAGGTTGGAGTCGAGATAGTCTTAAGACTGATACAATACGCTCGTGATGACCTTTGCCTAATGAATGAGAAATACTTCATTCGTGCAAAAGAGCTGCCAGAATCATATGAATTTCTTTCGTCAATCAGGAAAATATACTTCGAACTTAATAAGCGCACTCAATGGGGATGTCCCAAGGATTTCATTAGAGTTGACAAAATCGCTGGGTATGTTTGTAGTGAATTGCGGTTATCTCTAGATGACTTCTCAAAACTGCTGGATGCCGAGTTAGAGTCAAATGCTATTCTAGAAGTGCATTCTGAGGTCGCCAGCTACCAATTCATACCTTTTGCTCGTCGAAAAGTAAACCCCGCAACATATCGAAAATGTTATTTACGTTTAAGGGTGAGAGCGTGATGAAAGAAGAAAATCCTTATTCAAAGTATTTTTTGTCAGAGAACCCATTTCCAATAGTTCCCATTCCTGAAGAGTATCCGAAGATTTTCGGTGCCAATCAAGCGGCTCTTCAACGGATGGTCTGGCAATTGAATAAAGTAGCAAAGACTAGTCGTCCGATACATATCGTTTTGGTAGGTCCATATGGTTCAGGAAAAACACACCTTTTAAGATATCTTGCCACAGAGATAAACCAACACATAGAAGGTGGACTTGGGGCTTATGTTCCCCATCCAGGTCCCGATTTTATCAGCATATATCGACGGTTCATTGAGAGCCTCAGCTACGATAGGCTGCGAGAATTATCAAAAGCAGCCGAAGAACGAAGTCTGAAGGAAACGATAATCTATCATGATTTTGTGACAGCATTGGTAAACTTGACAGATAAAGAGAAAACATTGGAAGCTTGGCGCTGGCTAACTGCAAACAGTTTAACGTTAGAAGAGCGCAGAGCGCTTCGCGTGGCAACTAGCATTGAACATGAGGAAGATGCGCTCAATGCCTTCTCTGCATTACTGAAATTCCTTAGAAGTGTTGGCTTTAGATTAATTTGCATGCTGATTGACGAATTCGAGGAGATTAACTCGCTAGTGCAAATCCAAAAACGTAGACTTTTCAATGATCTACGCCACTTGATTGATCTTAATGCCTCGAACTTCAGCTTAATAGTGGCTTGCACTCCTCATGGATGGGAAACAGTTTACGAGGAAAATGCAGCGCTAGTAAGACGCTTTTCTTCTAATGTGGTATTCTTTGATCCCCTAGATACTAAAACAGCTGGGGCACTCATTTCTGACTACTTGTCTCAATTCAGAACCAACACAAGAGCTTTTCAAAAGTTCATGGCGAAAAATGGCTGCAAAAGGGGCCTGTCTCGGGTATACCCATTCACTAAAGATGCAGTGGATGAACTTTGTGCATTATCCAAAGGCAATACAGGAGAGATTCTAAAGTATAGTGGAATTGCCATAGAGCTGGGTGCTAATGAAGGGCATTCTTGGTTAGACGCTGAACTGCTGCGCTCT
>Ga0315310_10001954_pt1 | contig 13004 bp, 11 predicted proteins | sample TDP5_MG_FD_203630 | JGI IMG/M metagenome (GOLD analysis project Ga0315310, IMG submission 203630) | Freshwater sediment microbial communities from Lake Towuti, South Sulawesi, Indonesia - TDP5 | ecosystem: Environmental > Aquatic > Freshwater > Lake > Sediment | place: Indonesia: South Sulawesi... | reverse complement strand
GCTCCCGAATCCCCTGACGAAGTTCGCGAACTCCACGGGGGAGTAGAGGAGGCTGTTGCCGACGTTCTCAACGCACAAGTATACGCCGTAATCCTCAGCCACCTTCGCTATTTCCTTAACCGTATCCCTTGCGGTCTCTATGAGCTTCGCATAAGGCACGACGGGGATTCCTACGCCGGGGACAATCAGGATATCCCTGAAACCGAGGATGTTCGCCATCTTAATCCCATCCCTCACCGCGTCCGCTCCCTTCGATCTGATGGCCTCATCTTGACTGGCAATATTATATTCCCAAAGTATGCCCATCATCAGGCTATTGATCGGGAGAAAGGAAGCACTTAGCTCCTTGAGCTGGGCAAGTGGGAGATCGACCCTGTATCTGAGTTCTAAGCAATCCAGAGTTGCCTCAGCCCCCTTCTCGAATATGTCTCTAAAGTTGCCAGATGGGATGATGCTCTCAACAGCCCCAACAAGTACCATTTACAGTTCCTCGTGCTCGATTACGTTCGTGTCATATTATGAAGCTTTCCCAACCGGTAGGCCGACCGATCCTCATCGCCCTCGACTCGTGCGATCCGAAGTGCGTGCCCAATTACCAGCTCTAGAATATTATAGACCCATCCTATAGAAGAAGTTATCAAGCCCTGGAAGGGAGCTTATCACGCCATGGAAGGGGCAAATAAGGGTGACAAGGAGAATTATACCCATCTGCTGCTGCTTGGATACCTGATATTGATAATGTCGGGAGCCTCAGCGATCTTCGCGTATGTCTCCTCGACCCAAGATGAGGCGCTATACACATATGGCTATCTAGGGCTTTGTGCATTCACCTTCACACTCTTCGCAATCGTAAGGCGATATGCCATTCGAAAGATCAAGGAACAGGAAAAGTCAGATAAAGGCCAAAGTTGAGATGAGGACAAGATGGCTGGACATGATGTTCGAGCCACCCTGACGCGTCGAAAGGTTTTTTTACGCGCTGAAGTCCTGTGAATGTTGAAGGGACTTGGGGATATTGAAGCTGGGCGTAATAATCTCACTAGAGAGCGCAATGAAGGAGGGGCTGAGGAAAGTACGGGACCTCGACCTCCCCACGTGTCAGGTTTCATGTTGGAACCCGGACATCATGAATGGGGAGGTCGCTAAAGAACTAAGGAAGGGGTCGCGCGATTACGGTGTGGAAGTTACAACCATCTGGACGGGTCTCCCGGGTAAGGCCATTTGGAACTTCATAGATGGTCCCATCACAATAGGTTTAGTACCGCCCGAGACGAGGGAGTTGAGGGTGAAGGCATTGAAGAAGGGCTCCGATTTCGCCCGAATGGTTGGGGTTCAGAGCATAACGACCCACGTCGGCTTCATACCCGAGTGGCCCGGTGACAGGATTTACCAGGGCCTTGTGGAAGCCTTGAAGCAGGTCGCCTCATTCTGCAAGGTGAATGGCCAAGGGTTTTGGTTTGAGACCGGCCAGGAGACGCCCATCACCTTACTCAGGACGATAGAGGACGTTGGCGGGGATAACCTGGGCATTAATCTGGATCCCGCGAACCTACTGATGTATGGAAAAGCCAATCCGACGGATGCTCTCGATATCATGGGTGGATACGTAAGGGGCGTACACGCGAAAGACGGCGAATACCCCATAAATGGAAGGGAGTTAGGAAGGGAGCGACCACTCGGTGAAGGTAGGGTCAACTTCCAACTTCTAATACCCAAGCTGAAAAAGATGGGTTATAAAGGCGCGTTAACTATAGAAAGGGAGATCAGTGGACCACAGCAGATCGAGGACATCAAGAAAGCCAAGGAATTATTAGAACCCCTCCTCTAAGCGTCATGTCACAGACTCGAATGGTTTGATTGGCGACGATTTATAGCTCGATGATGTCGCTAGCTTTAGGGAGTTCATGGCGTGTTTAAACGCCTTTCGCTATGTGGATGCGCTGGGAGCTCCGGCCCCAAGTAGCTCAACGGGATAGCCATCAAAGGATAAAAGCGGACTAACAGAGCCAGGCGTGCGCCACCCATGAAGGTCGCCATGGCACAGATGAGGTACAACTGGTCGGCCCCCATCTCCAAGAACTTGAGGAGGGCTCTCGGCTTCATTGAAAGGGCTGGGAGGGGTGGTGCTGAGATCGTGTGCTTCTCAGAGTATTTCCTGGGCAAAGACGCAATGCTCGGTCATCCGAGCAGAGGCGTTAAGACAGATGCCGCTCTACGGAGTATAGCCGAGATGGCCAGGGAATCGGATTTAACCGTGATCTGTGGGGCTACGAGGGACCTAAGACAAGGTCAGAGGAGGCCCTTCGTTACATGCCCAATAATCAACTCCAAGGGTGAGATTGCGAAGAAGATCGATAAGATCCTACTCCATCCAAGAGAACCCGATTGGATGCAGCCCGGAAGCGGTACCGAGATCGTGGAGGTCAATGGCCTCAACCTTGGCGTGTTATCTGGATTCGATATCTTCTCCTCATCGATCATCCAAGCCCTTCGTAAGAAAGGATTGGATCTGATGTTCTACCAGTTGGCGGCAAACACAAGATCCCTCTTGGAGACCGAGCAGGCCGCTGTCATGGCTAGATGCCAGGAACTCGTGACGCCGGTCGTAGCGATCGGGCAGTTGGGGGAGTTCCTCAAGAGGCAGTTCCTCGGCGGCAGCATGACATGCGTGCCCCAAATAGTCAAATTTGGCGCGAGCGTATCGGCAGGAGGGGCCAAGATAGTCAAGAAGCTCGGCAGTGATGAGGGCTTCGATATCATCGAATTGGATATGCAGGATCTGATTCAACAGCGAAAAAGGATCAGCTTCTACGAATCCTAACTATGGCTTCCCCGCCCCAAGTATTCATGCTTGGTTGTATGGGGAAGTGATGAACGGAAGCGAAAGACAAATCTCCCCATGCATGAAGGGGTAGCCAAGAAGGCTTGGAAAGCAAGGATTTCGAGAAGGTGGTTTCTGGCTCTGTATATCTGGTAGTCGACCTCCTCCTGACTTCGGCAATGGGGGCGTTCTTCTGGTTTGTCGTCGCAAGGATCATGCCACCAAATGACGTGGGTTTAGCTGCGACGGTCATTGCCTTCTTGGCCACGTTGAATGTCTTCGCCACCCTCGGCCTCCCTATTGCCATCTCGAAGTATATCTCTGAGTACAACGCCCAGAGGAGGTTTGACCTGTCTAATTCGGTATTCTGGTCCTCAATTAAGATAGGTTTAGGAGTTGGCATCCTCGCCTCGATCTTGCTCCTCATCTTCTCTGGGCCTCTCTCCTCCTCTGTATATCAAAACCCCGAGCTCGGTTCACTCATGGCCTTCGCGGCGATCTTGGTCCCCTTCCAAGCGGTCATGGCGTCCCTACATGGCAGCTATCAGGGATGCCAGAGGATGGAATTTTGCCTTATCGGCGACTCGATCGTGGCCGTATCGAAGTTGAGCGCGGTCCTTCTCCTGGTTCTGGTCTTTAGTTATAAGGCAATGGGGATCATATCTGCGGTCGCTATAGGCACCATCCTTAGCTGCGTCGCTGGCTACTTCCTGTTCGTGCCACGATGCATGCAAAAGGTTGGAGACACTCCATCGGCAGGGGGGCGGAATCGGCTCATGAGGGGGGTTTTGGCGTTCTCATTCCCCAACTACGTTTCGGGGATCTTCGGTACGCTTGGCACGCAATTGGGCATAATGCTTCTGGGCATATACAGTTTATCTTCAGTGGCTTTCTACAACATCGCCTATCTCATCTTCGGCATCCTCATAGGCATCGTCGGCTCTGTCGCAACGGCACTCCTGCCAACGGTGTCCGGACAATGGAGCTTGGGATCGAAACCGGGCGTCTCGGATCTGCTCAACCTCGTCGTCAGGTTATCCTTAGCTGTGACCAGCCCCTTCCTCCTTGGGGCAATGCTCTTCCCCACAGAGGTGTTGGGCTTGATCTCCCCGCTCTACACCCCCGCATCGACATCCCTACAGATCCTATCGTTGGGCGTATTTTTCGGCGCCCTTGGCCTGAGCGCTACGTCGGTCCTGAATGGGATCGGTAAAGCCAAGGCCTCAATGAAAGTGGTCCTGCTCTCATCCTTGGGGACCATAATAGTCACGGTGATAACGGTTCCGACATTAGGTATGGTCGGGGCAGCCGTTGCCATCTTTGCAGGATTTGTTCTCAGGATCATCGCGGGAATATACCTCTTGAATAAAGAGGGCATTAGGCTTGAGGCACAGAGCATCCTGCGACCCGCTATCCCCTTCTCCGTCTCGTTCATAGTGGGTTACCTCCTATACCGCTTCTCTGGAAATCTACCATTGACCTTTATGACCGTCGTCTTCGTCTACTTGACCTCTGCACACTTCGTTAGGGCGATTTCACGCGATGAAGTCATCTTCCTATTGAAGACGATATTCAGTGGATTTAGAAGATGAGTGTGCCTTCTCGATAGCCGCAATATACGATGGGCCCTTTGAACTTATGAATTGCTTTACCCTCCAACCAGTTCCCTTGAGGAGATGTTTCATCTCCTTCTTCGAAACTATGAGGTAATCGAACCAGTTCCCGGTATATTTTCCGAACCTCACCCTGATCCGCAACTGGCCCGCCATCCTCCCCCTTCTCCTGTTATACCCATGATATCTGAGGTGATCGGGATTGTCAGTCCTGTACGGATCATTGCTTTCAGCTATGATCATCGCGTCGCTCGACGTCATCCTGTGTAACTTCTTGAGCAACCATCTCGCCCTCTTTTGGCTCCCGAACAGGCCGAAGTTATTACCGAGCATAATAATCGTATCGAATGAATTGGATTTGAAATCGACCTGCGTGATGGACATCAACCTAACCTTCTTTAAACCCCTGAGCCTGCTAACCTTTATCGCCAGGGGTGAATTATCGATTCCCGTAACATCGAGGCCTTTGCCCTGTAGATAGAGAGCATGCCTTCCCGCCCCACAACCCACATCCAATACGCGTCCCCTTACGAACCTCAGCGCCTTCCTCTCGATGCTTGGCCAACAACCATATTTTGAGAAATAAATTTTTACCCCTGCAGATGAATCGAAATATCCGTCATCTCTCTCTATGATCTCGAAGCTGTCCTTCCCCTTGAAGTGAGCCCAGATCTCCTGGCCGAAGGCATCTTTCATATTCTCCATGAGGCAACCCACCATTGGTAGCGGCAGGAACACCATTTAATTGTATTTAGAGCCATGATGGGGTGCTCCTTCGCTGAAGATCATTCCTAAGCCTTCGTCTCACGCCAGGAATCTGTTCGCTATTCGCGACTAGGCTTGATTATACCTTCTCCACGCGAATCTTCTCCCCGCTCCTGGTCCTTACGAATGCCTTAGGATCGCCAGTTATCCTCCCGAAGACGTTAACCGGGCTTGCGGCCCTTGGCTTGCTGCCGGTGCTGGCGGGCGTTCTGCCGAAGAAGATGCAGAAACCCTTGCCTGGGGGCCAAAAACCGATGTCCCCAACCTCGACCTCCTCTTGCGACTTCTCCTCATCCTGCCTAATATTCGTGCTGAAGTACACTTCCTCACCCCACCTGTTCACCTTCGACTCGATCGGTAGCGCGTCAATAATCGCCCTCGCTGTCTTAGGATTCATCTCCTCGATGATCTCCGCCGATACATATCCCGTGCTCTCCGTGTGGATCCTTATCTTTAAGGCCATGTTCATTCACCTCCTTAGCGCCTGTGATGGTTTATCTGCCTTCTTCTCCTACTTCGAGCTCATTGAAGCATAGGCCTCGGCCACTTTCCTTATGGCCTTGACGATCCAGTCGAGCTCTCGCAGCGTGTATGCAGGACTGAGGTATACCCCAACTGCTGACTTGCAGACCCTCTCGGCATTTGGACACGACCCTTGTTTGTATACGACTTCGTGCCCCTCTCGCTCGAGGTTCTCAAATGGAAATCCCCGTCCCCTGCCCACCTTGTCCCTGAAGATGGGTTCATCGTAGAGCGGCCGCGTATATATCGGGCTTGCGGGTATGCCCTCTTCCCTCAAGGCCTTGACGAATTGCTCCTTTGAGACGCCCAACTTCCCATCATCGATTTGCCAGACGTAGATATGGTAGACGTTTTTCGTATAACTGGGAACCACCGGGGGCCTGATGCCCGGTATCCCCCGCAGGTTCTCCGTCAAATGGGCTGCGCTCCTGATCCTCCTCTTCGTAAAGCCATCGAGTTTCCTAAGTTGGACTATGCCGAGTGCCGCCTGCATCTCCGTCATATCGACCCTCAGGCCCATCTGGACGTTCTCATACCCGATTGCGCCTTGATGCCTGAGCAATCGCGCCTTCTCGGCGATATCGTCCCTCCCGGTGATTATCATTCCGCCCTCTGCCGTCATCATGTTCTTGCTTATCTGGAAGCTGAAACACCCCACATCGCCCAGCGTTCCCACGAGCCTCCCCTTGTATACTGCAGAGTGCGCCTGGGCGCAGTCCTCCACTACCAGTAACCCGTGCCTTTTCGCGACCTCGTTCAAAGGATCCATGTCACATGGCTGACCATAGAGGTGAACGGGCATGATGGCCTTCGTCCTGTTGGTAACGTTCACCTCGACCATTGCTGGGTCTATCGTCATCGTTTCAGGATCGATGTCCGAAAATACGGGAACAGCATTGCACAGAAGGACCGAGTTGGCCGAGGCTATGAACGTATATGGTGGCACTATGACTTCGTCACCGAATCCAATGCCAGCCGAGTATAGCGCCAGAGTGAGCGCCGAAGTGCCGCAGCTCGTCGCTATCGCGTGCTTGACCCCATGGTATTCGGCGAATTTCCTCTCAAACTCCTGAATCTTCGGCCCTGGATAGCCTGATAGCTTCCTCGATCTCAAGACGCCTAAGACGGCATCGATCTCCTCCTTTCCGATCAGAGGGTATGGGTCTGGGAACTTCGACTTTGTGACAGGGCGTCCCCCTTCGATCGCAAGTTTAACTGACAAGGTTCTCGTGCCACCACGTATAGGCTCCACCCTTAAATCACCATCTCTCCGCGCCCGGCTGTGCTCGCCTCCCCAATAAAGGGGAGTTTTAATTGGGCATATCATCCCCTTCCACAGTTATGCGCATGTACCTAAAGGCGTGAAAGCTTCATCATTTAACTGAGATTCAGCGCGTTTAGTTCCTGAAGGGTCGATATGTCGTTTGCCTTCACAAGACCTTCGGATATAGTATATAGCACATCGTTGATGTACAGAGCCCTCTTCACCGAGTACTTGGACTCGAAATAGTAGCCGGACTTAAGCATCTCCCCTTCGTCCTCCAGATGCTCTATCCTGCCGAGAACCTCAATGCCATCTTCGGCCGAAATGCCTAGTACGTATGCGCCCTGCCAGACATATTCCCCATAAGCGTTCGCCGGGACGCCATATGGGTAATCCGATGGATCGATCTTCGCGACGAGCACTGGCATGACGAGAAGCCCCCTCCCCACGTCTAGGAGGAATGCCTTATGATCGCGAAGTACGGGGGAATCGGTTCCCCTATCGCCTATTGTCAACTTCGAGATCTCGGTGGGATTGTCAAGTTCCCTCACATCGAAGAGCGAAACCTTCACGCCCTGGTACCATGCGAAATCCCCCTCCTCCGCTTCTACCGTCTCCTTTCCGACCCCGATCAGAAGGCCTTCACCGAAGGGGTGCAGGTAATCCGAATAGCCCGGGATCTTGAGCCTCCCCAGGACTCTCGGATCGGCGGGCGACGAGAGGTCTATGACGAAAAGGGGATCGACCTTCTTGAAAGTCACCACGTAGCACTTGTCCCCCATGAACCTCGCCGAGTGTATCCTCTCACCTGGGGCGAGGTCCTCGAGGGCGCCTATCACATTCATGTCCGGATCGAGCACGTAGATGTTGTTGACTTCAGCGTGTCTCCCCAATTCGTCTGAGAGCTCCTTGACCGACGTTGTCGCTATCCTGAAGAATCCCTCGAATTCATCCATCGAGAACTGGTTCAGCACGTAGCCTGGAACTACGCCCTTGGCGATATACTCCATGTTGAGACCGTCGACGCGTATCCTGTGCACTGCGGTTAATTGCTGACTCGGCAGGACCGTGAGCCCATTCCATGTGACATCCTCCACCCTCTCCCAAATGGTCTGGGCGATGTATATGCTGTCGCGGGACATGAACAGGACATCCGAAGATGCAGTCAGGAAAGTCTCATAATTGGGTTCCGCCCTCTCGTCCTGAACATCGAGGGCGAAGACCGTGTTGAAGCTGTGGTAGCCCTCAGAGGACTCGTAATAGTATATATCAGAGGCCGTTATCTCATTCACCCCGTCGCAGTCATAGATCCTCGGTAAGATGACGTCCTCATCATGGATCATGGCGGGCTCCACTACCACCAAGTAGATGAATGGCTCCACCATCCTGGATTCTGAGTAGAAGCCATTGATGGAATATTCCATGATCAGGCGAGGATCGCTCTTATCGGCTATGTCGTAGACCTTCACCGAGACATTTCCCAACCAGGGCGCGATCCCGACGATGCCGTCCTCGCCTTCGCCACGAAGTGGCACGATTGAGCACGTCTGCTCGAACACCACCAGCCTGTTCCCAGAGACGAACATGCCCTTCGGACTGCCCTCCAAGCTTATCGTGGATTGAAGGGCCATGGATTCTGGAGGGTATGCGCTTATCAATAAAACCTGCCCCTCTCTCTCGGATATTATGTAGACGAACTCACCGTCGGTCTTCACTAGATCGGCCTCATCGACTCCTTCAATTTGGACGTTAGTAGTCGAATATTGTACATCGGTCTGGGCATTTACCCCCGACTCGCGAGCCAATGACGCCCCAATTGCATCGAAGGAGGCATAAGGCCAATAGGCGTCACTCTGATGCGTAGTTAAAAACTGCCTTAGCTGTTGGTAAGATTCGAACCTTCTGATGCCATCCTCTTGCCAGGGTGCCTTGAGCCTCATCATACCCACAAACGATGCCGGGAGGATCACGAGAGCTAGAATTGCGACCAGCTCTGCCTTTATCTCTGGTTTCAACTCGATCTATTGGCATTCGGGCTCAAGCCGATATAACGACTGTTTCGAACTGTTTTCGAACGTGTTCAGCCCGCAAAGGACTTAACTACCCCAGGTGCTTTCGTTATCACATGAGACTTGGGGGTTACGTGTGCACCGTTATTCTCCTGGCGGGGCTTACGACGTGGATGGCATCATATTTACTTGAACCTAAGCTTTACATGATAAGTGGCAATCTGAAGAGTTTCAGGACGGAGGGATCAACGTGGCTCAGTCCCATTTCAGGCTACGCTCCATCAGCAGAAGACGCAAACTTCACCAATGAGATGGAGAACATCAAAGGGGAGATCGATAACAAGTCGATGGCAGTGTTTACGGCCAAATACGGTGCCTCGGTGAATGTCTCCAGGACAATCCGTGCCGTCGTAGAGGATCCGAGTGGGAGGAGGGTCGGGGTGGGGTTCATAATTAACGCCCAGGACGGCCTGAAGCTGGTCGTAGTTCTCCCCGACGGTTGGGTACGGGAATACGCCATGCCCGCGAAGGGATAGGCCTCAACAAGGCAGATCTGGGAATGCCCAATACATTGTACCATAGATTAGGTCTTTAAGCCCTCCATTGCCATGGTCGCAGTAGCATGATGGCTAGTGAATGCCCGCTTTGACCCTGAAGAGACCCAGTGGCGTTTGGCTTCTATTGATGCTCGTTTCAGGTATAGCCCTTGCTGTCAAGGTCCTTACCCCAAGTGTTGTGCAGGTAGTAGTTACGAATGACACCGTCCATGTCTATCTCATACCGAATGTATATACACTCGGGGACATGCTGACGATCTGCCTATTATCCATCGCATTCAGCTACGCGACCTTCAGGGGTATTTCGGGAGAGAAGGTCCTGCTAGCAAAAGGCATCGGTAAGGATGCGATCGCCACGCTCCTCAAAGGCGACGAATTATCTGTCTACGACATGATAAGGAACCTAGGGCCCATCACCCAGGCGGAGATCACGAAGAGGACGGGTTTCTCGAAGGCGAAGCTCAGCGGAATGCTCGACGTCCTTGAGGCATACGGCCTCATAACGAGGAGGCGCAGGGGGAGGGAGAACGTCATCACATACACATAGGCAGTGGGGGGCATTATCAGAGACATCGTTGAAAGATGAGGATGGTATCTCCGAATGAATTTATATCCGCAACAGGATAGAACTGCCCGTGTTAACCTCAAGAGAACGGTGCCTGCGCGCCGTCAGGCATGAAGAGGTCGACCGAATCCCCCTAGTCCTGAGGATACGGCCTGAACCCTATGAGAGGCTCATTGAGGCTCTTGGAGTCGCGCGCGGAGAGGGCGAGTACCTCCGGGTCTGTAAGGCCCTGGGCATCGATGTGTTGGGAGCTCCCGGGATCGGGTTGCGCAGCCCATTGGAGCCGGATGCTTCAGTGGCTCGCGACGAGGAGGGCGGTTGGTTCTTGCGTCGAGAGGGCAGGTTCGATGTACATGTGAACATGTGGTGCGTGGAGACCATCTGGGCCCCCGATCACACATATACGTATACCTACCGCAAATATCCGTTCACGACCTTGGAATCCCTCGATGAATTCAAGTGGCCTGCCATTGTCGACCAAGACCAGGATCGCATAAGGGATTTCAGAAGACGACATGAGGACTACTACATCGGTTCCGGCGCGATGCAGGTCTTCGAGACGGCTTGGAAGATGACGGGGATGGAACGGTTTTTGGTAGGGATGCTCAAGGACGATCCGCTAATCATCCGAATACTGGACGAGTTGTTCAGGCTTTCAACTCAGCAAGCGATCCTAGCTGCAGAGGCTGGAGTCGATTTCATCTACAATGGCGATGACGTCGGATCGGAGAATAACATGATCGTTAGCCCCGTCCTCTGGAGGCGGCATTTGAAGCCGAGGTATGCGGCGATGTTCAACGAGATGAGGAAGCGCGGGGCCTACGTGATGTTTCACAGCGACGGCTGGATAGAGCCGATTATACCCGACCTGATCGAGGTTGGCGTGAATGTCCTTAACCCGGTCCAACCGGAGTGCATGGATCCCGCTGTTTTGAAGAAACTATATGGAGACGATCTATGCTTCGACGGCACCATTGGAGTTCAGAGCACGTTGCCACACGGGACGCCGGAGGACGTCGCTAGAGAGGTGAGGCATCGAATAAGGACCTGCGGGCCAACGGGCCTCATATTAGGGCCAACTCATTCGATGCAACCGGACGTGTCGGTATCCAACATCCTGACCATGTATGAGACGGCCCATAACACATCCCCCGTGTTCTGATCATAATTGCCCTAGTAACATATATGTCTCCTCCATGGCGCGTTGTGGATGAGACTTCATTGAGGCAGAATAGGCTTAGGGAATCGATGAGGAGCGGAAAGCCAACCATCGGGACGCGAGTCCTAATAGCTTGGCCAGGGATCACCGAGCTGATAGGCTACGCCGGCATGTACGATTATGTGGAATTCGTTAGTGAATACGCCCCCTACGACCTCTACGACTTCGACAACATGTCACGAGCGGCTGAACTGGTTGGCATCTCGTCGATGATAAAGATCGACCAGGAACCCCGAACATACATAGCCGAGAGGGCGCTTTCGGCCGGGATCCAAAATACGCTCTTTGCGGACATCAGGACTGTTGAGGATGCCAAGGAGGCCGTTCGAGCTGTCAGGGCGGAACCCGATGGGGTCAACGGGATCAGGATGGATAGGAGGATCGGATACGTTGGCGCCATTGCCACGTATGCCGACTTCACCAAGATATGCGAGGATGCCGTGGTCGCACTGATGATCGAGAAGAAATCCGCGGTCGAGAATCTTGAGGAAATACTCTCCGTCAAAGGCATTGACATGGTGCAATTCGGGCCCGCAGACTATTCGCTCAGCATTGGACTGCCAGGGGAGACAGGCCATCCTAAGGTGAGGGAGGCAGAGCTCAAGACGATAAAGATGGCCCTAAAAATGGGCATAGCCCCAAGGGCCGAGATTAGGGCCCCGGCGGATGCCAGAAGATACGTTGAACTGGGCGTACGGAATTTCAGCCTTAACACGGATATCTCGATCCTATATGATTGGTGGAGGTCTAACGGAAGCGATTTGAAGGGGATCCTCTCCAGCATCTGATCACCTCATCGCATCGTTATCTTTGGAGGGATCGAGGGGAATGGTAAAACGGGCGGTCGTGACGATCATCGGTACCTCGCACATGGACTTCATAGCCTATCTGGATAGATTCCCGGAACCCGGCGAGACCGTCATTGGGAAGGGGTTCGCCTCCGCTCCGGGAGGAAAGGGGGCGAATCAAGCAATTGCTGCGTGCCGTTTAGGTGCGGACTGCCACCTGATCAGTAAGGTAGGCGCCGACTTCGTGGGCGAGAGCCTTCTTGGGAATGCGAGGGAGAATGGCGTAAGGATCGATCACGTGACTAAGGATCCCAGGTCGCACAGTGGTGTTGCCCTGATATACGTCAACGCGAAGGGCGAGAACATGATCGCAGTGGCCCCGGGCGTCGACCTACTGATATCAGAGGATGACGTCAAGGCCGCCGAGGGGGCGATCGCGTCCTCCAATGCCGTATTGGCGCAGTTGGAGATACCTACGAAGACGGCCACATTCGCGATCGAGCACGCGAAAGGGATGGGCAAGACGACAATCCTCAATCCAGCACCTGCATCAGGATTAAATGATGGCGTTCTGCGTCACATCGATTACATGACGCCGAATAGAGGCGAGTTGGCCAAGCTGACCGGGATGAGGGTTGATGATGACCGATCGATCATTGATGCGGCGAGGAACCTTGTGGATATGGGCCTAAGGACCATGATCGTGACTCTCGGAAGGAGGGGGGCGATGGTCGTAACTCCCTCGGGGAATGAACTCGTGCCCTCTTATGACGTCAACGCTGTGGACACGGTCGGAGCGGGAGATGCCTTCAACGGGGCTCTCGCAGTGGCGATCTCAATGGGATGCGAGGTAAGTGCGGCTGTGAGATTTGCCAACCTGG
>Ga0315310_10001953_pt1 | contig 13006 bp, 9 predicted proteins | sample TDP5_MG_FD_203630 | JGI IMG/M metagenome (GOLD analysis project Ga0315310, IMG submission 203630) | Freshwater sediment microbial communities from Lake Towuti, South Sulawesi, Indonesia - TDP5 | ecosystem: Environmental > Aquatic > Freshwater > Lake > Sediment | place: Indonesia: South Sulawesi... | reverse complement strand
CCTCGCCAGCTTTATTACCTATCGTTTTTGTTACTTTGCACGTTTTCGTCGCATTCGTGCAGGCTTTTGTGTTTACACTGCTGCCGATTGTTTACATTGCCCTGGCAGTGGAAGCAGAGCACTAGTAGGAAACGTCCACGAGTGTGAGCCCCGGCTGTACGAGGGGAGTCGAGGAACCACCCACTGGTGGACACTTCATACCGAAAGGAGAATCACCGTGAGAAAAGTGTTGGTAGGTGCTGGATTGTGTTTAGTATTGTTGGCGTTTGCGGCGCCGGTGTTTGCCCAAGCACCGGAAGAAAAGCCGCCGGAGCGAGTGGCGATGTGGATTGCCATCGTCTCTGGCGCAGCGATGACAATTGCGTCGGCTGCTTGCGGCTATTCGCAAGCAAAAGCAACCTCGGCGGCCTGCGAGGGCTTGGCACGCAATCCGGGGGCTGCGCCGGGTATTCGCTTTTCGCTCCTTGTGGGTCTGATCCTAATTGAGACCCTGGCGCTGTACACTTTTGTGATTGTGCTAGCAAAGGTTACGTACTAGCCCAGGAGCATACTGCTTTTAGTGAGGGAAGCCGCAAGGCTTCCCTCTATTTTTAGTGCAGGGCACGCGCGGATTCGGTGGCGAATCGCAGGAGGGAATTAGGGAGCAAGCCTAGATAGACAGTGCCGAGCGCAGCTAGTGTCAGCACGAAGGCGAGCGAGGTGGGCAATGGTGTCGCGGGTGCTTCCTGTCGTGCCTCACGGAAGTACATGGCAATCACCACGCGCAGGTAGTAGTAGATCGAAATAGCTGTGTTGATGGCGCCAAACACCACCAGCCACACCAGCCAGCTTGAGCCTTCTTCGAGGGCAGCGCGGAAGATGTAGAACTTGCCGAAGAAACCGCCAGTGAGCGGCACGCCGATCAGGGAGAAGAGGAAGACGGAAAAGCAGGCCGCTACCAGTGGCTCGCGGCTGCTCAGTCCGGCGTAGTTTTCTATTCCTTGGCGTTCCTCGCCCGGGCCGGCTACGTACGCCACCACGGAGAAGGCGCCTAGCTTCATCAGCGCGTATGCCACTAGGTAGAACAATACCGCGGCGATGCCGAATCTGCTACCGGCGGCAAAGGCGATGAGGATGTAGCCTGCGTGCGCAATCGAGGAATAAGCTAGCATACGCTTCACGTTCGATTGCACTAACGCTGCCAGGTTACCCACGAACATCGTCAGCACTGCCGAGACCCAGATCAGCCAGAACCATTTATCTATCGCAGGCTCCAGGGCGACGAAGAAGATACGCAGAAATGCGGCGAAGGCTGCCGCTTTTGGGCCGACGGATAGGAACGCGGTGACTGGCGCGGGCGCGCCTTCGTACACATCAGGTGTCCAAATCTGGAAGGGTACAGTAGCCACCTTGAAGGCCAAGCCGACGAAGAGCAATGCAATCGCCATCCATGCTAGGGTCAGGTTTGCCTGCTGCGCCACGAGTGCGGCGCGGATTTCGGGGAGAAATGTGCTGCCGGTACTGCCGAACATCAGTGCGATGCCGTAGAGCAGGAAAGCGGTAGCGAACGAGCCGAGCAGAAAATATTTCATCGCCGCTTCGTTCGACTTGAGCACACCGCGGCGAAAGCCGGCGAGGATGTAGGTAGCGATGGAGGAGGTTTCCAGGCCGAGGAAGATCAGTACCAGCTCGTTGGAGGCCACCATTAGGCCCATGCCGATGGTAGCGAAGAGTAGCAGGGCATAGTACTCGCCGTAGTGAATCTCCTCGCGGTCGAGGTAGCGGAACGAGGCTAGAATCGTCAGTGCCGTCACCGTCAGTACCAGGAAGTGCAGAAACAGGCTGAAGTAGTCCACGCTGAGCATGCGGCTGAAGCCCAGGCCGGTGTAGCCGGCTTGCACCAGCGTAGCTGCGAGCGCCAGCAGCGTGCCCACCAGTGCCAAGACTCCCAGCGGCTGCTTGCTCCTTCGGCCTAGGAAGGGATCAGCTACCATCACGACGATGCCGGAGAGCGCGAGCACGAGTTCCGGCAGCAGGCGGAACAGGTCGGTGGGCTCGAACCTCATGGCTGCGGTTCCTCTAGGTGTACCGGCGGCGAAGTGGGTCGCGCGGCCCACTCGTAGTAGGGTGACTCCACCTGGTAGAGAATGCGCTTGGTAGTGGCTTCCATGCGTCGCGTGAACATGGGTGAGGCGATGCCGAACCAGACGATCATCACCGCCAGTGATACCAGGATGGCCAGTTCGCGTCGGCTAGCGTCGGGCAGGTTGCGGTTGGCTTCGTTTGTGAGCTTGCCGAAGATGACGCGTTGGTACATCCAAAGCAGGTACCAAGTGGCCAGTACCACGCCTACGGCGGCGAGCGCGGCCTTGACGACACTGACTTGGAACACACCGACCAGAATCAAGAACTCGCCCACAAAGTTGTTCAGTAGCGGCAAGCCGAGCGAGGAGAGCACTACCAGCATAAAGAAACTTGAAAGTATAGGCAGGGGGGTAGCCAGGCCACCGAATTCGCGGATCATATGAGTCTGGCGGCGGTCGTAGAGCATACCCACGATGAGGAAGAGGCCTCCGGTGGAAACGCCGTGGTTGACCATTTGGTAGATGGCGCCTTCGATACCGATTACATTGAGTGCCAGGATGCCGAGTACAACAAAGCCCATATGGCTAACTGACGAATAGGCGACTAGCTTCTTGGCGTCAGGCTGCACCAGCGACACCAGCGCCCCGTAGATGATGCTGATGATGGCCAGAGCGGCGATCCAGGGCAGAAATTCCTTTGTAGCATTGGGGAAGAGCGGCAAGCAGAAGCGCAGCAGGCCGTAAGTGCCCATCTTCAGGAGCACGCCGGCGAGAATCACCGAGCCGGCGGTGGGCGCTTCCACGTGGGCGTCCGGGAGCCAGGTATGGAAGGGAAAAAGCGGCACCTTGATGGCGAAGGCTAGGAAGAAGGCTAGGAAAAGCAGTTGCTCCTGGCCGGGTTGCAACACCAGCACGCGGGATTCGAGCAGCCGGGCGATGAGGAGCAGGTCGAAAGTGCCGGAAAGCTTTCGCAGCCAGATGATAGCCACCAGCATGAGGGCAGAGCCGGCCATGGTGTAGATGATGAATTTAATCGCGGCATAGATACGCCGCTCGTGTCCCCATAGGCCGATGATGAAGTACATCGGCACTAGCATCACTTCCCAGAAGACAAAGAACAGCACCAGGTCGAGGGCCACAAAGACGCCTAGCATCCCTGTCTCCAGCACCAGCAGAGCCACGAAGAACCATTTCACACGCTGCACAATCGGCCAGGAGCAGAGCGCGGCCAGTGAGGTCAAGAAAGTAGTCAGCAGGAGTAGAAACAGGCTGAGGCCGTCAATGCCGATGTGGTAGTTGCTAACCAGGTCGGGGGCAGTGATCCAAGGGTGGAAAACACTAAATTGCATCCCAGCGTGGCTGGAATCAAACCAGAACAAGAGCGGTAGGCTGAGAGCAAAGGTAAGCACGCTGGTGGCGAGTGCCACGCGGCGGATGCGCTCGTAGGCGCGGCTCGGGAGGAAAAGAATTACTCCCGCGCCCAGCAGTGGCAGGAAGAGGACCAACGAGAGCCAGTTGTGTTGCAACATCTCCATTGTCTAGCGCAAGCGCAACACGAGATACGTGATAATCAACAACGCTCCCAGCACCACCCAGCCCGCGTAGCTGCGGATATTGCCCGATTGCCACTGCCGCAGCCAGCCACCCAGCACACGCGCTTCTGTGCCCAGGCCATTGACTGCGCCGTCAATCACCCGGACGTCAATCGCCCGCCAGAGCACACGGTCAGAGAGCCAGTGTGCAGGGCCAACAATGACTTTCTGGTAGATTTCGTCCACGTAGTACTTATTGAGCAGAAGCTGATAAGGGGCGTGGAAGGTTTGTGCCATCTCTTGTGGCAACTCTGGGCGGCGTGCGTACATTAGGTAGGCGACACCGAAGCCCAGCGCGGCTAGCAGCAGCGCGATGGCCATCACTTCAAGTTCTTCCGCGTGGGTGTGAGGAATTGCCAGGACCTGCACTTGGGCGGTAGAAGAAGCAAAGACCGGGGCGAGGAAATGCTCGATATGGTTGCTGCCGCCGAGCATGGCAGGAATCCCGACCCAGCCACCTACTAGCGATAAGAAAGCTAGCACCATCAAGGGGCGAGTCATCACCGGGGGCGACTCGTGGATACGTTGCGCGGTAGTGGTGGTGTAGCGTGGCTGGCCATGGAAGGTCAGCAGCAATAGCCTGAACATATAAAACGAGGTCAGGGCCGCGGCTAATACGCTGAGAAACCAGAGCACCTTATTGCCGTAGGGGCTAGAAAATGTTTGCCAGAGAATTTCGTCTTTGCTGAAGAAGCCGGAGAAGCCGGGCATGCCGACGATAGCGAGGGTGGCGAAGAGGAACGTCCAGTAGGTAGTGGGGATCTTCTGTCGCAGAGCACCCATGTTGCGGATGTCCTGCTCACCGCCCAAAGCGTGAATCACGCTGCCTGCGGCGAGGAACAAGAGCGCCTTGAAGAAGGCGTGGGTCATCAGGTGGAAGATGCCAGCGGCAAAGGCGCCCACGCCCAGGCCGAGGAACATGTAGCCGAGCTGGCTCACGGTGGAGTAGGCGAGGATGCGTTTGATGTCGGTTTGCACCAAGCCGATAGTGGCGGAGTAAAAAGCGGTCACGCAGCCGATGATGGCCACCACCGCTAGTGACATAGGTGCTTGCATAAAGAGCACGTGGGAGCGCGCGACCATATAGACGCCGGCAGCCACCATAGTGGCGGCGTGGATGAGGGCGCTGACCGGCGTCGGGCCTTCCATGGCGTCAGGTAGCCAGACGTAGAGCGGCACTTGCGCTGACTTGCCTATCCCCCCGCAAAGCAGCAACAGCGTAATCGCGGTCAACAAGCCGGCTTGGCCGAAGGGTTCAACCGGCATCTGACTGGCGTGGTCAAAGACGGTGGCGTAGTCGAGTGAGTGGAAGGTGGCGAACATCAGCAGCAGGGCGAGGGTGAAGCCGTAGTCGCCGATGCGGTTTACCAGGAAAGCTTTTTTGCCCGCGACAGAGGCGGAGTCGCGTAGGAAATAGAAGCCAATGAGAAGATAGGAGCAGAGGCCGACGCCCTCCCAGCCGATAAACATCACCAGGTAGTTGCCGGCTAGCACCAGCAGCAGCATGAAAAACATAAACAGGTTGAGATAGGCGAAGAAGCGGTAGTAGCCGCCCTCGTGTGCCATGTAGCCGACTGAGTAGATGTGAATCAGGAAGCCGACGAGTGCGACTACTAACGTCATGAGCAGGGAGAGCTGGTCGAGGTAGAAGGTCACGGGAATGGTAAACGTTTCTGCGTCCATCCAGGCAAAGTAGCGTTGCACCAAGGGGAGGGTGGTGGGGTCAAGCTGGGCAAACTCCCACACTACCCCCAAAGCCACCAGCAACGACAACCCCACTGAGCCCACGGCCACGGTGCTCACGCGCCGCTGCGGCCACCGCCGGCCAAACACACCCAGGAGGAAAGCGCCTGCTAGCGGCAGCAGCGGTATGAGCCAGAGGAGATTCAGCATAGTTAGAGCTTCATCAAGTTGACGCGCTCAACATTCAACGAGAGGCGGTTACGAAAGACCAGAATGATGATCGCCAGGCCCACGGCGGCTTCTGCGGCCGCGACCACGATTACGAAGAAGACGAAGATTTGCCCGCTTAGCGCCTGGTGCAGGGCGGAGAAGGCCACGAAGGCTAGATTGACAGCGTTGAGCATCAACTCGATGGACATGAAGATGGTGATGACGCTGCGTCGGAGCAAGAAGCCGAAGACGCCCAGCCCGAACAAGATCGCGCTCAGCACCAGGTAGTAAGAGACAGGAACCACGACGCTCTCCCTATAGTTTCTTTTTGGCCAGCACCACCGCCCCGAGGATAGCCACCAGGATCAAGATGGAAGTCAACTCAAATGGCAGCACAAACTCGGTGAAAAGTTGCTGGCCGACGGCCTCAGTCGTACCTACAAAGCGGTTGGCATCCACGGTAGCAGGTGCAGGGATGGCGCGGTAGAGCAGATAGCTGATTTCAGCCAGTAGGGCCACTGCTACCGGCAGCCCAACATACTTTGCTACGCGGCTCCAGCTGGTGCGTTCTTCTTCGCCGATGTTGAGTAGCATAATCACGAGGACGAAGAGCACCATAATCGCGCCAGCGTAAACGATCACCTGTACGGCAGCGATGAATTCCGCGCCCAATAACAGATAGAGCACCGCCAGCGCACCCATCACCACGATCAACGACAGAGCGCTGTTTATGGGATGGCGTTGCCAGATGAGGTTGAGTGCACCTAGCACCGCCAGGCCAGCAAAGATGAAAAAGAGCCAGTATTGAGGAGTCATTGTCCGTTTACGCGCAAAGCGACGATAAAGCTGGTCACGATAACGTTAGCCACGGCCAGCGGCAACAGGAGCTTCCAGCTAAAAGCCATCAGTTGGTCATAGCGGAAACGCGGCAGCGTGCCACGAATCCAGACGTAGATGGACAGGAACGTGCCCACCTTAGTAAGAAACCAGAAGATACCTTGCACGGCCGCTAACACCGCCGGGTGCGCTACCAGCACAGCCAGGCCGAGCAGAGCTAATCCTAGCAATAGCATCAGGGCGCGGTGCAGTGGCCGCGGCAGGCGAAAGACATCCCCAAAACAGATTATTGCCAGCGCTACCGGTATCACCACGGGCAGGTAGCGCGTCCAGGCAAACGCGCTCGTTTGCGGGAAAGGCGATAGCCAGCCGCCGAAAAACATGATGGTGGCCAGGCAGGAGGCCGTGATCATATTCGCATACTCGGCCATAAAGAACATGGCGAACTTGAAGCTGCTGTACTCGGTGTGGAAGCCGGCCACTAGTTCGCTTTCGGCTTCGGGCAAGTCAAACGGCAGGCGATTGGTTTCCGCTACGGCGCTAATGAAGAAGCAGAGGAAGCCGACGATTTGCGGAAAGACGTACCAATGGGGCAGACTCCAGGCGCTGGCGGCCTGGGCTTCGACGATCTTGCGCAAGGAGAGCGTGCCGGCATGGATGAGCACACCGATTACGGAGAAGACGAGTGCTAACTCATAGCTGACCATCTGCGCGGCGCTGCGCAGGCCGCCGAGCAGGGGGTATTTGCTGTTCGAAGACCAGCCCGCGAGCACAATGGCATAGACGCTAAGCGAGGTAACCGCCAGGATGAAGAGTACGCCGAGGTTGACATCGGCAATGTAGAAGCCGCTACGTCGCCCCAGAATCTCTACCGTAGCAGGGCCAAAGGGGATGACAGCGATGGAAAGCATAGCTATGGTCAGGGCTAAGAAGGGCGCTAGCCAGTAGATGAAGCGGCTGGTGACGTTAGGCTGGGAGACGTCTTCCTTGAACAGGAACTTCAGGCCGTCAGCTAGCGGCTGGAAGAGGCCGTGCGGGCCGACGCGGTAAGGTCCCCAGCGAGTTTGGATGTGCGCCACAAGCTTGCGCTCAAACCAGCTCAGGTAGGCAACGCCGGTGAGTAAGAGCAACACCACCGCTACCACCTTGACCAAGGTGATGACTAAGTCGGGATGAAGTCGCACCCACTCGGTCATAGTTCAGTCCGCGGCAGTGCACGCTCGTGCACGGAGTTTAGCGTTTGGCTGTAGCGGCCTAAGGTTCCCGAGGTAAACAGCGAGTCGTCGCTGGAAAAAATCAAGCCGGCGGGGGTATCAATCGGCTCTGGCAGTGCGGGCAGCGCAGTGTTGACTGCTTGTCCAGCGACCAGGTTCGCCGGCGGCACCTGATACCCGGGGACGTGCTGGCAGATTTCCTCCAGCGCTGCCCCCGGGGTGCGCAGGGCAATCGGCTGACCGAGCACATGAGAGAGCAGGCGCAAGATCTCAAAATCACTGCGGGCGCTGCCGGGGGCATCGACTACCCGGCGGAGTTGCTGCAGTTGGCCACAAGTGTTCGTAAACGTACCTTCTTTTTCGTAGGCACAAGCGGCTGGCAAGATGACATCGGCACGCTGCGCAGTTTCGGTGAGGAATAACTCCTGCACCACTAGCAGGTCGAGCTTGCCCAGTACCAGGTCTGGGGCGCTGAGGCTAAAGGTCTTGACAGGGTTAGCGCCGACAACGTAGAGGGCGCGCAAATGGCCTTCCGCGGCTGCGGCCAGCATCTGGTGGCTGTTGAGCCCGAGCTGCGCGGGTACGTGTGCTCTCCAGAGTTGCGCGTAGTATTGGCGGGCGGTCGGTAGGTTCAGGCGCGCATAGCCAGGGAGATAGTCGGGGAGCAGACCAAGATCGGCAGCGCCGTGAGAGTTAGCGTAGTCGCCCAGAGCGCTGTAGCGAGTCTTGCCAGGTAGTTGGTTGCCAAACGCAACTAAATCGGCGATGGCGCTTCCGCAGAGTTCCGCGCCAAACAGGATGATGAGGTCTTGCTCTTTTTCCAGCGTTGCGCGCAAATCTTCGAGCGGTTGCCGGAGCTCGGCGGGCACGGCGTCGCTTTTGCCCAGTAGAGCCTTGATAGCAGCGGGCTCGCCACCTTCAGAAACCCGTATCACCTGCCGTGCCTGGCGCTCCAGCTTATTCCAGCGGTGATTGATGATGTAGAGGCGGGAGCTCCGCTGGCGCACAGCCGCGCGCAGCTTGTAGGCCAGCAAGGGGTGATTATGGGTAAGGTCGTTACCGACTAACAGGAAGGCGGCAGCGTACTCCAGGTCATGCACGCGTGCCAAGCGTTGACTGTCTCCACCGAGGGCGCTGGCGAAGGCCGGGTAGTCGGCGGTGCGATGGTGGTCAATGTTGTTGGTGCCGAGGACGGCGCGCGCCAGGCGTTGTAGTAGATAGTTTTCTTCGTTGGTAGTGCGGTTAGAGCCGATGAAGCCAATCTTTTCCGGGCCAGCACGCGCTGCAATCTCCTTCAGGCGCGCAGCCACCGTCTGCAAGGCCTCCGCCCAGCTCACTGGCTCCAGACGGCCATTGCGGCGCAGGAGCGGCTGCATGAGGCGGTCAGGATGAGTGACGAAGTCGAAGGCATAGCGGCCTTTGATACAGAGGAATTCGGCGTTGATACCGGATTTGTCGCGGTTGTTGCCGCGGATGATTTGGTAATGGCGGCGGCTGAGGGTGGTTTTGCAGCCGTCGCCACAGTGGGCACAAGTAGTGGCGACGTAGCGCACTTCCCAGGGGCGGGTCTTGTAGCGGTAATCGTGAGGCAAGAGCGCGCCTACCGGGCAGATATCAACGCACATCCCGCACTCTTCGCACTGTAGGGTACCGTCAGGGCGGTTGGGGATGATGGCCGAGCGCACGCCGCGCGCGCCCACCCCGAGGGCTTTGACGTCCATACCTTCGTTGCAAATGCGCACGCAGCGGAAGCAGAGGATGCAGCGTGGGGAGTCGTAGTAAACCACGGGTGAGAAGCGCTCTTCTGGCTGGTGCTCTTTGAGTTCGCGGAAGCGACTTTCGGCGGCGCCGTAGCGGAAGGTCATATCCTGAAGTTCACACTCACCGCCTTTATCGCAGACGGGGCAGTCGAGTGGGTGGTTGGTGAGCAGGAATTCGAGCATAGCCTTGCGCGCTTCGTGCACCTGCGGGGTATCGGTGTGGACGACCATCCCCGGCTGCACGATGACCGTGCAGGCGGTCTGGAGCTTCGGCATCTTCTCGATTTCGACCAGGCACATGCGGCAGGCGGCTTGCAAGCTGAGTCCCGGATAGTAGCAGAACGACGGCGCTTCGATGCCCAGCGACTTGCAGGCTTCGATCAGCAAGGTGCCCTTGGGCACGGCGATGGTGCGGCCGTTTATGCTCAGGCTGACTTTTTCTTTTTCTGCTTCGGCCATGGCGCTATTTCATTACCGCCATTTGGCATCGGGCAAACGGGCAGCCACCGTAGCTCAGGTGCTCTTCGAACTCGTGGCGAAACTTTTCTACGATGCTGATGATAGGCATGGCAGCGGCGTCGCCAAATGGGCAGAACGTTTTGCCAAAGATGTTCTTGGCAAGCTGCGCGACTAAGGCGATGTCTTCGGGGCTGGCGTCGCCGGTGTGCAAGCGCTCCAGCAGCTTATGCAGCCAGGTGGTACCTTCGCGGCAGGGAATACACCAGCCGCAGGACTCGTGGGCATAGAAGCGGCTGATGCGCCGGGCGACATCCACCATGCAGGTGTCTTCGTCAATCACCACCACGCCGCCGGAGCCGAGCATGGAGCCGGCTTTGGCCAGGGAGTCGAAGTCCATGGGCAGGTCTGTTTCCTCCGCTTTGAGCACCGGCGTGGACGAGCCGCCGGGAATCACTGCTTTCAATTTCTTGTTCTGCCAGACGCCGCCGGCTACTTCTTCAATCATGCGCCGCAAGTTGAACCCGAGCGGCAGCTCGTATATGCCGGGGCAATTGACGTGGCCGGAGACGCAGAACATACGCGTGCCACCGTTGCCTGGCGTGCCCAGCTTGGCGTACCAGTCGGCGCCGTGGAGGATGATGGCGGGCACAGCCGACAAGGTCTCGACGTTATTGATCACCGTCGGGCAGCCGTAGAGTCCGATGACGGCGGGGAAGGGCGGGCGGATGCGCGGGTAGCCGCGCTTGCCTTCGAGCGATTCCATCAGCGCGCTTTCTTCTCCGCATTCGTAGGCGCCGGCGCTGGTGTGGGTCGAGAGGTCGAAGTCAAAGCCCGTGCCCAGGATATGCTTGCCCAGGTAGCCGTAGGCGTAGGCTTCGGCGATGGCGCGGTCGAGAATCTCGCGCACGTAGTGGTACTCGCCGCGAATGTAGATGTAACCCTGGTGAGCGTTGACGGCTACGCCGGCGATGAGCATACCTTCGAGCAACTGGTGCGGGTCGAATTCCATTAAGGCGCGGTCCTTGCAAGTACCGGGTTCGCCTTCGTCGGCGTTAGCGATGATGTACTTTGGCTTGGTGGTATCTTTGGGCACAAAGCCCCACTTCATGCCCGCGGAGAAGCCCGCGCCACCGCGTCCGCGCAGGTTCGACTTCTTTACCTCCTCGATCACTTGCTCTGGGGTCATCTGCTTGAGCGCTTTTTCCAGAGCTTTATAGCCGTCGTGTTTCAAGTAGTGCTCAAGGCTCGGCGTGGGGGTGGGTGTGAAGCGGCGCATGTTGACCCGTACTTCCGCCAGGTGAGGCTTATCGGGGAAGACGCCGGAGATGAAGGGCACCGGTGGTGGTTTCTTCCCCGCACGTAATTCTTCCAGCAGGAGGTCAAGGCGCGCGACGCTGAGATTTTCGTAGTAGTCGTAGTTGACCTGTAGGGCGGGGGCGCCGGTGCACGCGCCGAGGCATTCGGTTTCTTCGTAGGAGAAGAGCCCGTCGGGAGTAGGTTGCTTAGGTGGCACAGCGAATTTCTTTTCGATGTGTTCGAGTAGTTGCCGGGCACCGCGCAGCATACAGGCGATATTAGTGCAGATTTGCAGGTGGTAGCGGCCACAAGGGCGGCGGCGCAGCATGGCGTAGTAGGCGGCGGTCTCTTCTACCTCCACGCGGCGTAAGCCAAGTTCGCGGGCTAGATAGTCGATGAGTTCATCGCTCACGTAGCCCAGTTCGTTCTGGGCGAAGAGCAGCATAGGGACGAGCGGGGAGCGCGGTGCGGGGTAGCAGCGTTTCAAGGCGTCAAATTTCTTCTGCAATTCTGTGGAGAGCGTGAATGGCATCAGCGATCCACTTCTCCTAGTACGAAGTCCACGCTAGCAATGATGGCGATGGCGTCTGCCAGCATGTGGCCAGGGAGGAGCTTGGAGAGCACCTGCACGTTCAGCAGGGACGGCGGCCGGATGCGGCAGCGCCACGGGCGTGGACTGCCATCGCTGACCACGTAGAAGCCAATTTCGCCCTTAGGGCCTTCGGTGGGTACGTAGGCCTCGCCCACCGGTGGGGAGAAGCCATCGGTAACAAGCTTGAAGTGGTAGATCAGGGCTTCCATCTCCGATTTCATCTTTTCCCGGTCGGGCGGGACGACGCCGGGTGCGTGGGCGCGGATGGGCCCTTCGGGCAGGCCAGCGAGTGCCTGCTGTGCGATGCGCACGCTCTGGCGCATCTCCTCCATACGCACGCGATAGCGGGCGTAGGCGTCGCCGGCAGGCTCCACGGGGACGTCAAAGTCAAACTTGTCGTAGCTGGAGTATGGCTGGCACTTGCGCAGGTCCCAGTACACGCCGGCGGCGCGCAGGTTAGGGCCGGAGATGCAGTAGTCGAGAGCCACTTCTTTAGTCAGGACGCCGATGCCGCGGTTGCGTGCCAGCCAGATGCGATTCTCGGTGAGCAGGTCTTCGTATTCGTCAATACGAGTGGGGAACATCTTCAAGAAAGCGGCGACGCGGTCGTAGAAGGTCAGCGGCGGTTCAAGCGCTAGGCCACCGATGCGGAAATAGCTGGTCATCATGCGCTGGCCGGAGACGAGTTCGAACAGGTGCTGTAGGTCTTCGCGCTCGCGGAAGGTGTAGAGGAAGACGGATATGGCGCCTAGCTCCATGGCGGTAGTACCGAGCCAGATGAGGTGGTTGTTGATGCGGGTCAACTCAGCGAGCAAAACGCGTAGCCACTGCGCGCGCGGGGGAATCTCCAGGCCGAGAAGCTTTTCTACCGCGAGGCAGTAGGCCAGGTTGTTAGAGAGCGGGGCCATGTAGTCTATGCGGTCGGTGAGCGTGATGACTTGGCAGTAGAAGAAGCTTTCGGAGGTCTTCTCGATGCCGGTGTGGAGGAAGCCGATGTCTGGGGTGGCGCGGACAATAGTCTCTCCGTCCAGCTCTAACACCACGTGGAGGACGCCGTGGGTAGAGGGATGCTGCGGGCCGACGTTGAGCACCAAGATCTCGGCAGAGGGGACGGTGGGGTGCACAGGTTCGGACATCAGCGTGGGCCCTCCAGCGGGTAGTCTTTGCGCAGGGGATAGCCTTCCCAATCGTCTGGCATGAGCAGTCGGCGGAGGTTGGGGTGGCCGATGAAGTGGATGCCGAAGAGGTCGAAGATTTCGCGCTCCAACCAATTCGCGCCTGGCCACAAGCCGGTGATGGA
>Ga0315310_10001952_pt1 | contig 13013 bp, 14 predicted proteins | sample TDP5_MG_FD_203630 | JGI IMG/M metagenome (GOLD analysis project Ga0315310, IMG submission 203630) | Freshwater sediment microbial communities from Lake Towuti, South Sulawesi, Indonesia - TDP5 | ecosystem: Environmental > Aquatic > Freshwater > Lake > Sediment | place: Indonesia: South Sulawesi... | reverse complement strand
AAGAGTGTTGGCGCCATAAATATTTAATCCCTTGTCAAATTTGCCAAGATAATTGCCCTTATGAAGCTATATCCTTCGGTCCAATTCCTATTTACTATGAACCTACTCATTCTATCTCAAAAGCTGTCCGAAAATCGCATTCTTAAGATGTATATTCATTATTGGAGTCGCAATTCCATGATTGAAGCCGCCATGTGGAATCCCACGTCCTCAAAAATTTTTAAATAATTTTTTACTTCTAAATGGGCCATCACTCGAATTTTATCAACATTCATTACATTTAGAATTTCAATTGCGCGCATTAAGAGGGCTTTACCGAAACCTTGAGCGCGAAAATCTGGATGAACGATGATATTTTCCAAATACCCTATAACGAGGCCTGTCTCATCCGTGGCAATGTTAATAAATGCCATCCCCGTGATCTTATCACTACTTTCAGAAATAAGGATTCGGTATTGTGGATTACGCACTCTAATTTTGAGGGTGTGTTTCCATTCCGCTTCGTTAAAAGGAATATTAATTAGATCAGAGTACAATTGCATTAACTCTTTGGTATCTTCATAATCAGTATCCATATATTCTCGGATTTTCAGGACATCTTTTTCCATCACGATCGCATTGCGTTTGAAATTGAATTTTTCAAATAAATGGATTATCGAGAAAGCGTCTTTCATCTGTTCTAGAACCTGAACACGTATATTATGAACTTCGAGCTCTCGAAATATATCTATAGCAGTTCTAATTAATTCGGAAGCAGCGCCTTTTCCGCGGAATTGGGGATCCACGACAACATTTCTAATAAGTCCGTGTATTAAACCAGATTCATCACGATGAATATCGGCAAAACACATTCCTGCAATATTTCCTTCAACCTCTGCAATGAGTGTTCTGTATTGAGGGTTAAAAGCTCGTTGTTTTGCTATGTGTTTCCAATTTTCCTCATTGAATGGAGTCCCAATTAAATTAGATAGCATTTTCATAAGGTTTATTGTTGCTTCAAAGTCTGTGGCTTTATAATCTCGAACCTTACACATTTTTACCGCCAAAATTAAGGACTTTTCAAAATTATTAAGATAATATCAAACTTGGAAATGTTTTTCATTATTTTTAAAGTTGCGCGGTTTATTAAAAAAGCCATTCGAGAGTAAGTAGAGATTATTCTTAACGGGATATGAATGTTTGATTTTGTAGTTTTTATTGTTATATAAGAATAGGGAAAAATTTCATCGCAGACTAATGAAATTTGGAATTTAAGTATTCTTGAACGAGATTTTCGTTATAAATATTGACTTTCAAAAATTTTTTTTAATAAGTAGTTGCAATTTTAAACAATACTATGTTCAGATTAGGAGAGTATAATTAATTAAGGAGTGATGTCAGAAAAGGTGAAAACGTTGGAAGAAGCACGCATTGGAGTATTTTTATGTCGCTGAGGGCTAAATATTGCAAGTGTCATAGATATGGCTGAATTAAAACGATATACTGAAGAAAACTTAAATATAGTGGTGGTCGAGGAATTATTGTCATTATGTACTACTGTTGGTGGAGATTTAATTAAAGATCGAATAAAAGAGCTCAATTTAAATCGAATAGTAGTGGTGGCATGCACTCCAAAGACTCATGAACCAGTTTTTCAACGGGTAATCCATGAAGAAGGCTTGAATATAGGATTCCTTGAATTTGTAAATTTGCGAGAACAAGTTTCTTTTGTACATGCGCAAAATAAAGAGGAAGCATTACAGAAAGCAAAAGATTTAGTAAGAGCCGCAGTAGAACGGTCCCGATCGACCGAAGAAATAATTATTCAGAGGGTAAAAGTGACACCAGCCGCACTTGTTATTGGAGGTGGAATTGCAGGGCTAAATGCCGCTTTGGATCTTGCAAACGGTGGGTTCCAGGTGTATTTAGTTGAGAAAAGACCAACTATCGGAGGATATATGGCTAAATTAGATCGAACTTTTCCAACAGATGATTGTGCAATTTGAATTCTGGGTCCAGTTATGCTAGAAGTGGCAGAGCACCCATCAATAGAACTCATCACCTATACAGATATCTTGGAAGTTACTGGACACATTGGAAATTTCAATATAAAAATTAGGAAAAATCCACGGTTTATTAATGAAACCAAATGCCGTGGATGCGGTTCATGTTTTGAGGTATGCCCTGTTTATGCCCCCAATGAATTCGATAGCGGACTGGGTACCCGAAAAGCGATTTATCGCCCCTTCGATCAAGCAGTTCCAAATATGTCACTAATTGATTCTACAAGATGCATTAAATGCCAGTTATGTATGAGGAAGTGCGAAAATAAAGCCATTGAATTGGATCAGAAGGCGGAAATCAAAACTCTTAACGTGGGAACGATAATAATTGCAACCGGCTTTCAAACTTTCAATCCAATCAATCAATTTGGGTATGGAATTTTTGAGAATGTTATTACTCAAGTTGAGTTGGAGCGGTTACTTGCACCCAATGGACCGACTAAAGGAGCAATTATTCGCCCCTCGGATAAAAAAGAGCCTAAAAAGATTGTAATGATACAGTGCGTCGGATCGCGGAATTTACAAAATAATCTTCATTGTAGTGCGGGAGTTTGCTGCATGGTTGCCATTAAAAATGCGAATCTTTTGAAACAGGAAATCGAAAACGCGGATGTGACCATATGTTTCATGGATATCCGGGCCGCAGGTAAAGGGTATGAGGAATATTTTCTTCAAGCCCGAAGATCGGGAATAAAATTTCTGCGTGGAAATATCGCAAATATTAAAGAAAATCCGGGAACTAAAGATTTGAAGATACGAGTAGAAGATACCTTGAACCAGGAAGTCATCGATATTCAAGCAGATCTTATTGTTCTTTCAACAGCAATGGAGCCAGCACGTTCAACTGATGAAGTAATACATGCGGTTCGATTAGATAAAAGTGCGGATGGTTTTCTTAAAGAATTTCATTCTCGATTAAATCCAATTGATACAAAAATACCGGGTGTTTATCTATGTGGAGCTGTACAAGGTCCAAAATCGATTGCCGAATCTGTCGCATCTGGAAAAGCTGCGGCCTCATCGGCTGCAATCCCTATGATTAAAAGTGTGCATGAAATTGTCAAACTTGATGCAATTATCGATGTGGAACGGTGCAGCAATTGTAGCCTTTGTTTGAACATCTGTCCCTATTATGCAATTAGCAAAGTGGAGGATGTGATTAAAGTCAACCCTTTCTTGTGTAGGGGCTGTGGCATGTGCGCATCAATTTGTCCATCAGGAACTATTACATTACGAGCTTATCGAAATTCTATTATTGAGAAATATCTCGATGCCCTCTTCTCTGAATTTTAAACCCCTTCGATGCTCCTTCCTCAAAAAGTGGAAAGAGGTAGGAAAGGAAGAGATGATGCGTCTCAAGGGGATATAATTAATCATGCGAAATAAAAGGAAATTAAATAATAATTGGAAAGAGTGAGTTAAAAAGAATGGATACTTTAAAAATATCACCTGAAGATTTAATTAAATACTGTTATCAATGTGGAAAATGCAGTGGTATTTGTCCTTTAGGTGATATAAGCTTTTATTCGCCGCGAATTTTAATTCACAATGTGCTTTTTGGAAAGGACACGGAGCCGTTACGCTTAGCCCAATGTTCTACTTGTGATCTTTGTTCAACTCGATGTCCTATGAATGTGAGGCTTTCAGAATTTGTCCGAGAAGAAAGACATAAACTTAGACAGAAAGGGGTTCCTTTAGATGAAGCGCATTTTGGAATTTTTTCAATTTTAGCGAGATTAATGGCGAATAATCAAGTTCCGAGTACCTTAAATGATTTTTTCTCTCAGGAAGTGAAGTTTTCAGAAAACTCGGAGATATTACTTTTTACAGGGTGTTTATCGCTTTTTGATGTATATTTTGAATATAAATATACGAATATCGCAACAAGTGCTGTAAAAATTTTAAATTATTTGAAAATCAGACCGCAAATTCTGAAAAATCAGAAGTGTTGTGGGCATGATCTGTTTTGGGGCGGCGATTATGAGAATTTTAAAAAATTGGGAGAATATAATATTGAATCAATTGAGGATAGGGGAGTAGGGCTTGTAATTACGATATGTCCAGAATGTTATCGCACCTTTAAACTGGATTATCCGCGTTATGCTAAAAAATTTTCCTTCAAGGTTCTTTCGCTTTCGGAGTTTTTGGAAGCCCAAATAAAAGCCGGTAATTTAACCTTCCCGCATGAATTTCTCTATACGATTACCTATCAAGATCCCTGCCGATTGGGGCGGCATTTGGGGGTCTATGATGCGCCTCGAACTGTCTTAAAAGCGATTCCAGGAATCCAGCTAAAAGAGATGGAGAATACCAGAGAAAATGCCATTTGTTGTGGGGTGAGTGCATGGATGAATTGCAACTTATACTCAAAAGCGATACGAATAAATCGACTCACAGAAGCCCAGAAAACTGCAGATTTACTAATTACAAATTGCCCTCATTGTTTGATGCACTTTAATTGCTTGAAAAATGAATATACGGAATCGGAGAACAAATATAATCTTAAAATTATGGACTTTACCGAATTTATTGCCAAAAGTTTGTTTTTGGAGTGATAATTAATGGGAATCAAAATTTTTGAGGACTTGCAGCGGGAGATAATTGAGCAAAACTTATGCAGTTTGTGCGGGGGGTGCCTCGCCGTTTGCACTTCAAGTGAGATCAACGCGCTTTATATTCAAGATAATAGACCAAGATATAGAGAAGGTGATTTAGAACAAATCAAGAAATGTCTTGAATGTGGAATTTGTTATTTAGTCTGTGGTCAAATTCCAGACTTGAATGCAGTCCTCGAAAATCAATTTGTTGCAAAATACCCGTTCGGATTATATAGTACTCTTACAAGTATGCGTACTCAAGATTCCAGAATCCGAGAAATGGCGCAAGATGGGGGGATCGTGACCACTATTATTAAATATTTGCTTGAAAAACACCTAATAGATGGAGCTGTGGTAAATAGTCCGAAGGGAGAATGGGATTCTGTTTCCCGGATTATAACTTCCCCGGAAGAATTAATCGAAACTGCAGGAACAAGATATTCAGCCAGCCCTTCACTCCAAGCTTTGGGAGATTACAAGGCTCTAGGAATAGATAATCCACGGTTATCCTTTGTGGGAGTCCCTTGCCAAGTGCAAACTGTTCGGAAAATGCAATTACTGAAAATTAGACCAGGAATATACGTGAAATATTTGATCGGATTATTTTGCATGGAAAATTTTGACTATCAGAAATTGATAAAGGATAAAATAGAAAACAAATTAAAAATTGATTTAAGTAATATTAAAAAAATGAATATTAAAGGGAAATTCCAAATAACTCTAAAGAATGATGAAATGATCGAAATTTCATTAAAAGATTTAGCACCTTTAGTCAGGGACAATTGCAATTATTGTATTGATTTCACGAACATTTATGCAGATATATCGGTGGGAGGTATTGGTTCGCCTTTAGGATATTCTACTGTGCTCATTAGAACGGAAGTGGGGAGAAATTTATTTTCTAAATTAGTGTTTGAAAATGAAGTTGAAGAATTGAATGTTGATGCAGCCGAAGTCAAAAAGAAAATATTAGCCCAAATTGTGAAATTAGGGCAATCCAAGTATGACAAGGGGATACAAAATAAAATTTCAATGGCTAAAATCGCGGAGTGAGGGATAATGGCAGAGAGCAAAGTTGGAGCGGTCATGGTGATCGGTGGCGGCATTGGAGCTATTCAATCGGCACTAGATTTGGCTGATTTGGGTTTTAAAGTAGAAATGATTGAAAAATCTGGAAGTTTTGGAGGAGTAATGGCTCAATTGGATAAGACTTTTCCTACCAACGATTGTTCAATGTGCATTTTGGCCCCAAAAATGGTGGAAATTGCACGTAACCCTAATATTCAATTATTTCCGAATAGTGAAGTGGTAAATGTCGAAGGGGAAATAGGAAATTTTTCGGTCACCATCAAACAGAAACCTAGATATATTGATATGACAAAGTGCAAGAATTGTGGGATTTGTGCGTTAAAATGCCCGGTCCGAGTGCCAGATGAATTCAATCAACAATTGACCGTTAGGTCCGCCATATTTATTCCATTTCCGCAAGCTGTTCCCTCGGTTTACTTGATTGATGCAGATAACTGTCTATATTTTAAAGAAGGAATTTGTAAATTATGCGAAAAGGTATGTGAAGTCAAAGCCATCGATTTTGATCAAAGAGAGAAATTATTAACATTAAAGGTCGGAGCAATTATATTAGCTACAGGATCGGACTTATTTAATGCTTCTATATTACCCCAATTTGGATATAGACGCTTTGCAAATGTCGTAACAAGCATCGATTTTGAACGAATTTTAAACGCCTCTGGACCCTTTGCGGGACATGTGGTCAGACCCTCGGATCATACGCCTCCGAAAAAAATCCTTTGGCTAAATTGTATCGGCTCGAGAACGAGCAAATTGAAAAACCATTATTGCTCCAGCATCTGCTGTGTGTATTCAATAAAAGAAGCGCTTATTACTAAAGAACATCATCCTGATATTGAATGTTCCATATTTTTCATAGATATTAGAGCAGTTGGGAAGGGATTTGAGGAATACTATGTTGGGGCAAAAAAATCAGGATTAAAATTCGTTAAAACACGGATTGCCTCCTTGGAAGAAGATCCAATCACCCAAAATATCATAATAAATTACGAAAATACGGAGACAGGTGAAGTCGTAGAAGATATCTTTGATTTGGTTGTCCTGTCTATTGGTTATCAGCCGAAGGATTCCACCATAGAACTGTGTAAAACCCTTGGGATTAACTTGAATAAATATAATTTCTGTGAAACGGACCCCTTTCATCCCCTAATGACTAGCAAAGAGGGGATTTATGTCTGTGGAACATTATCGGCACCCAAAGATATTCCAGAAACGGTGGCAGAGGCGAGTGGAGCCGCAGGGATTGCTGCATCTTTATTACACACCGAAAGATACAAATTAATAGTTGAAAAGAAGTATCCGCCTGAAATAAATGTTGGAAATCAAGAGTCGAGAATTGGTGTTTTCATTTGCCATTGTGGAATAAATATTGGGGGTATAGTGAATGTTCATGAAGTGGTTAACTTTGTGAAAACTCTTAAACATGTGGTTTACGCTGAAGAAAATTTGTATACCTGCTCACAGGATACCCAAGATAAAATTAAACAAGTTATCAGAGAATATAAATTGAATAGAGTTGTAGTTGCATCCTGCACACCGAGAACTCATGAGCCGCTCTTCCAGAATACGGTTCGGGAAGCTGGACTTAACCCTTATCTCTTCGAATTAGTCAATATCCGAGAACACTGCTCGTGGGTACATATGACAAAGCCCTTAGAGGCGACGCAAAAGGCGAAGAAACTCGTGGCGATGATGGTCGCAAAGGCCAATTTATTTGAATCGATTAGTGAAATCGCGATAGGTATAAAACAAGCAGGTTTAATAATTGGAGGAGGGATAGCAGGAATGACTGCTGCGCTATCATTGGCAAAGCAGGGGTATCAAGTTTATTTAGTTGAAATAGAGAAAGAATTAGGGGGATTCGTCCGGAATATTCATTATTTATTAGAAGAGGGAGATCCTCAGGAGTATTTACAAAATCTGATTGCTTCAGTTAAAGCCTCAAGTAAAATAACGATATTTCTAGGTACAACCATTGAATCTATTTCAGGATATTTAGGCAATTTTAAAATTACAACCAAAAATGAGAATGAAGTAAAGGACATTGATGTTGGAGCCATTATTGTTGCAACGGGCGGGCGTGAGGATAAACCAACCAAATTTCTTTATGGTCAGGATGCTCGAATTCTAACCCAAAATGAGTTGGAACAGAAGATAACGAAAAATGAAATAGATGCAGAATCAATCGTAATGATTCAGTGTGTTGGTTCAAGGGACGAAATTCATCCATATTGCAGCAAAATATGTTGTGCGGATGCCATAAAGAATGCTTTAAAATTAAAATCGCTGAATCCTGATTGCCAAATTTCAATTTTACATAAAGACATTCGGACTTTGGGGTTTAAAGAAGAATATTACGAGAAAGCTAGAGAATTAGGCATAAATTTTATCCGTTTCTATGACAATAATCCGCCAAAAATAGAGATTATTAATTCTCAGATAAAAATTTCCGTTATTGACGCGCAATCAAAGGAAGAATTACTTTTAAATCCGGACCTTGTGGTATTAAGTGCGGCATTTATTCCCACTGATAGTAGAGAATTATCGCATATGTTGAAAGTTCCACTAGATCAAAATGGGTTCTTTTTAGAAGCACATGTTAAATTAAGACCGCTCGATTTTGCGACAGACGGGATATTTCTATGCGGCACTGCGCAATGGCCCAAATTTATAAAAGAAACTATTGCACAAGCGGAGGGTGCAGCAGCACGGGCTTCTAAAATTTTGGCGAAAGATATGATACAGATCCCCAAAATTAATGCGTCTGTGAATAGGGATCTATGCATTGGCTGCGGATCCTGCCGAGATCTCTGTCCTTATAATGCCATTGAAATGCAATATATAGAGAAAAAGCTCGAACGGGCGTCGATTTTTACGTATCAAGCCAAAGTACTTGAAGCACTTTGTAAAGGCTGTGGTACATGCGCTTCCGCATGTCCCCTTCAGGCAATTACGATTCCTCATTTCACTAATGCACAGATTTTAGAAATGGTTGAGGTCCTCACAAAAAAAACGGAAGCGGAGTAAGTGAGACCAAATATTGTAGCATTCCTATGTAATTGGTGTGGTTACGCAGGCGCAGACTTAGCAGGAGTCAGCAGATTCCAGTATCCGCCTAATATCAGGGTAATTCGAGTGATGTGTTCTGGTAGGGTGGATCCAGTTTTCATTCTGCAGGCATTCGAGAATGGGGCCGATGGCATCCTTGTTTGTGGGTGCCATATTAATGACTGTCACTATATTTCTGGAAATTTAAAAGCAGAGAAACGTGTAGAAAAAACCAAACAATTATTGAAATTAATAGGAATTAACCCAGAACGACTACGTCTAGAATGGGTTTCAGCCGCAGAAGGCGCAAAATTTGCGAGCGTGGTTAAAGAATTTACTGAATTCTTAGAAAAAATTGATTAATAACCATTTTAAACTAAAGAGAAAATAATTGTAATTATTCGATTTATAGCAAGTAAAGGGATAAAATGATGGGAAATAAGTATTATTCGGGAAAAAATGGTTAATCATCATGTTGGAGCATTATGGTTAATCATCATGTTGGAACGTTATCTTTTGCATACTCAGTTTATTTTTTCAATACTCGCATCGATGATGTTTGTATTATCAATTATTTCCATTTTTTCAACTATTATTAATCAACTTATTCAGTTTTTGATAGCAATAGCCTTGCCGGGCTTCTTTATCATCATCGGCCTTCTTTATTTATATGTCGCTATAAAATCATCTTGCGGCGCCCGGCAAAGATCCCTAGGTATTATTTTTGGACTTGTTATCATGATGATAGGATTTTTGTTCGGATCATCTCTTATAGGCAATTATTTCAATTCCTTAGAACTGTATGAAATCCGAATTCTAATTGAACCTTTATAATTATCGTAGGAGGCGCCGTTTTCACCTTTTCACAATGTTAAATTCATCGAAAAAATAAATTTTGTATCTTCGATATCCTAATAAGTATATCTCTCCTACTTACAAGTATGAATGTTGGTAAAATAGGTAAGAAAGGGCAAATTGTTATTCCAAAAGAAATTCGGAAAAAATATAATATTAAAACTGGAGATGCAATATTATTCAAAGTTCAAGAGGGGAAGTTAATATTAGAGAAAATTCAAGAAAAAATGAAGGATATTTTAAAATCTAGTAAACCTATAGAACAAAGTCTTGTATTTCAAAAAAGGTTGCGCGATGAATGGGAATGAAGGCATGTTTAGATACTAATGTATTTATTTCGATTAAGAACCAAGAACCTGATGCACTTTATTGTGAAGGAATTCTTGATGCCATCGATGATAATAAAATTCAGGGAATCATTTCCACCATCGTCCTTGCTGAAGTTTTAGTTGGTTTTTATCAAAATAATGAAATCAAAGAGGCAGAACGCTTCTTAAACCATGCCATGTTGAAATATGAAATCATCCCTGTCAATGTGGAAATATCAAAAAATGCGGCAATAATTCGAGGAATGATGCAAATTAAACTGCCAGATGCGCTAATTTCGGCTACCGCCACATTCGCTAAAGCGGATATTTTAATTACCAATGATATCCCACTCACAAAAAAAATTAATTACCAAATAATTACCCCTCAAAGATTCATGGAAACTTATGTACAGATTACTCCAAAGAATAATGAAGATTGAGGTTCTATAAAAGATATGTGATTAATATTTTAAATAAAATAGGAGAATGAAATGAAAATTGCCATTTTGTATGATAGTAAGTATGGAAATACGAAAAAAGGTAGCCGAATTCTTAGCGGAAACAATCCAAGCTGAGGGCTATGAGGTTCAGATATTCCGAACCACGGCGAGTAAGTCCCAGGAACTACTCGCATTCCAGCCGGATGCAATATTGGTGGGCGGTCCAACGCACATGCACAAACCTGCCCGCGCCCTTAGTAGTTATATAAAAAACTAGGAAAACTTGGATGTGCCTCACTGATCCAAAAAGCCGCCGTCTTTAATTCCAAACTTCCTTCACGTTCGAAAATCGTTCGTCACAATAGCCGTGAATCTCTATTTCATTTGCCATAATTAATCCGCTTATTGCACTATACTAATTATGCGAGAAATTCTAATAAAGGCTTGATGACTTTCGCGGGTTCTTGTGAAAAAAGGGCATGAGCACTGTTGTCGAATAGCATGAGTTTTGGATAAGGTATAAGTTGGGTCAATTGTAGACTCGCCTTATATGGAATGAGAGAATCCTGTTTGCCATGCATTATTAAAATGGGTTTATTGAGATTCTTCAGTCTTTTCCGGCTATCAAACTCGATGATTGCTTCTAATTGACGTTTAAACTCCTCAAAAGATGGGGTAATCTTGAAAGCTGTTTGTTTCACTTTTTCTATTTTATCCGGATTCTCTTTAATAAAGTCTTTTGAAAAGATTGCGGAAATTAGCATCTCTCTAGTCTTCTCAGGTGTTTTCATTCTCCCTTTATAAGCGCCCTTGAATAGCCTTGCTAGCAATCGGATGGGCCATGTCATACTTGCGAACGTTGAACAAAGCACGAGCTTTTCAACTCGCTCTGGGTAGCTGAGAGCCACTTCTTGAGCAATCATACCGCCCATCGAAATCCCAAGCACGTGAGCGCGTTCAATTTCCAACTTGCTCATTAAGCCGACCGTATCAGCAGCGAATATCTTAATGGAGTACTTCATTTCTGGCTTATCTGTCTGCCCAATGCCTCTGTTGTCAAAAATAATGGTCCTATACTGATTTGAGAGCTCCTCAATCATTGAGGGTTCCCACCACTCAAGCGAACCACCTAATCCCATAATCATCACGAGCGGAAATCCTTCACCACTGCTCCGATATTCCATATTTATGTCTTTAACTTTAATTTTTGCCATTCAAATCAAATCCTTCTAGTCATAAGATATTTTAAATTCTGATATTCCATATATTTATATCTTTAACTTTAATTTTTGCCATTCAAATCAAATCCTTCTATTCATAAGATATGTATATTTTTTCACTTTGGTCAATTCTATGATCCAAATATTTTTGAACAAGGTAGTATCTGCGCTTTATTAATTGAAAAATATTTATAACCATTTACAGTATTTACAATATTGTAATGGCAGCTACTAAACGAATACCAGTTTCTGAATCAGTTTGGAAAGAGTTATCTTCCCTTAAAAAACCAGGAGAGACCTTCGATCATCTCCTCAATGAACTTATTGAGAGAGAAAAGAAAAATAGACTAATACAAGATATGAAGACAATTGAAGAGGAAGGGGAATTTGTGGAGCTGGACTTTTGACATACAGCATTCTAATAAATAAGAAAGCTCTTAAATTCATTAATGATCTTCCTGACAAAAGTAAACTAATCGTAAAGGATAGAATCAAAATCCTTTATGAAAACTCATATCCAGGGCAAGGCGGAGATAAAGAAAAGTTAAATTTACCGAAATATGAGCTCTATAGAATGCATATAGCAAGATCTTTTACAATTTTTTGCAGAATTCAGGGAAAGGAGGTAAAAATTTTGGATATTATGACAATTGAACAGGCTCATAAAAGATATGGGCGATTATAAAGCATATTAATTTTATAAATTTATAATTTTTATAAATTTAAATTGAAACCGTTCATAGTCATCGCCGGAAGCGCCGTTTTCACGTTCTCCCAACGCTAATTTGTGTCTAAATAAATAGCATAGTATAAGCAAAAAACAAAAAGAAAATTTATAATCCAATTATCCAATGGATATTAGAAAATTGAAAAGCACTTTTGAGGAACTCACATGGCAAAACCGCTTTTGATTAAAAATGGAATTGCAATTGACCCATTCAATGAGATTCACGGCGAAAAAATGGATATTGCCATTAAAGATGGAAAAATTATCGATGCTAGCTCCATTAGGGGAAAGGCAGAGGTAATAGATGCAAGTGGGATGTCGGTGATGCCGGGTGGTGTCGATCTTCATTCACATATTAGCGGAGCAAAAGTAAATTCCGGAAGGATGTTTCGCCCCGAGGACCATCGGAAGGATCCTGTAAAGAAAACGAGTATAACGCATAGTGGTGCTGGGTACAGCGTTCCTACAACCTTTGTTACAGGGTATCGTTACTCCCAAATGGGTTGGACGACAGTTTTCGAACCTGCCACGCCCCCTTTAAAGACCCGGCATACGCATGAAGAGTTTAATGATATGCCGAATATTGATAAGGCCTGTTTCCCCTTATTTGGAAATAATTGGTTCGTTTTAGATTATGTCCGGGAAGGAGATATTGAAGGATTAGCGGGGTTCATTGCCTGGTTACTC
>Ga0315310_10001951_pt1 | contig 13019 bp, 7 predicted proteins | sample TDP5_MG_FD_203630 | JGI IMG/M metagenome (GOLD analysis project Ga0315310, IMG submission 203630) | Freshwater sediment microbial communities from Lake Towuti, South Sulawesi, Indonesia - TDP5 | ecosystem: Environmental > Aquatic > Freshwater > Lake > Sediment | place: Indonesia: South Sulawesi... | reverse complement strand
ATAAATTTAAATTTCTAAATGATTGGAATGTGTGTTTCATGGAAAAATAGATTGGAGAAGAAAAGAAAATGGCATTTTCCTTTCCGAAGCGTATTCGACAACTCCAAACAGAAATAATTAAATTAAAGGAAGCGGAAGATATCTTGCTCATGGTGCATTATTATCAAAGACCCGAAATACAGGCAATTGCAGATGTATTAGGAGACAGCTTGGGGCTTTCACGAACGGCACAGAAAATAGCAAAATCAAGAACTATTGTATTCGCGGGGGTCAAGTTTATGGCGGAAACTGCTTCAATTTTGAATCCTGATAAGGAGGTATATCTTCCGGATTTAAGGGCAGAATGTCCAATGGCACAAATGTGCCCAGCTTCTGAAATAGTTTCAATAAAGCAGAAATATGATTTTCCAATTGTCTTATATGTGAATACTCTGGCAGAGGCAAAGGCACAGGCTGATATTATGTGCACTTCGGCAAATGCCGTTAAAATCTGTCAGAATTTGAATTCTGAGACCGTAATTTTTGGACCCGACTGGAATCTAGGTTGGCACATAGCCCACAAAACAGGGCTTCAGATAATTCCTGTACCAGAGTATGGGTATTGTTATGTGCATCAGAAATTTCTTCCGGAGGATTTTATGAAATTAAAAAAGCAATTTCCTGATGCACAAATCACTGTCCATCCAGAATGCAGCCCAGAAGTTCAAAAATTGGCAGATCATGTAGGCTCAACTGAGCAAATAAAAAATTTTATAATTAATTCGAACGCGAAAGATTTTATTATTGGAACGGAAGTGGGGTTAGAATTCGCAATTCGAAAGGAGTGTGATGGACAGAAGCGCCTCCATTTTGCACGTAATGATGCTACTTGTTTAATGATGAAACTTATTACTTTAGAGAAGATTCGAGATGTAATAAAAAACAAACCAATGACTAATTTGGTAAAAGTTCCAGATGATATCGCAAAGGCTGCCAGAAAAAGTATTCAAAGAATGTTAGAGCGGACTTAAAGCTCCTCAGATTCCGTTTTTTTGCGTTTTACCATGTTAGAATAGTATTTCCGAGCCATTCCCAGAATGCCTGCAATTAGAACTGACCACCAGCCAAATGCTAACCCCCATGTCGGTCCATAAAGAGGAGTTAAAGGACCGCTGTAACTAAACCCAATGGTAGCAGGAAATATGAAGGCACAAACAACTGCGAGAGGAATACTAAATAAGAAGAATTCAATTCCTGGAAAGGTTCTTTTCAATAAATATCTTGCTAGGAGCAGGATAAAGGTAATTAGGAAAGCAAGTTGGTGTATTGATATTAAAATTACTAAACCATATTGTTGCCAGTTCCAAAGGATGTCCCAATGGTATAGCATATTGCCATCATCAGTCATTTGCCATAGAGAAATGAAATGGTGAGAGGAATTAGACCAGTTCCAATATGGGAAAAATAGAGATAATCCTATAAAAATTAGACTGGAAAAGCCTAAGATATTCATAATTAATTTATTTATATCAAATTTGGCTTTTTCTTCTAAAGGAAGAAGGAATTTCTCTGTTTCTTCAGCAGTTATTGGACTCTCCACTTCTTGTTCTGTTGCCAATCCAAATCGCCTAGGATCAAATGTTAAATTAAAAATATTTTTGCTACCATAAATTAGTATCTAATTGATTTTTAGTTTTTAATTCAATTGTTAATATAATGGTTTTAAAAAATGGTGTAGTCCTTTTGCGGGAAGATGCTCTTTTAGCCATTCACAGGGAAGAACCAAAGCAGGTTCCAATATATGATATTCGCATTGATGACTATATCATTCAGCGCCTCATGAAGATAACGACGCCGATAGATATTAAATTAGAAGTACAATGTCTTCGAAAATTGAATTTTTCTATGATCACCGCCCATCCATTAGATACCGGAAAAATGGAAGTGCCAGAACCAAAAGGCAGGAAAAGCTTCATTGATGAATGGGGAAGACAATATATAATCATTGATGGAATAAAATTCTATGTAAAAGGGACTTTAAAGGAGGCAGATTTGGATGAGAAAAATTGGGATCCATTTTTAGAAATCAGATATAGGGATATTAAGGAAGTACTTGAAATTGCCAAGGATTTCGTGGTGATTGGGCGAGTTGGGGGGACGTTTGAGCGAGCGCTTCTCGCGTTGGGACCAACACAATTTTTCACCTATATATATGACCGTCCTACCTTTATTCAACGTTTATTGAAAAAGATAAATGAATATTGGATAGAAGTAGGAAAAATTGAAATTGAATTAGGTGTAGATGCGATACTTTTGACAGAGGACCTTGCCTATAAAAGCGGACCTTATCTCTCTCCGCGTCATATGGAGAAATTCATTTGGCCTACCTTAAAACAACGAATTGACGCCTTTCGCAAGATCCCCGTTATTCTGCATTCCGATGGAAATATAACCGCGCTTCTGGATTCATTAGTGAAGCTTGGAATTAATGGAATCCATTCACTTGAACCTACAGCAGGAATGGATATTGGGAAAATAAAAGAGCAATATGGAGATAAGTTGGTTTTAATGGGAAATATTGATTGTGGCGAGCTACTTACCAAAGGCACAAGGAAGAAAGTGCAAGAGACTGTCCGAAAAACTATCGCCAAAGCTGCTCCTAATGGAGGCTATTTTCTAAGTACTTCAAATGGAATTCATCGGAATGTTAAAATTGCTAATTTATTAGCAATGTGTGAGACAGGTAAAAAATATGGAAAATATCCTATAAAAACCTCAAAATAGAGGCGATATATGTTAATGAAAACTCTAAAAGTTGGATTGATGCAGTTTAAAATGATTCCAGAGCGTGCCAAAGAACAAACGCTAAATCACGCAAAGAAGTTATTAGAGCTAGCATATAAAGACGAGGCGCAAATAGTATGTTTTCCAGAGAGGTTTAATTACAAGCAAGGGAAGATTGAGGATAATCTGGAACCTTATAATGGCCCAACAATGAATTTATTCCAAAAGAGTTCGGCAGAATTAGGAATTTACATTATAGGAGGGGGAATTTGGGTCTTCGATGAAGAAAGAATGGAAAATCATATAAGTTCAGGAGTATTTAATTCCAAGGGAGATCTTCTCGGCTTTCAAAGAAAATTACACCTATATCTTTCTGAAAAAGATAATTTTGTGCCGGGAGATGAATTAAAAATCTTTAATACAGAATTCGGAAAAATTGGTGTGATAATATGTTTTGATATGACTTTCCCCGAAGTAGCCCGATTTTATGCGTTAAATAATGTAGACTTCCTCTTTTCACCCGTCCTGATTCGAGAAGAGGGCATAGAAAATTGGCATATTTATTTAAAAGCTCGTGCTTTAGAAAATAGAATGCCTATTTGTGCAGTAAATTGTGTAGGGCAATGGGGCGATCAATATTATGCCGGACAGAGTCTGCTAATTGATTTTAAAAAAGGGTATGAAACACCCTCAAAATTAAAAATTCGATATGCGTCTTCAAATGAAGAACAGATATTAATTGATGATGTGGATTTAATAACGGCTCAAAAATTAAGAAAAAAAAGGCTAACAGAGCGAATTACTACGGATAATATCGTTTTTGATAAAAGGAATTGGATCTAAGGTCATTTTGAAGGGTGCAATTATTTTTTGGCAGATTTATTCTTTTTTCCCTGATCGCTATGTTGATTTTCGATGGAGAAATTCTTAGTGTTTTTTAAATCAATTTGAAGAGCTTGAATCCCTTCTTTAAGTTCATCTTCGATTTTTTCGGTGGATTCAATCAGTTTTTCCATTTCCACGTCTGATTTACGAAAACTGCTGGCAATATCCCATAAATCCTCGCTCAAAATTTTACCTTCTTGTAGCATAAAAATTAGACCTTTTTCATAAAGGCGAATTAAAGAAACGAGTATTTCATATTCTGGTAGATTCAACTCTTTAGAGAGTTCATTTAAGGTGATCCCAACGAATTTACGCTTTGAAATCGTATAGAAAATTAGACCCTCTCTACTTCCAATGGGAGGTAATTTTTTAGATCTACTGATTTTTGCTAGAAGTTTACCACCATCATAGCGATATTGGCTAGTCCAGCCTTTTTTTTTCTTTTTAGGAAGTTTCAGGCGCTCTAGAGTTGGTTGAGGCGCTGAAATGATTTCAACACGCTGTTTTCGAATGGGCTTTTGTGGAGGTTCAATCTTTTTCCAATAATGTTTTTTGCTCGCTTTTTTCAGCAGATCTTTTTTCTTTTGGCGATTTAAATCCATAGGATTCAGATAGCCCAATGCTGTTTTGAAAGTCTTCCACGCCTGTTTCAGTGGGGTGGTAACCATATTTTCAAGCGTAAGTAAAATCCAGATTAGGCGTGATTTTTTATTAACATCTCTCCAAAATCGGATTAGAAAAATAGTGGAAATGAAGGTTCCAATCAATTTCCATCTTAATATTTTCTCAAACATAGTTTGAATTGTATTTTTCATTAAATTTTCTTTTCTTATACGATATTGAATACGTTGAAGACCAAAATACTGACTTTCGCTCATTATCCTCGCCTTTAACAAGGTACGCCAACTCTTTTCACGCCTTTTCATCCATTTTATAATTTTTTGTGCGGCAATTACTTTTACAGCTTTTTGCTCTCGGGAATGCATATATTCAAACCCAATGAAAGAAACTAATACCACGGAAAAAAATGCCCAAAAGGCGGGATTCGTAACCATGAGTTCCAAAAGGGACGGAACCTTCGTCTCACCTGTTATATTGGGGGCCGGAATTGATGATACTAAAAATGCTGGATGATTTTTAGAATAAGAAATCACTGTGGTAATACTTGATAAAGTGATACCAGGCAATTCAATAGAAACATCGACCCAAGGCTCAATCGAAAGTTCCGCAGGAGGTATATTGGTCGTATTTATTTTAACCCTCAATTCTCTGCCCATCCAGTCAATAGTAAGTAAGACTTTGTCTAATTCTTCGACTTTTAGACCGGGCTTAAAGAGTAATTTCCCATTAGTGTAGTTTAACCCGAGATATGACATTGAAATATTATCGATTGGGTTGTTCTCAAGATTCACAAACTGTGTTCCATTCCAGCCTTCTATAAATATCCGATCTAATGGAAGTGGTTGACCTTTCCAAGTAATATTTAGAGCAAAATGGTGGATGGTTATGGGATATTGGTCACGATTCCGTAATTTATATTGAATATATTCCGCATTGCTAGCTTGGATAATAAGGGGGTAGAGCTGATAATCTATTGTATCTTTATCTGTATATCGTATTTCATCAATCCCAGTATAAGCTTTCTGATTCATTGAAACGGTTTTCATATCTTGAAGATTCGCAATGAGGGTAATCTCCATTTCGAGCATATTTAATAATCCTATTCCTTTTAATGGCAAATTGAATGCAGAAAGATCAATGGACCCAAGGCCTCCCAGACTGCCAGCACTTGTCGATCCAAGAAGTGAACCTAAAGCGCCCTGAGCAGTTAGACTTTGCGCTCCAAATAGTGAAAATCCCGTTTGTGCCAAGATTTCAGTCAATGGATCTGCTAAATTATAAAGTAATTGGACGGTATTACTCGTACGAATAAATTGAAAAGTAATAATTTCTTCACCAATTTCAGAATTCCAAAGTTGTTTTCTGCTTTTTCCATCTATTGTTAGTAAGTGATTACTTGACGCTGCAAAAACGAAATCTTTAATGCTATCTTGTGTTACATTGCTAAGCGCAACCTGATTCACACTCCGAGGCAGAGAGAAATTGAATTTAAGGATTCCGGAATTATCTAACAAATAGAGAGTATTGTTGATTGTAGTGACAATAACTTCATCATAATTATCGGAATTATAATTCGCACTCATTATAGTACTAAATCCAAAGGGTGATATGAAGTTCCAAAGCAAATTGAGGGAATTCCCAGCAATCGCAGAGAGGTTGTATGGCGTTATCGTTCCAGTAGAGATAAGGATGTCATCATAGGAATCCCCTGTTAGATTGGCGAGGAATAAACCTCCAATCGGATATTTAGTGGTAAAACTGGAAAGTTGAGTCCCATGTAGTCCATCAAGTATTACACCGTATTCCTGATCGGTGCTATATAACAGTTCTTTCTTAGAGTCACCTTTGAAATTCCCAAAGAGAAGGTGAGTAGGTAATTCTTCGGTGAGTGTATCCCAAAGTACATTGCCATTCGTGCCGTTGAGGAGGTATATCTTGTATTTGGATGTAGCAACGCCTATCTCTTTGACTCCATCCCCATTTACATCACCAACTACGAAATTTGTAATATTACCTTTCAATATATGACTCCAATATATGACTCCCGTATAATTTGCATTATTAAAAGCGATAAGATTATTATTGCGACTTATAAGGATGGATGAGTTTCTATCAGCAGTTAATTTGGCAAAGATAAGGGAGTTAAAATTGGAACCTATAGAAAAATTCCATAATGCATTACCATTTTTGTTCAATATATAGATAGTCCCCTTGTCTGTACCAAAGAGGATTTCGGGATTTGGATCACTGACGATATCTTCAATACAGATGGCTCTTATCGCACCATCGGCTGAGAAATTCCAAAGTTGGGTTCCATTTCTTCCATTCAGACAATAGAGATTGTGATCGTTGGAGCCAGCAATTATGTCTGCAATACCATCTCCTGTCAAGTCTTTTAATTCAAATGTAGTAATTGATAAGCCACTTGTCCATTTTTCACGTACTGTAATATTTGGAAGGATTTCAACGCCAGTACCAATCATATAGTTGTCTAAAATCCTAATATCATAAGGATATGGTATTATAGATCGAGTAAAGTTTATATAATCAATCTCCAGACGTCCAGCTGAAGTGACTTTGGGCGTAATGCGGAGTTGAACCCCTATAATCTTTTCGGGATCAAAGGAATTATCGTAATAAATAGAATATTTACTTTGTCTTAAGTCGAAACTGAACTCATGCCAACCACTTGTGAGCGCAGAGAAGGGATGCTCATAAATTGCATAAACATTTTTACCTGAGGCATTTTGACTTATCACAACAATAGAAAGGATAGGACTAGTAATATTTGTTCTTATACGATATATGACTTGTGTTGCAGGTATAGTATAATTGAAACTTCGGTTTAAGTAAATTATTCCACTATTGACATTTCCAGTTGCCTTGAATTGGATCTGTTTATAATCCAGCGATGCATTTTTTAGATTTTTCTGGATTAAATTCGTGGAATTTAGACCAATACTAAAATTATTCCAATTCCCCATCAATCCATTTTCAGCGGATTTAGCGAATCCGAAGGCACCTATTCCACCACCAGCACTTGTTATATTCCCTAAATTCAGAGGAAGAGTAATATTTAGCAAGTTCCGTAGGCGCGGCACTGGCTCTATGTAGAGTTTCAAAGCGGTCCAAAATCCAAAATTATTGAGCAATGCAAGATTTGCATTTGAAGTGGGTATATTGAAAGCATTGGTATCAAGAATAAATCCACTGAGTGGATTTCCAAATGGTGATTTAAATTGCTCTGCCATTTTAGAGAAGATATTCATTAGGTCAGACATGCCTTTGAACCCGGTTTCCATTGTGATCGGTATGGAGGTATCTATAGGACGTCCGTGGAGAACATTATTGAGCGTCTGTAAAGTCTCAGGGGAAAAGGACGAATCGAGCAACAGCATAAGGGTGGCTAACGACCGAGTCAAATTGCCAATGGTCCACCATAAAGCTGATCGTCCGATTTGAATTAAGTTCAGCATCCAAGTATAGAATCCAGGGAGAGAAGATCCTGGAGATCCTGGAGCTTGGTAGCCATTTGGGAAAAGACTTGGTGAAACTACAGGATGCCCAAAGTAGTTATCAATTGCATTAAAGATTTCGACGTCTCCAGGGACATCATTTAGCTTAAACTCATAACGACGCGTTAAATTTAATGGAATTATTGAATAGCCGCCTATATTAAAAAGAGAAAGCGTTAGATTGACTACATTAATTAAAACATAGAAATTGGTACTGTTATTTGATAATCGTGTAATAGTTGCATTTACAAGAAATTGAAAGTTCTGGGTAGTCGATGTTATATTAATTAAGGCGGGATTACCGAGGATTTCGATAAGTTGGGCACCAAATGAGGCGACAATTCGCCGTTCAATATCTGAATAGTATTCAATGAGCAAGGGAAGGCTCATATAAGGATATCCTAGTCCTAGCCATGTATTATAAGGAGGACCTAACCACGTACCATTGGTTAATAGACCTTCAAGTCCTAATCCGAGGACCCGTCGCATTGTTGGCAAGACTGTGAGGTCGAAAATCCCGTAATCCGGTAATAGATGATTATTATAAATAGTATATAATTCGCTGTAGATTCGTTGAAGGGAAGTTTTAGTCATATCAATTTCGATCAGCGAAATGAGGAGCGCATTGATAAGGGAATAGTTAATCATAGTTAGCATTCCTAATTGCGTTTGAATATCAGTGAGTAAGAGTTGGAGGACTCCTACCATTCCGCTCAGCTCTTCGACCATCGCCATCAAGGTTAAGCTAGCCCAATAGATTTGTTGGGCTGCAAGGATCCCTAGGAGCGCAGAGAGCCCATCGAAGAGAACTTGTGATATCCCTGCACTTTGCATAATATCAAACCGAAGTGGCTGCAGTTCAATAATGCCCCAGCCGCCGCCCTTAAGGATCACAGTAGTCCAATTGAGCACATATTTGTCCCCCAATGCTAACCAAGACACTTGCTGGATAGGTCCAATGACATTCGAAGAGATTGGGGTTCGATTAAAAATAGGTTCTGCAATATCGCGATCCTTTTCTTTTTCTGAAAAGGGTAACATAAGTGTAATAAGGCAGAGAGTAGTTGGTTTCACAATATGATTAGAGGAATAAAGCCCTTGTTGAATGTTCCGAACGCAAATGATATTCGATATAACAGATCCAACACCTGCTTTTATTTCATTCCGGATCGGATCTATCTCCTGGAGAGTTCCATTAATGTAATATTTTGTCTCGATTGCTATCGGAACCGCCTTATAACTCGTTATAGTATATCCATATTCCGCACGTGATTTGGCGCTAACATTTATATTTGACCACTTAAGGACAATAACCCCAAAATCCTTGTCAGATGCCAGAACTTGATACTTTAATACAGAAGGAAATGTACCTTTCTGGAATTTTATTGTATCTAAATCACACTCTTCTAACCGATCGATTAAATCAAAGCTACAGTTTTCGCGCGCATCATTCTTAAAAATAAATCCAACATTTACCTTTTGCGATTTAATGGTCCCATTTGGAAAGAGATCGATCGTCACAGACTCGCTCTTGGTAACTTTCAATTCGGTTGGGTGTCCGTAGAGTACCGACCAATTATAATCCGCATTCCCAAAAGTGGGATAGGATGATGCGCCTGATCCTAAATTGGACTTATTATAGAGGGTATTTGAAAACTCAAATTGGATAAATCCATTGATGAATAATACAGATAGAATTGCTAGAAGTAATCCAAGGGAAAGTAACTTATTTCGCTGTTTCATATTTTTCACCTTCTTCTTTCACTAACCACCTGGTTTTCTTTCTGAGATCTTCAATCATAGCGGTATATTGCTCCTTAATATTACGAAAGAGCATTGGATCAATCTCATTTCTTCGCTGATTGAAAATCAAAAGATCGCGTTTTAAAATTTCAATTTGCTTCTTGAGAAAGTGTAAGCGAGCCAACTCATGCTCTTTATTAATTTTCATTTCAGCAACCAATGAATTATCGGGTGATGCGACACCTTTAGGGCGATCTTTCGCAATTCGCCCATCAATCACGTAAATTACGCGTTCAGCAAGCCCTGCGACTGCTGGATCATGTGTAACAATTATAAAAGTCTGTCCCTCTTCTCGATTTAACTTTTTCATTAGTTGGAGAATTTCTATGCCCGTTATGCGGTCCAAATTGCCAGAAGGCTCATCTGCTAGTACAATTGCAGGGCGATTCGCAAATGCCCTTGCAATAGCAACACGCTGTTGTTGCCCTCCTGATAATTCAGCAGGACGATGATACATGCGGTCTCCAAGCCCGACTAATGTAAGCAGCTCTTTTGCTCTGGTTCGAGCTTGTTGAGGTGTTAAATTACCCGCAAAAAGCATAGGTAATTCGATATTCTCAATTGCCGTTAAAAGTGGCACTAAATTGAAGAATTGGAAGATAAATCCAATTTTTTTGCAGCGAGTATCGGCTATCTCCCCCTCTGAGAAATCGGTAATATCGACTCCATCTACAATAACACGCCCGGAACTGGGAAGGTCGAGCGCCCCAACCATATTCAATAAAGTTGTTTTTCCCGACCCTGAAGGTCCCATAATGGCGGAGAATTCCTGTTCTTTTATCGCTAAATTGATATTACGTAATGCATGCACTTTAACTTCGCCTAAATCGTAGATCTTTGAAAGATTTTTGAGAATAACAATATCTTTGACCATTTAACTCACCTAAATTCCTCACAATTTCTTATTTCTGGGATATTTAGCTCTTTCACTTTGCATTTCTCCTATATCTTATTCGTACCTAAGCGCCTGCACTGGTTTTATGCTGGATGCTTGCCAAGATGGATAAAAGCCGCTTAAAAGCCCAATACCAACCGCTAAGAGCATTCCCACTATAAAAATCCAAGGCTCAAAGGAGTAGGGGACCCTAAAGCCGTAGACGGCTTCCATATAAGAACTGATAGCCAGCACACCCCCAACCGCAGCAAGACTTCCTAAGATACCTCCAATCAAGGATATGAGTAACACCTCGGTTAAGAAGATTGTGAGAACATGGGACCGTTTTGCCCCAATAGATTTAATGATCCCGATTTCTCGGGTGCGTTCCAGCACGGACATCATTGTTGTATTTAGAATCATTAAACCTCCCACCACAAGAGAGATAGCCGATAAAGCCAAAAGCACTCCATTGATAATTCCAACAATTTGATTCATCATCGCTAAAATTTCATCCTCAGTTATAACATCTGCATCGGGATAAACAGCAGCAATCGCTTTTTTTACATTTTGTGCGTCCACACCTGAGTTTAAGCCAACAATATATACGAGCACGTTTGTGGTCGCATAAATTTCTTGCATAACTTTCAAATCAGTATATACCATTCCCCCAAAAGACATACTCCCCATCTGCAAAGATTTGACCACACCGACAATGTGGAATTCAAGTATTTGACCTGTTGTACTGCTAGTAGCCAAAAGTGTATCATTAATTCCAAGATTTAATGTTTTTTGCAATTTAGTATCGATGACACATGCATGATAAATCTCTAATTTGACAGCCTCAGAGAGGCTCATACCTTTTTCTGTTGAAAGACCCAATAAAAATTCCATATTTTTGGGATCAATTCCAGTAATTATAACAGATTCGCCATTAACATCTGCAAAATCTTCTATAATCCCAACAGTATAATTTACCCCTGTAATATTTTCCAAATAGGTTCCAACTGCTGCTGGAATACTCGGTCTGGTGCTGGAAATTTTGCTCATCACGATCATACTGGCGCCAGAGAATTGATTGAGAATTTGATAAATCCGAGTCCGCATTCCCACTCCGATAGACATAAGTGCGGTGAAAGTGGTAATGCCTATTAAAATACCTAAAACTGTTAAAAAAGTTCGAAAAGTGCGATTTCGCATGCTTCGAATAGCAAGAAGAATGGAATATCTGACAATACGCATCCATTGTTGGATTGCAGTTTTCCAGCTCATCGGATCAAACCATCATTGCTAAAATTAGCTTAAATATTAACTGAAAGTTACTTACTTGTAATTTCTTTTTTTTCAGAATGCTAAAGGAGGGAATCTTTCTTTTAATAATACCACAGTAATGGCATAATATTAACTTTCGTCTATTTTGATAAGGGCAGATGTTGTAAAGAAAGGCTTGATAAATTCATTAGCTGGTCAATCGTGAAAATCGGCGATGAAAAATTCTATCTCCTAAGGGAACGATTAAAGGAATAATAAAAGACTTGTGCTTTTAGTACTTCAATTAATTCATCCATAGTATGATACATATTCATTTTTCTTTTAATGAGGGGAACACTTTTACTATCGGCTTCGGAAATCAAAGTGAAAAGGTAAATCGGTTTCTGATACTTATTCTCAAGGCGTTTGATCGAACTTGCAAGTTGGGTCTCAAGTAGGGTGGCGTCTTCATCGAAGGGAGAAAACTCGCCGATATTTGCAATGATAAAACCGTCTATCTCATTACTTTCAAAGACTTTTTTTATAATTTTCATCATGAGCGAAAAGTCCATTGTATCGGCGGCGCCAAAATCGATCGGATTTTTGACAGAAACGCGGTAATTGGGCAATATTTTCCTAAGTTCTGCTTGCATGTCGGCGGATAATTCAGGAACCGCGAATCCAGAATTCGATAGAGTATCTGTTAAAATAATGGCCCAACCAGCCCCTTGCATAGTTATTGCAAACCGATTTCCTCGCAGTGGAGGATGTCTGAGAAGAGAATGACAAACAAGCAAGCCATATTCTAAGCGCTGAATTCGTATAATCCCTAATTGTTTCATTAGACCCTGAAAAACTTGGTTTGAACCTACAAGATGTGCGGTATGTGATAAGGCGGCTCTTTTAACTTCAGCGGTTTCACTTGTTTTCCAGATGACAATAGGCTTTTTGATTATAGTTTCTCGCATTACGTTTAGGAAGCGTTCGCCATCTCTAACCCCTTCGACATATAAAAGCATTACCTGCACGGTTGGATCTTGGATAAAATATTCCACATAATCCGAGATGGTCAAATCCGCTTCGTTGCCGACACTAATATATTTCCCAATGGGTAAATTCCGGGTTGAGCCCCAGATGGAGAGGGTATTACCTACAAAACCGCTTTGTGTAATGAAGGCAATAGGACTCTCGTGTAGGAAATGGGGAGGCAGAGGGGAGGCATTGATAGGTATAGATGAATTATAAAAGCCAGCGCAATTGGGTCCTTGCAACCGAATTTGATATTCTTCTACAATGCGTTTCAACTC
>Ga0315310_10001950_pt1 | contig 13022 bp, 12 predicted proteins | sample TDP5_MG_FD_203630 | JGI IMG/M metagenome (GOLD analysis project Ga0315310, IMG submission 203630) | Freshwater sediment microbial communities from Lake Towuti, South Sulawesi, Indonesia - TDP5 | ecosystem: Environmental > Aquatic > Freshwater > Lake > Sediment | place: Indonesia: South Sulawesi... | reverse complement strand
TTTAGGCATGCCTTATCCTCTTTCTACAATACGCATAAATCTCTTTATTTGTCACGCTCAAGCAGCAGTCTATGACCTTTGCAATTTCCATCGGTTACTTCTACACTACCAGAATGCAGGATTCAAAGACTATGTCCACCATTCGGAAATCATTGCAATATTAGCCCCATTTATGCCAAAATTTCATTGATAGAGGAAAGGTCATGTCAAGATTAAAGGGACAATACATTGTAAACGAAAAAGGCAAGAAAACAGCAGCAGTTCTCTCGATCAAAGAATACGAGGAACTTCTGGAAGATCTTCACGATCTTGCAGTTATTGCCGAGCGCCGGGAAGAACCAACCATACCATTTGACAAGTTGAAGAAAAGACTGAAAAAAGATGGACTCCTATGAAATCCTTTGGAAGCATTCGGCAGAACAAGACCTACGAAAAATAGACCGCCAATATATCCCTCAAATAATAAAAGTTATTGAGTCGCTTGAAACGAATCCTTTCCCGCCTCAACATCAAAAGCTTCGCAGTGCAGAACATTTCTATCGTGTTCGAATAGGTAATTATAGAGTTATTTACGAAGTGGATTCACATTCAAAAGTTGTCTTTGTCTACTATATCCGTCACAGGAAAGATGTGTATCGAGGTTTGTGAGTGTTACCAGAATGCGCATGAAGTTAAAGACCCTGAACGGCTATGTGGCCAGAGAGATCGCTTCCCCGTTCTTCGTTTCCCTCTTCGTCCTTACATTCTTTCTTCTCCTGGGCAGGATCATGCGCTATGCAGACCTTGTCCTGTCCAGGGGGGTCAGTTTCCTGGAGACCATGTGGCTTTTCTCACATCTAATCCCATTCATCCTGGCATTGACGATCCCCATTGCACTGCTAATGGGAGTCCTGCTTGCATTTGGCCGCCTCTCCTCTGAGAGCGAGCTCACGGCAATGAGGGCTGCAGGGGTGAGCCTCTATCAGCTCCTTCGTGCACCTTTGTGGTTTGGTGTCTTTTCATACATTTTCTGCGCAGGCATCACTCTATTCCTCATTCCCTCGGCCAACACTGCTTTCAAGGGCACACTCAATCGCCTGCTCCATACAAAGGCCATCTCAGCCATCCAGGAGGGCGCTTTTGACGACGAGATCCAGGGAGTTGCCCTGTTTGTTGAGAAGGTCTTCAAGGAGCAAGGAACAATGGAGGGCATCCTTATTTTTGACACCAAGACCTCGCCCGGGCCCATGACTATTACAGCAAAAGAGGGTAGCATCCCGGCAGCCCAGAAGGGAGCGGGCCTGACGCTAATACTGAAGAATGGATCCATCCACTTCCTGGAGGGGAGCGTTTACAGGCGGATTGACTTCAACTCATACACCCTGAGTCTTCCCGCCATAACCGGCGATGACAAACAAAGAAATCTCTCTGATATGACCCTGACAGAGCTCAAAGAAGAAGCCGAGAAGCTCAGGGCCCTTGGGAAAGCGCCATGGGCGCCGCTCGTAGAGTTGCACGAGAGGATCGCTGTTCCCCTGGCATGCTTCATCCTCGCCCTTCTTGGGGTCCCCCTGGGGATCAGGAACCCGCGCTCGGGCAAGGTGGCAAATGTCTCTCTGGGGATTGCCATTGTCCTGATCTACTACATATGTCTGGTAGCCGGAGAGGCCCTGGGGAAAAACGGGCTCCTTCCCCCATCCCTTGCCATCTGGTCCTGGAATGTGCTCCTTACTGGAGTTGGAATCTTTTTCCTTTACAGGGCCAATGTTGGAAAATCCCTGATCCCGTGGGGGCAATAACGATGAATATCCTGCCCAGATACATAGCCAGGGAGTTCCTGCGAATTTTTGCCATGACCATCATCGCCTTTGTGGGTATCTATCTTGTCATGGATTTCTTCGAGAACATGAGCGCAATTGTTAAAGCAGGCGCGCCAGCCGGGATTGCGATCAAGTATTTTGCGCTTCGGCTCCCCTTTGTCCTATACCAGGGCATACCGGCAGGCATACTCCTCTCCACGCTCATCGCCCTTGGGATGATGCGCAAGCACAACGAGATCACGGCAATGAAAGGGGCAGGGATCGATCCGCTCCGGCAATCCTATATCCTCTTCAATATCGCCCTGATCCTTGGCGTCTTCATGCTTTTATTGAACGAATGGATTGTCCCTTCATCCAACAGGGCCGCAGATCTTGTTTGGCGCCTGGAGATCAAGAAAGAAAAACCCCCTCCATCGTTCAGGAGGAGCGGAATATGGTTCAGGGAAGAAAGGAGATTTTTCAGAATTGACCTTTTCTCCCCTGATGATGGGTATCTTAAAGGGATCACGATACTTACCCTCACAGAGGGATTTACTCCGGAAGAGATCGTGACAGCAAAGAAGGCTGGGTGGTCGGGCAACCAGTGGATCCTTGAAGATGTGACATTGAGAACATTCAAGGATGGGCATTTGAAGAGCTATCAGGAAAGTGCCTCTTTCCCGATCAATCTTCCCTATACCCTGGAGGACTTCAGAAAAACCAAAAAGAAACCGGAGGAGATGAACATCCTTGAGCTTTATTCTTATATCAAGAGGCTGGAGCGCTACGGATCCTCTTCCCGTGCATGGAGGCCCGACCTTCATTTCAAGATTTCATTCCCCTTTGTCACCCTCATAATGGTCCTTGTGGGTCTTCCCTTCTCCCTGATGGGATCCGGAAGGGGAGGATTGCCCCTCACCGTCGGTGTTGCCTTTGCCGTGGGATTCTCCTACTGGATCGTCCTTGCCTTCAGCCTCTCGCTTGGGCGCTCTGGAACGCTGCCGGCCTGGCTCTCAGCCTGGGTCCCGAACATACTCTTCACCGCAATCGGCGTCGCACTTCTATCCCGCGTAAAGCGATAGCCGGCAGGATCAAACCGAAAGGCGGTCAATGCGGCCCTTCTCTATTGCAAGGGCTGCAGTCTTGCTGAGGATGTTGACGCCAATGATTAGATTGGCGAATCGCTCGTCTTTGGTAAAACCCTTGGCATACCTATAGTAGATCTGCTGGATGATGATCGCGATCTTAAACAGCGCATATACATAATGGAAAAGCATGTGGGAAACATCCCGCCCGCTCTTCTCTGCATACCGGGCTACGATCTGGGAGCGGGAGAGGTTCCCGGGAAGGGTGGTAAGACACTGCTTGATCATCTGCATCTCATCCGGATCGTCCGGGTCAACCCAGTAGCCGAGCGATGTCCCCAGATCCATCAGGGGGTCGCCTATGGTGGCCATCTCCCAGTCAAGGATTGCAATGATCCTTGATAGATCGTCGGGATCAAGAACAAGGTTGTCATATTTGAAATCGTTGTGTATAAGGGAAACCCCGCTCTGCGCAGGCATGTTTTCAGCAAGCCATCTTGCAGCCCGCTCCATATCGGGAATATCGTCTGTGCGGGCGTTTATGTATCGCTCGGTCCACCCTTTTATCTGCCGCTCCACATATCCCTCGGGCCTTCCAAGATCATCAAGGCCCGCTGAATGGTAATCAACGGCGTGGATCTCTACAAGGGTGTCGGTGAATACCTCGGATAGGCGCCTCATAGCTTCCTCGGACAGCTCCATGCCCTCGGGAGGAACGATACGAAGTATGACCCCCTTTGCGCGTTCCATAATATAAAACGGCGCACCCAGCACTGATTCGTCATCGCAGTATAAAAGTGGCTTCGGCACCTTCTTATACAGGGGATAGATGCCGGAGAGGATCTGGAATTCCCTGTTCATGTTGTGTCCCGATTTGATCTTGTGTGCGCCGAAGGGCGGACGGCGAAGGACCATCTCCTGTTCTCCTGCCCTAATGAGATATGTCAGGTTGGAGTGACCGCTTGGAAACTGCTCAATAACCAGGGGGCTGCCCAGTCCAGTGATTCTCCCGGCCATGTATGCCTCAAGCCGCGCCGCATCAAGCTCCTCGCCGCGGCGCACCGCCTTGGTCCGATCGATCCAGTTTTCCTTCATTCCCGTCTCCTCGCACTAAGAAGTCTTGACCCCGTAGTTCCTCAGTATCCTCCGCGCTACAACCGATTTGTGCACCTCGTCAGCCCCATCGTAGATCCGGGCAGCCCTCTCATTCCTGTACCAGAAGGCAAGCGGGGTATCATCTGTCAGGCCATAAGCGCCGTGGACCTGGATGGCGCGGTCAACAACCCTCTGCAGGACATTTGCCACATAGAACTTGATCACCGAGATCTCCTCCCTTGCGGCATATGTGCCCTCGCGATCAATTTTCCACGCAGCATGGAGGACCATTAGGCGGGCTGCGTTGATCTCCGCGCGGCTTTCCGCAATCCATTCATGGACAATCTGCCTTGTGCCCAAAGGTTTCCCCGGAGCAATCTGCCGGGTGGCAGCCCTTTCGCACATGAGGTCAAACGCCCGCTCGCAGATCCCGATCCACCTCATGCAGTGATGTATTCGCCCGGGGCCAAGCCGTTCCTGTGCGATGACAAACCCTGTTCCTTCCTCCCCGAGGAGGTTCTTCCTTGGCACGCGGCAGCTCTGCAGGAGGACCTCTCCGTGGCTGGCATAATCATCGCCCTTGTGGCCCATCATGGTGATGTTGCGGACAAGGTTGAACCCCGGGTTGTCGGTGGGAACAAGAATCTGGCTTGCCCTCATATACGGGCTTTCAGCCTCAGGGTTGGTGATCGCCATAACGATTGAAAAGGCCGCCCCATCCGCAGCAGATGTCCACCATTTCTGGCCGTTGATTACATAGTCATTTCCGTCCTTGACTGCAGTCGTCCCCATCCATGTGGGATTTGAGCCGGGATACTCCGGCTCAGTCATTGCAAAGCAGCTTCGGATCTCTCCCCTTATTAGGGGCTTGAGATATTTTTCCTTCTGTTCCTCGTTTCCGTGAATCATCAATATCTCCATGTTACCCACATCAGGGGCCTGGCAGTTGAATAAATAATGTCCTATGGGGTTGCGGCCGAGCTCCTCGCTCACATGGGCGAACTCCATAAGGGACAGACCGACGCCTCCAAGCTCCTCCGGAATGTGGGGCGCCCACAATTTCATCTGTTTGACCTTCTCCCTCTTCTCCTTGAGCATGGGGATCATTTCACGGAAGGTCTTATAGCTAAAATTCCGCTCTATCGGATAAACCTCCTTCCGCATGAATTCGCGGATCATCTGGACGATTGTCTGGAGCTTCTCTGATATTGTGAAATCCATAGGGCCCTCCTTTCTAAGGTGCAAATAGTATATCAGGGATCATATTCATTTACTCTGGGCTGCCGTAGCTGTGAAGCCCGGAAAGGACAAGATTTACACCAAGATAGCAGAAAAGCGTCACGCCGAATCCTATGATGGAGAAGATTGCAGACCTCCGGCCATGCCATCCAAGTGCAAACCGTGAGTGAAGGAAGGCAGCATAAACCAACCAGGTGATCAGGGACCATGTTTCTTTTGCATCCCAGCTCCAGTAGCTTCCCCATGCATAGTCTGCCCATGCCGCTCCTGTGACAATCCCGATGGCCAGGAGAATGAATCCGATCACTACGGTCTTGTAGATGATGCCGTCCAGGACATCCCTTTCCTTCTGCTGGTCAGTTTGATCGCCGCGCCGTGCAACAAAAATATAATAAATGCTTGCCCCAAAGGATACGGCAAAGAACGCATAGGCAAGGAAGCATGTAATGACATGGATTGTGACCCAATTGCTCTGAAGGGCTGGGACAAGGGGTTCAATCTCGGAGCCCGAGCTTTTGGACAGGGCTGCATAGGCCATGCTTGCACAGGCGAGCAGTGCCACAGGCGCCCCCATTCCCCTTGCTTTGTATCTGTAATCTATCCAGAGATAGATGACGACGGTGGTCCATGAAAAAAATACCAATGATTCATAAAGGTTGGTTACAGGAAAATAATAATAGAGGCTGGTCACAAAAGATCCTGCCTTCTCCGGCATCTTCTCCATCATCTGCCTGGAAAACTCATATGTCCTCATCACAAGCCCAATGGTCTCCATAATCCATCCGAGGGCCAGCCCCAGGGCCGCCGCCTTCGCAGCCCTCTCGTTCCTGAAGGCGAGTGAGAAGAGGTAAAGGAGAAATGCACCAAAGAACACATATGTAACGGCTGTAAACAAGACAATGTTTGTCATAAGATTACCCCTTTTTTAACGGTCCAATAAGCCCATGGAATTCCCTTTCAAATCCGAGAAGCTCCCTCTCTGCCTTCCCAGCCAGGAGAATCGGGGACTGCTTGTCTTGTGGAATAAATGCCCAGATCCACCGATGAGAGGACAGGAGGGCCTGGAAAAGACCAATGAACATTATTCCGCATCCAAGCCATACGAGCCATGTTCCGGGATCCTTTGTAACCTGGAGCCCGGTGTAATATCGCTCTGCCTCCCTGAATCCTTTGAGAACAAAGTTGAATCTGCCCCCACGCCCCTGCATAAAATCAGGATAGTTCTGGAATATGAGAAACCTTTTTATCATTTTTCCCCCCTCGTAGAGGGCGACCAGCGCCGTTGGTCCAAGATCTTTATGGCCCATACCGCCAGTTTCCGGAACATAGTTTGGAGAAAAGTCTATGATTGAAAAATAAGAGTTGTCTTTTGAAATAGGAACCTTCTCGCGAAGACCAACCGTGTGCATTGTCCTCTTGTTCGTTAATAGATCCACAAGCTCTATGGTGAATATGGGCTCCCCGGCCGGGCCATAGCCGGCCTGATAAAACACAATGCCCTTATACTTCAACGGGTCATTGACCTCAATGACCTTGTCCGCTGAAACCCTGCCATTTTCCACAATCACAAGATGGCTTGCAAACCTCTTGGGCCTCCGGCTGTTTGGATAAAACTCCACCGTGAAGCTTTTACATTGAACCTCAAAATTAAGGGGCATTGGTCTCCCACCCTCAATGAAGACATTGGTGGAGGAACCTCCCTCGGGGATGTCAATGGTTCCCCTGAACCCGAAGAACGATCCTGTGAGGGCTCCGATTAAAATCACGAGCAGGCCCACATGCACCACATGAGGGCCAAGCCTGCGGTATCGCCCCCTCTCTGCGAGAAGAAATGTTCCCTCCGGACCGTCAAATTCCTGAACGCTCCGCGAAAATGAAGAGATGATCTCTTTCAACCTCCCCTTGTCCAATCCCTTATTTATCTCCTCCTTCATGGGATAGGAACGAAGCTGGGAGGGCACAGGTGGTGTCCTGGCCCTCCTGGACGCCCTCCACTCAAGAGGGACCCTTTCCAGGACGCATGCTGCGAGATTTATGCATAGGAACATCAGAAGAGCCTGGAACCACCAGGAGTGATAGAGATCCAGGAAGCCGAGTATGTTGAAGAGGCGGAACCCAGCCTCGCCGTATTGCCTGACATAATCGGCCCGAGTGAGTCCTTGCTTAATCAGCGTCCCAAAAATGGCAGTGCCTGATAGGGTCAGAAGGAGGACAACAGTGAGCTTGGTTGAAATAAATAGACTCCAGAACCCGTTGATCCATTTCATTGTTTTTCAATAATACATATCGGGCGTCGTTCTTTGCAAGATAACGGCCTGTATGCTATACATTGAAAAAGATGAAAAAGAAGGCTGGAAGGATCAAGGAATATCTCCGCCTGGCCCTTTATGTGGCCATTACCATGCCATTGCTTGCCAGTGCCGCATATCTCGTCCTCACCTGGAACCTTCCCAAGATCAACTCGATCACAGACTACCGGCCTCCTATCATCACAAGGATCCTTTCCAACGACGGCAAGCTCTGTGGAGAGTTTTTCCTTGAGAAGAGAAAACCGGTTCCCCTGAGAGATATCCCGAAGTTTATCCGCAACGCCTTCGTCGCCTCAGAGGACGAACGATTTTATGAGCATAAGGGAATAGACGTTCTTAGCATCATCAGGGCGTTTATCAAGAATATCGTCGCCGGAGAGATTGTCCAGGGAGGCAGCACCATCACACAGCAGGTAACAAAGTCACTGCTGCTATCGCCCGAGAAAAGCATTTCAAGAAAGATCAAAGAGGCCCTTCTTGCGTACCGGATTGAGCGCCGCCTGACCAAAGACGACATCCTGGAGATCTATCTAAACCAGATATATCTTGGACACGGCTCCTACGGCATTGAGTCCGCCGCAGAGCTTTATTTCGGAAAGAGATCCCGGGAACTCACAGAGGAAGAGGGGGCCATCCTTGCAGGCCTTCCAAAGGCTCCGGCGCGTTACTCCCCCATCAGTCATCCCCGCAGGGCAAAGTCCCGCCAGCATTATGTTCTACAGCGGATGATCTCGGCAGGGTATCTGGATAAGGATGAGGCAGAAAGGATATTCGCACGGCCTGTCAGGGTCAAGGCTGCCAAAGAAGACAATATAAATTCTGCGGCCCCATATTTTATTGAGGAAGTGAGGCGATATCTGGAAATCAAATATGGAGCCGACATTCTTTACAAAGAAGGCCTTGTTGTCTACTCCACGCTCGATCAGGATATGAACGCTGCAGCCACCAGGGCCCTGAGGGAGGGGTTGAAAGAGCTGGACAAAAGGCAGGGATTCCGCGGGCCGCTCAGTCATCTTGATCCTGACGAGATCGCTGGTTTCCTCAACAGGATCCAGAGGGAAGAAGTTGACGAGGAAGTAGAAGAGTTCACGATCACCAAAGAATTTGCCCAGTCCGAAGACCAGGAACAGGAGGCGCCCCTGCCCGGAGAGATCCGCCGAAAACCGGGCACCTTGGTGAAGGGAAGGGAATATACCGGAGTTGTTTCGGCAATAGACAAGAGAAAAAAGGCGGCAGAGGTTCTTGTAGGCAAATTCAAGGGAATAATCCCTGTCGCAGAGATGGCCTGGGCAAGAAAACCTGACCCGGAGATTTACCCTGAGACTGCGCGGATAACGGATCCATCGAAGGCCCTCTCTCCAGGAGATGTTATCAGGGTTAACGTTCTTGGTCCTAAAGAGAAAGACATGTTTGTCCTCTCCCTGGAACAGGAGCCCTTTGTCCAGGGAGCCCAGATCTCAATGAATATCGAGACGGGCTCTGTCAACAGTCTTGTTGGAGGATACGATTATCAGAAAAGCCAGTTCGACAGGGCAATCCAAGCGAGAAGACAGGCCGGTTCTGCTTTCAAACCAATCTACTATTCTGCAGCCCTCGATAAAGGATATACACAGGCCTCGGTGATCCTGGATGCTCCCGTTGTCTATGAAGACCTGGACGATGATACAGCCTGGAAGCCCAAGAACTACGATGAGACATTTGAAGGCCCTGTTATCCTCAGGGAGGCCCTTGCGATGTCCAAGAACAATCCTTCTGTGAGGCTTATGGAAAGCATCGGAACCGACTACGCTATAATTTATGCTCAACGACTCGGGATCTCTTCCCCACTATCAAATGACCTCACCCTTGCCCTCGGTTCGTCCGGTGTGACACTTCTTGAGCTGACCAATGCCTTCGCTGCTTTCGCCAGGGGGGGAATCCTTCTTGAGCCCATTTTAGTGAAAAGGGTCCTCGATCGAGATGGGAATGTTCTTGAGGACAATCCCCCTCGTTTCAAAGAGCTTCCCGAGGAGGTCGTAAAAAATTCAGAGGGCATAATAATCACAGACGAGACCTGGACGCCGGGTCGCGTTATCAGTGAACAAACTGCATTCATTATCACAGACCTTCTTCGGAATGTGGTGGAACATGGAACAGGATGGAGGATCAAGGCTCTCGGACGTCCTGCGGCAGGGAAAACAGGGACATCGGAGGATTTCAGGGACGCCTGGTTCATCGGCTTTACCCCGGACCTTGCAGCAGGAGTATGGGTGGGTTTTGACACGGAGGCGCCCCTGGGTAAAGGAGAATCGGGCGCCAAGGCAGCAAGCCCCATCTGGCTTGAATTTATGAAGGATGCAACCCGCAGTCTGCCCTTGAGAGACTTCACAATACCTCCCGGGATAGTGTTCGCGAAGATAGATCCCAAGACAGGGCTCCTTGCATCACCTGAGACTGCAGACGCTTTTTTCGGGGCCTTCAAAGAAGGGACTGCTCCAACAGAGCGCTCTGCAGGAAGCACTACTCCTTCCGAAGAAGGATTCTTCAAACAAGATATCGGTCTCTAAAAGGGATAAATGGTAAGAGAGACGCAGTGGACCTGCCCCTCCGCCTCCCTGACATTCTGCCTGAAACCATAGTCAAGGGAAAGGCGGGGAAGTGTCCATCCGGCTCCGAGCGTATAGTAGTTGTTTCCCTCTATGTTTCTCCACATATATCCACCACGGAGCTTGAACTGCTGCATGAAAGAAATTTCGCCTCCAACTGAATAGTCTGTTTCATCCCTTGCTTTCTGGCCTTCCTCTTTTTCGGTGTCTGCAACAACAGTGACAGTATCTCCAAGGCGGGACGAAATTCCTACGGCGAGTCTTTTCATCAGTCCCGGATTTCTTCCGCTGATGGGAGTTGCATCGTGAAATGTTGCCCCAATCGTAAGGTAGTCGGATACCGGCCTGATAATAATCCCATAACCGAGCGTGCTGAGATATTTGTCTTGAAACTCTAAAAATCTAAGAAGGACTCCGAAGGCTGCGTAAGATGTTGCAGGAACGGACAGTGCAACATTGTAATTGTCCCTCTTCTCCATCTCTCCCCCGCCTATATCAAGTTGATCCCTCACATAGCTTATGCCTGTTCCCACCAATGATGTCTTGCTATCCAGGATAGAAACCCTGAAAGAATATTGGGAATCCTGCAGCCACTGATACATGGCCTCCATCCCATATCTCGGCTGCCTGCTCATTGCAGCCGGGTTATAGTCAAGGGCGCTATTGTCGTCTGCAAGCGCATGCCCTGCGCTCCCCATGCCGAACGGCTTTGCTCCCTTTAGCTCATATTCTGGCTGGAATATCTGGGTGCCGCCTACAAGAAGAAGACACGCGATAAGTTGTATCATAGTTTCTAAATTATCAGACATGATCAAGAAAGGCAAGGTCGCTGGAATTGCGGGGGGCCTACTATGTTGACTCCTTTTTTACAAACTTGTATGATAAAAAATTATGAAGGAAGAATCATACGAGGAATTCAAGGCGCTCCTTCTTTCCCGTCGCATGGAACTTCTTTCAAAAGCTATCAAGACGATGGAAGGCATGACTGAGATGAAAGAAGGTCGTGAAGGGTTTTCTGATCCGATGGACAGGGCGTCTCTTGAGTCGGACAGAAACTTTCTTCTACGGGTCAGGGATAGAGAAAGAAAACTAATCCAGAAAATAGATGAAGCTCTCAAGAGGATCGAAAATGGAACTTTTGGAATCTGCGAGGTGTGTGGAGAAGAGATCTCGGAGGAAAGACTGAGGGCACGGCCGGTCACGACGCTGTGTGTCAATTGTAAAACTGATCAGGAAGAGAAAGAGAAGAGCAACCAAAAGGCTTGACAAAATTTTTTCTTTCCTGTAAATCAGTTAGTCAATGATATAAAGGCAGTTCTCGGGTGAAAAAATTTTATGGAACTTCGTAATTTCGGTAGGGCAAATTTGACCTCTTATTCCATCCAAGAAAAAAACGGCAAATCAAGTTATCAACAGCTGTGGATAAGGTTGTGTGTAACATCTTTTATTCTGTTTTCAGAATATAAAATTCCTATGGAAAAACGAAGGGTTGAAAGAGCCATTTCATGACGATGAAGACCTTATGGGATAACTCTTTGAAGATCCTCTGTGAAAGGATTCCCCAAAAGGAATACAGGGGATATCTCGACCATATGTCATTTATCTCTGGGGATGATTCTCATATTGAAGTGATGGTGCCAAGCCTCTTCATCAAGGATAGAATTGTTGACCGATTTCTCCCGGGCATTAAGGACATACTCATTGAGCTGTCAGGACGGAAATACGATATAGAATTCAAGATAGCCCAACCTTCTGCGGAGAAAAAGCCCGAAGATATCCAGGCCGACAAGCCGCGGGCATTAGTCAATGTCCCCAAAAGGGAGATGGATTCCCGTTATGCCTTTGAGACCTTCGTCGTCAGTTCGTGCAACCAGCTTGCACACGCTGCTGCCACAGCCGTGGCAAACTCGCCGGGCAAGGTATATAACCCGCTGTTCATTTACGGCGGTGTTGGGCTGGGAAAGACCCATCTTCTCAACGCTATAAAACAGCGCCTAATTTCCGACCCGTTTCTTCGGGTCTATTTCCTATCGGCAGAGAAATTTACCAATGAATGCATCTACAGCATCAAGAACCAGAAAATGGAACAATTTCGCCATAAATATAGAGAATCCTGCGGTGCACTGCTCATTGATGATATTCAGTTTATTGCAGGAATGGAAAAGACACAGGAGGAATTCTTTCACACTTTCAATGCATTATATGAGGCGCACAGGCAGATTGTTATAACAAGCGATAAAATACCCAGCGAGATACCGGACATGGAGGAAAGGCTTCGATCCCGGTTCGGAATGGGCTTGATCGCCGATATACAGCCTCCAGATCTCGAGACAAAGGTTGCAATAGTAAAAAAGAAGTGCGATATGGAGCGGATCGCAATTCCGGACGAAGTTGCCTTCTTTATCGCTTCAAAGGCGCATTCCAATATCCGTGAACTCGAAGGATTTATCACTCGCATCCAGGCACATGCATCTCTTTCAATGAAGCCCATCACCATTGAATTGGCCAAGGAAGCCGTTCAGGATCTTATTCCCAGGCAGAGGGCAATTACTGTTGATGATATTGAGGGGGCGGTTGCTGATTTCTATAATATAAAATCTTCGGACATCAAGTCTCATCGCAGAATGAAGGTCATAGCCTTCCCCCGCCAGGTTGCTATGTATCTTTGCCGCAAGCTTACTAACCTTTCTTTTCCTGAAATAGGGGAGAAGTTTGGCGGAAAGGACCATTCAACCATTGTTCATGCCCACAATAAAATTAAGAATCTATGCAACCAGGATCCGGCCATACGAAGTGCAGTGGATACGCTTGTCAAGAGTATAAAGGCAAAGTATGTGTGAAAAACCTTCTTATAAAGGTGTGAATGAATTGCTTATATCTTAATGTTGTGAATAACTCTCTTTTGCGATGAGATTTAATAAACATAGTTTA
>Ga0315310_10001948_pt1 | contig 13032 bp, 12 predicted proteins | sample TDP5_MG_FD_203630 | JGI IMG/M metagenome (GOLD analysis project Ga0315310, IMG submission 203630) | Freshwater sediment microbial communities from Lake Towuti, South Sulawesi, Indonesia - TDP5 | ecosystem: Environmental > Aquatic > Freshwater > Lake > Sediment | place: Indonesia: South Sulawesi... | reverse complement strand
TTTAATCCTTCCTTTGACGAATCGACAACACAAACTATGAGAGCAGACATGATAATCTTTGCAATCGGGCAGGCTGCAGACCTGAAGGGATTAGACGGTGCAGATGCTCAAAAGCTCACTTCATTGGGAACTATATTAGCCAACGATTCAACAATGGAAACAAGCGTTCTAGGCGTTTTTGCTTGCGGCGACATTGTCAAAGGACCAGCCTCAATTGTGGACGCAGTTTCTCTAGGCAGAAGAGCAGCGTCGGCTGTAGACAAATACCTGGGCGGCAAGGGAAACATCGAAGAAACATTTGTGGCTGTGGAAAAGCCGAGTCCTTGGCTTGGACGAGACGAAGGCTTCGCCCACAAAGGTCGTGCCGAAATGCCGACCTTGTCTGTTGAGAAGCGCCGAGGAAACTTCGCCGAGGTGGAGTTAGGCTTCAACGAGAAGATGGCGGTGGAAGAGGCTAAGCGTTGTCTTCGATGTGACCTTAGACTGCAGATTAAGCAACCAACGCTTCCGCCTGAGAGATGGCTTAAATTTGAGACTGCAACCATTGCCGCTGTTCCCGATGTTGAGGGAGTCTTTCAACTCTTAGACGAAAACAAGAAGGTAATCTACATCAAAGGCGTGATTAACCTTCGAAAAGAGTTGATGGAACAATTAGCCACAAACAAGAAGGCAAAATACTTCTTGTACGAAGAAGCCAAGATGTTCACCATGCGTGAGAGCGAGCTGCTGCAACAGTTCATGAAGAAGTATGGAAAGTTGCCAGAACAAAACGTTGGATTAGAAGAAGACCTGTACTAAAAAAAGCTAACACTTGTTTGCAGGTTTAAACCTTTATACGTGATTTCTTATGAATACATTTTTGAGGAATGAAGTTGTGAGTTTGTCGTGTAGTGGGGGAAGGCAGAAGGAAGAAGAGTTGAAGCGGCAAGGCTGGGTTAGGCAGTTTGTCACCGATGAGCCTCGTCTCAGCGAAGCGGTGGAACTCTACAAATCTCTGGGTTATGAGGTTCGTTTGGAGGAAGCCTCGTTTGAAGAAGTCAACCAGATATGCAAAAACTGCCTCCAAGCCGATTGTGAAAGATACAGAATCATTTACATAAGGCGAAAAGAATAGGCAGAATTGAGGATTTTAATCGAAAAGAATTTTGTCATAAATTCGGTCTAGCCTCAGGCTTGCTCTCTTTCCTGCTACCTTTTGCACAACGTAATGCAATGTTTCGTGCGCGATTATGTCTTCGATTTCGTTCTCGTACATTTCACCGAAAATATAGACGACTCCGTAGCCCGTGTCAAAGACTCCGTGGACTGGCGGAAACTGAAACACGAACTGTAGGGATTTAGCCATAGGATTTCCCACCTACTGTTTGTTTTTTCGGGCGTTCCCAGTTTGGAGTCCCTCAATTATGACTATTGTCATATTTTACTTATAAACTTCGCTCAAAAGAATTGAAAACTTTGTTACAAGATTTTTCTGAATCTGTAAAAGACTCTCCCATCTTCTAATTCAACGATTTTCAGTTGCAGTTTATCGCCTATTTTGAGCTGGTCGTATTTGGCATTGTCTATTCTAGTAGAAATGAGTATTCCGCCAACTTTGACAATGCCCACACAGAATGGCATGTCTTGAACGAAGCCCAAGGGCGCACCAATCCGAACTTCAGTAAAGGCGTAGAGTTCGCCTTCGCTGCCCAAATCTACCCATTCGAACTCGTTGGAAAGGCAGTTTGGACAAACTATCCTGGGAGGCCAAAGGAGTTGGGCGCATTTCTTGCATTTGGTCGTGGTTAACTTCCCTTGTTTTAAATTTTGGAAGAACTGGCTGATTTCTGTGGTTTTGCTGTCTTCGAGTGGATAGAAGTCTAACATGAAAGGCAATTTTATTGTTTCAGGTCGCTTTATCTTGTCAAACTCCACCTTACCCATTTGAGCGTTCACCTCGAATAGACGAGAATGCTGTGGACGTTGGCTGGTCCGCTCAGGTTGTGGGCAACAGCCACCTCAGCGCCCTCAACATGTCTTCCCTTCGGGACTTCTCCCTTAAACTGTTGCAGAATGTCAATTGCTTGCAGAATGGCTGTGGCTCCTAGGGGATGCCCGCATCCGAGGAGTCCGCCTCTGGGATTCGCAGCAACCTTTGCGCCAATGTAGGGCTGTCCCTCTTCTATGAATTTTCCTCCTTTTCCTTTCTGACACCAGCCGAATGCTTCGTATTCCATGATTTCGCTTATGGTGAAGCAATCGTGTAATTCTGCAATGTCAATGTCGCTAAGAGTTACGCCAGCAGTTTTTAACGCCTCTTGAACCGCCAGTTTGAGGGGCACCCATTCGCTTAGGCTTGCCAAACTGTTTATGGTGTTTCCAACGCTGGCTTGACCACTTCCAACCAAATACATAGGCGTGTCTGTGTATTTTTTAGCGTTCTCTGCCGGAACCAACACGATGCCTGCTGCGCCGTCTGTTATGCCACAACAGTCGAGCAGTTTTAGAGGAGGCGCAACCATCAAAGATTTCAAAACGTCTTGCACGATTACCTCCTTAGGAAACTGCGCTAGAGGGTTCATTGAAGAATAGTGATGATTTTTGACGCAGACCATAGCCATCTGCTCCTCGGTTGTGCCAAACTCGTGCATGTGCCTCTGAGCCGTCATAGCGAAGAAAGGCGGCGCTGACAGAGCGTTGATTCCGTCCCATTCACGGTCGAGCACGCAGCTCATGTTGGTCTGAAGCTCAGCCAGATCAGGCATGTACATCTTTTCTACACCAAAGGCGACAGCGACATCGGACAAACCGCTGGCGACGCAAGCCCAAGCGTAGCGAATAGCCGCCTGACCAGAAGCACACATGAGTTCGGTTCGGGCGAGGACCTTTTTAGGCGTGATGCCCAAGTATTCGGCCACCATTGGAGCAACATGAGCTTGAAAAACAAACCGCTCAGGCTCGGCGGCTCCGACGATGAGGCTGTCCACGTCCTTAGGGGAAATGTTGTGGACGTTCTCAAACATGCTCTTCCCAGCTTCTTGAACTAGATCTCGCCAACTGGCCTCCCTTTTGCCACAACGGGTTGCTCCGCCACCAACAATAGCAACCTTTCTCATTCAAGCACTTCCAATTGAAGATTGCAGGTTTTCAGTGAGAATCTCATTTATAATATTGTTATCCTATATTAACATCACTAAAATGAGAAGAGAAAAACAGGATTATTTTCCTTTAAACTGTGGTTTTCTTTTCTCTAGGAAGGCTGTGACTCCCTCAGTGAAGTCTTCTGTTGAGGCGACTAATCCGAAGGCTTCGGCTTCCTGCCACAAGCCAGCAACTGAATGCGTTTCTGTGCTGTTGTTTATCAACACCTTCGACAACTTGATGGCAATAAGCGGCTTCGCAGCGAGTTCCAGTGCGAGTTCCTTAACCTTAGTCTTCAACTGGTCAGCTGACACGATAGAATTTACAAGACCTAATCGTTCAGCCGTCTTTGCATCGATGCGCTTGCCTGTGAAAATCATCTCTTTGGCTATGCCCTTGCCGACAAACCTTGGAAGGCGCTGCGTGCCACCCCAGCCTGGAATTAATCCAACGTTTATTTCGGGCTGCCCAATCTGAGCGTTTTCAGAGGCTATTCGAATGTCGCAAGCCATAGCCAGTTCGATGCCGCCTCCTAGTGCGTAGCCGTTTATGGCTGCGATGACTGGTTTCCCAAGAGCCTCAACGTAATCGCACATGTGTTGCCCAATTCTCGAAAGCTCCGTCCCTCTCACAGCGTTCGCGCCCTTCATCATTTTTAGGTCTGCACCCGCCGAGAAGGCTCGGTCTCCAGCCCCTGTAATAACAACAACTTTTATGTTCTCGTCGTTTTTGGCGTCTTCTAGCCGTGTTAGAATCTCGCTGATTGTTTCTTCGTTTAGGGCGTTGAGCGCGTCTGGGCGATTGATGGTTATTGTGGCTATTCCTTCCCCTTTCTCGTAAAGTGTGTTTTTGAATTCCATCATTTTTTATCCTCCTAGCTATTTTTTCCATTCGTAGAAGCCTTTTCCAGACTTTCTGCCTAGCAGGCCGGCTCTCACCATCTGTCGCAGAAGCGGGTTGGCCTGATATTTCGGGTCAAGTTCCTTCACTAGCACTTCAGTTATTGCGAGTGTGGTGTCTAAACCAACGTAATCGAGCAGGGTTAATGGTCCCATTGGCCAGTTGAGTCCCAGTTTTATGGCTTTGTCTATGTCTTCTGGTGTGGCGACGCCTTCGTCAACAAGCGCTACTGCTTCGTTTAGTGCAGGAACCAATATGCGGTTAACAACGAACCCCGCAACGTCTTTTTTTACCACCACGGGTTCTTTGCCCATCTTTTTGGAGGCTTCGACTAAGGTGTTTACTGTCTCGTCGCTGGTTTTGGCTCCTCGAATTACCTCTATCAACTTCATGAGTTGCGGTGGGTTGAAGAAGTGCATGCCAGCAAACTTTTCTGGTCTGCGCGTGGCGGCTGCCAACTCGCTTATGCTTATTGAGGACGTGTTCGAAGCTATTATGGCGTCTTGTTTGACAAGCATGTCGGCTTCTGCGAGTACTTTTTTCTTGAGTTCTGGATTTTCGGTCACGGCTTCGATGATGAGGTCGGCGTCTGCCACAGCTTCTTTCAAGTCTAAGGTGGGGTGTATTCTGCTCAGCACTTGGTTGACTTCGGCTTCTTTCATCTCTCCCTTTTTGAGGAACCGCTGCAAGCTGTCGTTTATCATTTTCATCCCGTTGTCTATGAACTCCTGCTTGATGTCTCGCATGTAAACCTCGTATTTGGCTGTTTGGGCTACGACTTGGGTGATGCCGTGTCCCATCAAACCTGCGCCTAAAACCGCCACTTTTTTGATTTCCATCTTTTCGAATTCTCCTTTTTTAGTGAAGGGTTTAGTGTTAAGATGTTGAACCGCATATATAATTTCCGAAAGGGCTCGGGTGAAGAAATGATTTAAGATTAGTGTGTGCTATTTTATTGTCTCTCGATGGCAAAAGGTGGGAAAGAATCGCTGTGACTTGGTTGAACATGGGTCAGATTCTGCGGGTTCATGCGAAGAATTATCCGAGTAAGGTGGCTTTGAAGGACTGGCGTGGAAAGGCTCTGACTTATCCAGAACTGGAGTCTAGGACTAATCGATTGGCTAACGGTTTGTTGCGCATGGGCTTGCGAAAGGGCGACAGGGTGGCTGTCATGCTCTACAACAGCGTTGAGTTTGTTGAGGTTGACTGTGCCTCTGCCAAGGCTGGCCTAGTTGTTGTGCCCGTTAATTGGCGTTATGTGGAGAGGGAAATCGAGTACGTGGTTGACAACTCCGACTCCAAAGCCATGATTGTGGGCGAAGACTTCGTTGACTGCGTCGACAGGATTCGTGGAGGTTTCAAGAAGATTGGCACTGACAATTATGTTTCTGTTGGTTCTAAACGGTTTGAGGGTTATGTTGACTATGAGCAATTGATCGCGTCTTCACCTGACACTTCGCCTGACGTGCATGTTGAGGGCAAGGACACGTGGTTTCAGATTTACACTTCTGGCACCACTGGCATTCCTAAGGGTGTTGTGCGTTCTCATCAGTCGTACATTGCCTTTTACTTGATTAATGCGGTTGAGTTTGGTTTTTCTGAGAAGGACAGGGGAATGATTGTCATGCCTCTGTATCATGTGAACTCAACTTTTTACGGACCCTTATTCCTCTATATCGGTGCTTCTTTGTTTGTTGGGCGTGACAAGGGCTTTGACCCTGTTGAGTTGTTGCGCACCTTCAGCGAGGAGAAGATAACCTTTACTTCTTTGATTCCCACGCATTACAGTTTTATTTTGAACGTGCCTGAAGATGTGCGCAAACAGTTTGATTTTAGTTCTGTGCGCAAGTTGTTGTGTTCTTCTGCGCCTGCTCGGGTTCACATTAAGAAGGGGATTTTGCAGTGCTTCCCAAACGTTGAGTTGTTTGAGGCTTACGGGTCGACTGAGGCTGGAATAGTGACTCTGCTACGCCCAGAAGACCAGTTGCGCAAGCCTGGGTCTATTGGAAAAGAATGCTTAGGAACCGATACGATTAAGATTCTAGACGAAAACGGGAAGGAAGTGACTGTGGGTGAAGTGGGCGAGCTGTATTCTCGTGGACCCATGATGTTTGACGAGTATTACAAGTTGCCTGAGAAGACAACAGCCTCTTTTAGAGATGGAGGCTACTTTACGGCTAGGGACATGGCGAAAAAAGACGAGGAAGGCTATTATTACTTGATTGACAGAAAGGACAACATGATTATCACGGGTGGAGAACACGTCTATCCCAGCGAGGTTGAAGAGGTCATCAGTTGGCACCCGAAGGTCTTTGACGTGGCAGTTATCGGCGTGCCAGACGACGTTTGGGGCGAAGCCGTCAAGGCAGTAATCATATTGAAAGAGCGAGAAACTGCCACTCCACAAGAGATTGTTGAGTGGTGCAGAGGCAAGATAGCGGGATACAAAAAACCAAAGACGGTTGATTTTATCGCACCCGAAGAAATGCCAAGAACAACAACTGGGAAGATTCTTCATCGAAAATTGCGGGAGCGATATGGGCAAGAGTGTTAGCACGTGTTGTTTGTTTAATGTTTGGTTTGAGAGATTAAAAATTCTGAAGCTTTCTGACGGACCTTTTTGTTAAAATCAATGCTTTTTGTCAATTCCGCGAGTTTTTTTTCGGGGTTATCTGGCAAGGGCTGAACAATGATTCTCTCCCCGAATGGAACCACTGCTACTTTTTGTCCAATTCTCAATGGCACAACTTCTCTCACGGGGCGAGTGATGGTGATGCGGTACTTGTCTGCAACTTCAACGACTTCCAACTCGTTTCACCACGTTATTAATTACAACGATGAAACCTTTAAACAAATAGGCGCGCGTATTCTCCCTTAGATCGGTTCCAAATCACTTAGGTCGTATTGTTGGTTTCTGTAAGCACGAAAAAGGCAATTAGTGTAACTTTTTAAGTTGCATAACCGCTTTTCCTAAACAAGGAAGGAACTATGGGCCGAAATGTGAAAGAAATCGCTGTCCTCCTTAAAGCATTGATATTTGTATCTTCACTAATTTTTGTTATTCATCTTTCGCACGCTAACTCAAGCATCTTAACTGTAGCAGACATGGAAAGATATGGACAGGCGTTCTTTAAGAGTTACAACAAAACATTGGAAGACAATTTTAGGCCCAGTTACAGAAAGTATTTTGCCTTTTTTGCGAGCTATCCTTACAGATTGAACGCGACAATATCGACTACTCGTGGCGCTGCTCTTGAATTTATGCCGTGGAATGAAGAAACTTTTGAATCGAAAATAATCAACTACCGAGTCGACCTCGGAATTTTCGAGGATGTCAATTTGAATATTACCAGTCTTAATGACCAAAATGCTACGGTTCTTATCTACACAGGTCCGCCTGGCAACATTTTCCAGCTCAAAGGTTTTGCAACTGTGGTCTTCTCAGACATGATCATAATCACAAATAAGGGGCATTTAGCAGAGCTTGAAGAAGGCAGTCTTCTCATTCTCTCAAATGTAAGAGTAAATGAAAGACTTTATCATGTTATGATTGCAAGGGGAAGTAATGTACCAAGTGCATGGACTAATGAGCAAGCAGAAAATGATGCTAAGGAAACCTTCAATATCGATTTATACCGTGCATTTAACCAATCCGAAGAAGTTAGAGAATATTTGGCGTATCCTGAATTAAGTGAGCTAATAGGACAAATAGTTTGGAAATATCAACACGCTAAGGAAACTGGCTATGATTTGATTGCCTTTGAAGAAGACCTCACAAGAGTCCGAGACCTAGCTCGTGACAAATACCACGTGAGGACGGAATTTGTTGATGAAATCCTTGATTACTTACAAGGAATCAGCGCACAAGCTGCACCCCCGCTCTGGACGGTACCACCGTATAGTTGGATATTAGGTGGAGTAGTTTCACTTGTAATAGCTGCAATTTGTAGACAAGCATGGAAGGTCTTCAAAAGTAAACGCAGGCGCAGAACTAAGAAACTTGGAAGTAAGCCTTTAAGAACTTTATGACAAACCTAAAGGAAAACATTACCGAAAAACAAAGCCAGCAAGACCTGACCGAATACTTAACTCGATAACAAAGCTTACCGAATAAGATTCAACAAAACACAACAGCTTCTAACCATTATTCGAAGCCTATCTGGATACAAATGGACGGTCTTCAGACGACTGTCTACCTGTCTCTGTCTGTCACCCTGCCTATTTGACTCCTAATAGAGGGGCTAGGTAAACTGTTCACACACACATACAAAATTATCTATCCACAACCAAGACGCAAGCAATCGGGTTTGTTCCCTACCCCTAATCAAAAATCAGAGCCTTTCTACGGGTCATCATGACCCCCTCCCCCTAGACCACAAACAAACACAAAAAAATGTTTCTCTGACAAATCTTATATGCTAACCCTAACAAAAACACCTAACCCCACAAAAATAAACAACATGAAAGGAGAAAACAGACAAAAAATGATAGAATTCGAATTCACCGAAGAACAACAACTCTTCAGAAAAGCAATACACGAATGGTGCCAAAAACGACTACCCCTAGAAGTCGTAAGACAAATGGACAGGACAGGCAAAATGCCAAACGGCTTAGTCAAAGAAATGGCAGACCTAGGCTTACTAGTAATGACCGCGCCCGAAGAACACGGAGGAACAGGCGCCGACTGGATAACAGCATGCATAGCAGCCGAAGAACTAGGCTACCATGACATAACCTGCGCCATACCCGTCTTCTTCCTCGTCCAATCCAGCTGGGGCTACGTAGTCGACAAACTAGCCACAGAAGAAGTCAGAAACGCCGTCATCCGACCAGCCATTAAAGGAAACGCATTCATAGGCATAGCCACAACCGAATCAGGCGGAGGCTCAGACGTAGCAGCCTTCAAAACCACAGCCAAAAAAGAAGGCAACGAGTGGATTGTAAACGGCGAAAAAATGTACATAAGCGGCACAGAGGAAGTCCAAAAAATGGGCGGAGGCTACTGGATAACCGCCCGAACAGCGCCAGCACCCCCCGAAGCGTCGCACAAAGGCATGACAGGATTCTACCTACCCATCAGTGCGCCCGGCGTAGAAGTGACCAAACGCTTCGACGACGTCGGCAGAATGGGCATATCAACAGGCGGATTCAGCATGAAAAACGTGCGCGTGCCAGACAGCTACAGACTGGGTAAAGAAGGCGAAGGATTCTACCCAACCATGGAAGGATTCGACAACGCACGCCTACTCATAGGCGCAACATGCATAGGCGCCACTCAGAGAGTACTCGAAATCGGCATGGACTACATCAAACAACGCAAGGCGTTCGGACGCCCAATAGGAAAGTTTGAAGGCATACAATTCGAATTAGCCGACGACTGGGCTGAACTGGAAGCCATGAGGTCACTGCTCTATCGCACAGCTTGGATGACAGACGAAAAATACAAACACAACAAATTCTCGCCCTTAGAAGTAACAAAATATATTGCAGCAGTAAAGTTGAAGATACCACCGTTTGCCATGCACGCCTCAGAGCACGCCATGATTTGGATGGGAGCCTACGGTTACTCACAAGAATGCCCACTGGACATGGCTTGGCGCGGAATCATGTCCTATTGCATCGGAGCAGAGGGCGCCCTAAACATTCAGCGAATAGTCATAGCCAGAGAACTGCTCGGAAAAGAATTCATTCCATACAAGTAGTTTATCTCTCCATTTTTTTCATTTGTTTTTTGTTGTTTGGTGCTTGTGCATTGTTAGAGAGGTGGAGAGACAGAGACGGGTAGAGGGGGGTCTAGAATTTGTGTTAGGTTCTGTTTTGGTTGTTTGTGTTTTGGGTTTTGTTTTTGTGGAGAGTGTTGTTTTGGGTTGCTTTTGATGTGGGTTTAGAGTGGTTTCTTGCCACTTTCCATGTATCTTGTAGGTGATTTAATGGGTACAGTGGGAAGGCTGAGTAGATGAGACAGTTGTGTTTGTTTCGCAGTTGCGCACTTTGTTTAAATATGTTTGTTTGTTGGATGTTTGTTGAGGAGGGTGTTTGGTTTTGGAGGGTTTTGTGGAATCCTTGTTTGTGGCGAGTGGTGAGAGCAGGGTTTTTTTGGATGTGGGTTGGCTTCAGCCTTTGTCGCCTCCGCCTGGTGGTGTGCCTGTTGGTCGTGAGGATGATGTTCGGGTTTTGGCTGTTTGTTTGGCTGATGTTTTGGAGAAGGGTGTGGGTAGAAATGTGTTTGTTTTTGGTAAGCCTGGCACTGGTAAGACTTTGTGTGTTCAGTATGTTCTTCAGAAGGTTCGTGAGTATGCGTTTTCTAAGGGTTTGGATGTTTTGGTTGTGTATGTGAATGTTGGGAAGACTAGGAGTCCATATTTTACTTTGCTGGAAATTGTACGTGCGATTGGTGTGAATGTTCCAGCGAGTGGGTGGCAGTTTTCTCGTTTGAAGGAGGAGTTTGAACGGGTTAGGAGTGGCAGACCTATTGTTATTGCTTTGGATGAGGTTGAGTCTTTGGTTTTGAAGGAGCGGGAGCCTTTGATTTATTATTTGAATCGTCAGCCTAATGTTACGCTTGTTTTGATTAGCAACAAGTTTGAGGACATAACTATGTTGCCAGACAGAGCCAAAAGCACGCTTCAACCCTTGCCCGTAAAGTTTGGTCCTTACACGCAGGAAAAAGCTAAACAAATATTGGTGGAGAGAGTGGCGAAGGCGTTTCAACCTAATGTTGTGCCTGAGTGGCTCCTAGACAGACTTGGCGTGGTTGCAGAGAAAAGGGGCGACTTGCGTATTTGCTTCAATGTATTATTAACAGCAGGATTATTGGCTGAGAAAGCGGGAAAATCACAGATAGAAGAAGAGCACATCATAGACGCAGCAAAACTCATAAACCACACAATCTAGGAATTGGGCTTCTTTTTTCGACATGCTCTACTTTTTCCAAAGAAATTCCTACGCATACGTTGCTAGTTTTGAAAGAAGCACTTTAGGAGGATGAAGAGATGTTCTCCGCAGAACCATTCTTGAACTCGTCAAAAAGGGTCACGTGCACTACACGGATATTGAGAAAAAAGCAGTTGCAACATGCCTACGCTTCGCAACATCAAACACAGTCAGAAAACAATTCTACCACTACCTACTTCCAAATAGCTATGTGGAACGAGTCAGCCGAGGCATCTACAAAATCACATCAAAAGGAGAAAAACTCTTAGAAATCCTGGATTAGAGTTAGCGCGCTCTATTATGGTGCCCCTTGAATTCTTTTTTGTACTGCCTTCCAGGAATTCGTGGTCAAGAAACTTTCTTCCATGTTGCGAACCATACGCTCGAACTTGCGCATGGGTACAGAAAACGAAAGTGTGTTCTCAGGAATACGGCGGCGCGCTGAAACATCAAACAATCCTATGACAGCTCTTGGACGGACAGAGTCTTTCTCAAGAAAGGGATACAGCACAATTGAGATACACCCTGAACCCCTGGGGGTGAAAACAACGTTGAGTTCTGTTTCATCAAAATTCGCCAACCCATAGAGGCCTGAAAGGACGTCGGGGCACGCGAAAAAGATTACGACGTCAGGTTCATCTGATTCATTCAATGAGTCCCACCTCTTGAACACTATGAACCTTGCTGGAGCCTTGAACGACGGCATGAGCTTGATCGCCTCGGCAAACATCTCAGGCGTCTTCAGGTAACGCTCACCTTCTTCTTTTCCAGGAATTCCACTGGAGACGAAGTGCGAATATAGTTCTAAGTATTCAGTGTCGTGCACGGGCACTCTAAGACCCAGATACTCTTGTCCGCCAGGACAGCCAATTGACTCTGCATCAAAACATAAAGCTCTCCCCTTCCTTACAAGTGAAAGCGCTGCGAAGATGCACCCGCGAAATGTACCGGGCTTCACGAGTTCCGCATGTCCTTCTTCATTCGTGTAATAGAAGACGATAGGAAGTTCCGCTCCACCAAAAAATCTCTTCCAAAGAACAATAAAATCCTCCTTAAACTTGAGGTCCATAAACAACCCTTCTTGGTTGCTTCAATAAAACTCAGGACTAAAAAAGCTTTCTGGTCTGGGGCTTTTCCTGTTCTACCTTAAGAATGCCTTACGCTCTCCTAAAAATAGGATCATTAGTGTGAAGGCATGAAGAGAGATTGTGCGCGCGTTAGGAATCTTGTTTCCCTTTTTAGAACGCGCGCCAACTGGGTTTGGTTGGTTGGATAGAAATTCTATGCACCCCCCCCGCACTGAATTGTGCAAGTTACGTTTAAATTCTCGGTTTTCTTGAGTTCCAGCTACCAGTATTTTTGAGTAGTTCAGTAGAGATTGTTTAAATTAAGATGCCTTGTCGCGTTTCATAAACCTCATAGAATAAAAAGAAGGAAAGGTGTGCTTTTTATCCCTTCTCTATGAGTTCCTTTGTCTTTTTCATAGAGTAGTCCATGGACTTCTCAATGTCCTTGCGAACCTTCAACTTGTCCACGACCTTGCCAAGCAGGGAGTATGGTAGTTCATATTCCAATACCAATGTCCACCTAGTCCCCTTTTCCGTGGGTTCGAAGAGGTCCGTGGTCTCCATCTTTTTCAAGGTTCCGCTCTTCTGACGCATGACACGCCTTTTGTTCTTCACCAGCTCTGTGGTTTCGTCTTCGGTTTCCCACACCTTGCCTCCAGCCTTAGCTCTCACCTTTGCTTTGAACCCTACTCTATCTGGGCCTTTATCCCGACTCAGAACCGTCGTCTCCATCTCGGGAGGCTGAGTCTTTACGAAGTTGTCGAGGTCAGTCGCAAAGTCAAAGACCTTTTCCACAGGAGCCTCTATCACAATCGACTTCTCAATTCTGGTCAAAACAATTCCTCTCTCCATCTGGTTATAACTTTAGTATTTATAAAACTATTTATGGAACATCGACGATCCGTACTTCTCGCATAAGAATACGCTGAGAAAACATTCACACAGATAGAAGGCAAGGTTGTGGAGTTGGCTAATCCGCTATGACGAGCACAAAGCATCCCTGCCAAACGTA
>Ga0315310_10001947_pt1 | contig 13034 bp, 14 predicted proteins | sample TDP5_MG_FD_203630 | JGI IMG/M metagenome (GOLD analysis project Ga0315310, IMG submission 203630) | Freshwater sediment microbial communities from Lake Towuti, South Sulawesi, Indonesia - TDP5 | ecosystem: Environmental > Aquatic > Freshwater > Lake > Sediment | place: Indonesia: South Sulawesi... | reverse complement strand
AAGCGCTTTGGCTTTGGCTAGCACTTCGAATGCTGTTTCAGTGCCTAATCCTTCCATTCTCTTGGCGAATACTTGTGTCAAGTTGATCACTCAGAAGCCAGAGTAGAAAGAAGATAGGCTATTTAACATTTGCAGTTTCGTTATTATAGTCGCGCATCACTGCATACTGTTGTCTCTAGCTCTTCCTCTTCACCTTGAGAACGTCAGTGTTGACTAGATTCGGCGGAGTCTTTCCTTCGAAGAAAGCCACTAGGTTTTCTGCGACCATTTCAGCCATTCTTGACCTAGTCTCGTAGCTTGCGCTTGAGATGTGCGGTGCAACAACTATGTTGTCAAGCTTCAAGAGAGGATTATCCATGGCTGTGGGTTCTTGTTCGAACACGTCGAGTCCTGCTCCAGCAATCCAGCCTTCCTTTAACGCTTTGTAAAGGGCTTTTTCGTCGACCACTGGGCCTCGAGCATTGTTGACTATGTAAGCGGTCTTCTTCATCATCTTCAACTTCTTTTCATCAACCAAGTGATACGTCTCTTTCAAGAGGGGCACGTTCACCGTGATGAAATCCGATGTCTTGAACAGAGTCTCAACGTCAGTGAATTGTATGCCATACTCCTTTTCGAAGTCTTGTCTCCTCACCACGTCGTGATAAAGCACTTTCATGTCAAAGCCTTTGGCTCTCTTGGCTATTGCGCAGCCTATTCTGCCTAAGCCAACGATGCCTAAGGTGGCTCCGTAAACGTCTCTTCCCTGAAGCATCATTGGATGCCATCCCACTTTCCACTGTCCTGTGCGAACATACTTGTCGCCTTCAACAACTCTTCTTGCCACCGCCATCAGAAGCGCCCAAGCAAAATCAGCAGTAGTCTCAGTTAGCACGCCTGGAGTGTTCGTGACGTATATGCCTCTCTTCGTGGCTTCTTGAAGGTCAATGTTGTCGAAGCCTACAGCCATTTGTGCTACAATCTTCAGTTTGGGTGCTGCGTTGTACACTTCTGCGTCTATCTTGTCGGACAGCAGCGGCACGAGGGCATCTATTTCAGCGGCTTTCTCAATTATGACCTTTTTTGGCGGAGGAGAGTACTCAGGCCAGACTTCTGTGTCAAACTTCTCTTTGATGATGTTTAATCCACGCTCAGGCATTTCGCGTGTAACGTAAACCTTGGGTTTCGGCATGCTAACTCACATCTTTATTCATAGTTAGAGTTCGCTGTGTATGATGCACGCAAACTTATTACGTTTGCGACAATCCATTAATGACCTCTCAGGTCGCCTTGACCACTAAACGTGAGAACATTATGATCCCGATAAAGAATGCCGAGCAATTGCTGAAGAACGCTGGCTCAAGTCTTGACCGAAAAGCAAGGCAGATAGCCCTAGACGCCCTCACCGCAGCGTTGAAAGCAGTAGACCCGAAAGCAATCATCAAATCAAAGATCCAATTCAAAGACGACACACTCAAGATTGAAAATCTAACGTTCAACCTGAACAAGTATAGGAGCATCTATGTTGTTGGCGGAGGCAAAGCATGCGGACCTATGAGTGAAGCGTTTGTCGAGCTTCTTGGAAACCGCATCAAAGAAGGTGCCATAAACGTGCCGTACACCAGCGCGCGGTACAAGACTGGCAATGTGAAGCTGTGCAGAGCTAGCCACCCGATTCCAGATGAAGCAGGCGTCAAAGGTGCGCGTAGAATGTTGAAGCTGGCTGCGAAAGCTGAAGCAGATGACCTTGTAGTGTGTATAATTTCTGGCGGTGGCTCAAGCCTAATGCCACAGCCACGAGGTGGCATATCTCTTGAAGATAAGAGGCAGGTTACAGATGCCTTGCTGAAGTCTGGCGCTACAATCAATGAGATCAACACTGTGCGCAAGCATATTTCAGCGTTGAAGGGTGGATGGTTGGCTAAAGAGGCATATCCCGCCACTGTTGTTAATCTGATTCTCTCCGATGTCGTGGGCGATCCTTTAGACTTCATTGCGTCGGGTCCAACTGTGCCAGATACAACGACGTTTCATGATGCTGTGGTGATTATGAAGCATTACAGGTTGTGGAGCAAAACGCCAAAGTCGGTTAGAGCACTCTTGACAGAGGGTGAGAAAGGGCTGATTCCTGAGACTCCCAAGCCTGGAGACAAAGTCTTCAGAAAGGTTCACAACATCGTTATAGGGAACAATTTCACAGCAAGTAGCGTAGCTTATAATACCTTCAACAAGGCAGGGCTCAACTCTTTACTTCTGACGTCAACTCTTGAGGGACAAGCTCGGGATGTGGGTACGGTGCTGGCTTCGATGGCGAAGGAAATCATAAGCTCGGGCCATCCTGTCTCTAGACCTGCTGGAGTGGTGGCTGGAGGCGAAACCACAGTCACTGTTGTTGGGAAGGGCAAGGGTGGCAGAAACCAGGAAATAGCGCTTGGCGCTGCTTTGAAAATCGGCGGCATGGATGGAGTGGTTGTTGCCTCCGTTAGCACTGATGGTGTAGATGGACCGACTGATGCTGCAGGAGCTCTTGTTGATGGAAAAACATTGCAACGTGCTCACGATTTAGGATTGAACCCGCGAGAGTTCTTGGTGAACAACGATTCTTACAGATTCTTCTCAAAGTTGGGCGACCTTATTTTCACTGGACCAACAGGCACCAATGTTTGTGATGTGAGCGTGATTGTGGCGCTGTAGCTTCTAGAACCATTTCTTGAATCCTATTCGAAGCCCCATCGTGTTACTTTCTGTGGCTCTATTTTCATGATTCCTCTTACGTCAGGATCTTTAGGTGTGAGGTCAGCGCTCGCCCATTGCTTGTACTGAGGATACTTCTGTATGAGCAGTTTCCAGCAATGCATGAATTCCTCTCGGTTTTCCTGAAACGTCAGTAGCTTCGCCTTGCCATAAATCAGCAGTCCACGTAGAACCTTCCATTGACCCTTATCCTCTTCGTACCTGTCCACTAGAACTGAAACCTTACTTCCTCGCTTCAAATTCCACAGTCTTCTGCTCTTCACATGAAGCGAAGTAACAATGTCTTCTTTGTCAAGGGCGAAGCATATGGGAACCACATGGGGCTGCATGTCTGCATTTACTGTAGCAATGTGAGCAACTCTCTCAGACGTTAGGAATTGGGTCTCTGCCTTAGAAAACATACTCACTTTGACCAATCTCCATATAGCTCACAGCTCAGTGAATCGATGCGAAAGGGCATCATTCGCTAGTTTGCGCAAAGCTTCAGGATTCTGTTCCAGTTGACATCCACGTTCTGTTGGATTTCGCCGATTACGTCTTTTCTGTACGTCGGTCTAAACAGGTGGCTAAATCTTCCTTGTGCTTTGAGAAACTCCTCAACTGGCTTCGGCTTCGAAACATTGAGGTTCAGTTTGTATTTGCCGCGTTCAAACTCGTAAATCGGGAAGTATCGGGTTTCAACAGCCAGCTTGACCATTTCGATGCTGCGGGCTGACTCGTGACGCCACCCTAACGGGCAAGGAGACAGCACATCGATGACCGCGGGACCGTTGACTTCTATGCCCTTGCGAACTTTAGTCATGTAATCGTTCCAGTAGGCAGGTGTAGCTGTTGCTGCGTATTCGATTCCATGGGCTGCGCATATGCCAATCAGGTCTTTTTTCCACTCCGGCTTGCCTGGAATGACGCTTCCAGCTGGGCTAGTAGTCGTGTCAGCGCCGTGCGGTGTCGAACCAGACCTTTGAATGCCCGTGTTCATATAAGCCTCATTGTCAACGCAGATATAGAGGAAATCGTGTCCTCTCTCCAATGCCCCGCTCAAGGCTTGGATGCCTATGTCGTAAGTTCCCCCGTCCCCCGCCATAGCGATCACATCAATGTGACCTTGATCAACGCCTCTTCGAGCCATAGCCTTGTAGGCTTCCACGACGCCTGAGGCAACTGCTGCTGCGTTTTCGAAGGCTATGTGAGCCCAAGGCAGCCTCCACGAAGTGTATGGATAAATCGTTGATGCAACTTCATTGCATCCTGTTGCTGCGATTATGACTGTTGGTCCTCTCAGTGCTTTCATGGTCATTCTGTTGATTATGCCTTCGCCGCAGCCAGCGCATAAGCGGTGTCCAGATGCGAACAATTCTTCTGTCGGCAAATCCTTGAGTACAACCATTACTCTCGCACCCCCAAGAACAGGGTTTCTTGTCTAATAACACCGCTTTTCGCTGTCTGCAGAGCCTCGTTGAAGACATGTTCGATATCGGAGGGTTTGATGTCTCTTCCGCCTAAGCCGAAGATTACATTGAAGATTTTAGGTCGCTTTTCAGCTGTATGTAATGCTGAAACTACATCTGAACACACAGCGCCGTACTGAGCTCCGAAGCTAATGGCTTTGTCAAAAACGGCCAAAGCTTTCACGTTTTTCAAAACTGCTCTAACTTCATCTATTGGGAATGGTCGATACAGCCATATTTTCACGACGCCAACTTTCTTTCCATGTGCTCTCAGTTTGCGTGCAACTTCGCGGGCTGTTCCAGCAGTGCTTCCTAAGCAGAGCACTGTTGCCTCAGCATCTTCCATTCCATATGTGTCAAGAACACCATAGCCTCTGCCGCTGATGTTTTTGTACTCTTTAGCAACTTTCTCAAGCACGGGTTGAACATGAGCTAAGGCTTCAACCTGCTGCCTCTTGAATTCGAAATAATAGTCGGTAAAACATAAGGCTCCAACTGTGACAGGCTTCTTCGGGTCCAGCGTGAACATGGGTTGTCTGGTCTGCAGGAATTTGGCGACAACATCGTCGTCAAGTACGTCTACGCCTTCCATACAATGAGTAATGATGAAGCCGTCTAAGTTCACTGAAACAGGAAGCTGCACAGCCATGTCTTCTGCGATTCTGAAAGCTTGAATCGTCCAATCATAAGCTTCTTGGGCGTTCTCAACGTAGATTTGAATCCAGCCGCTGTCCCGTGAACCCATCATGTCTGAATGGTCGCCGTGAATGTTGATAGGCGCTGACAGAGCTCTGTTAGCAACGCCCATGACAATTGGGCATCGGAGACCAGAAGCAATATACATCATTTCATGCATCAAAGCTAAGCCTTGGCTTGATGTTGCAGTGAAGACTCTGGCTCCTGTTAGGCTTGAGCCGATGCAGGCTGACAATGCTGAGTGTTCGGATTCAACGCAGACGTATCCTGTTTGGACTTCACCGTCGGCTACGTACTTGCTGAATCTTTCAACTATGATAGTCTGAGGCGTAATGGGATAAGCAGCTACAATGTCCACTTTGCTCTGCTTGGCTGCGTGGGCAACAGCTTCATCTCCAGTCATGCCAGTAACTGTCATTTCTGCTCCTCCTCCATTCTTATCGCCTGCTTAGGGCATTCGTGTGCGCAGACGCCGCAGCCCTTGCAATAGTCATAGTTAATTGCAACCCACTTTTCCTCTCTTGTTATGGCGCTGTCTGGACAGTAAATCCAGCAGAGTAGACAGTTTACGCATTTTTCCTTGTCAACTACAGGTCTAAAGGCTCGCCAATCACCAGTCTTGTACTTCAGCGAAGAGCCAGGCTCGGTGACTGTTGCAGCCATGGGCAAAGCTTTCCATCCTAGTTTTTCATCAGTGCTCAACTTCCAGTGACCTCCTGAAACGCTCTTTTGACCGCTTCCACATTCTTCTCGCCCAACGTACCCGGAAACCGCGATTTGACAGCTTTCTCTATGGATTCAAACGACGTGAGAGGCACGACCTTAATCAACGCTCCCAGCATGGCAGTGTTGTAGATAGGACGTCCCAAGACATCCAGAGCTATCCTTTTGGCATTAACAGAATACACATGTCCCTCGTGAACTGACAGGAGTTTCCTTAGTTCATTCATGCTGCGGTCAGTGTTCGCAATTATTGTGCCATTCTCAGCCAAGCCAGTTGCAACGTTTGGTTCCAGCAATGTGGGGTCGACAACCACAACCACGTTTGGATTGTAAACTTGGCTGTGGACACTGATGGGTTCGTCTGAGATTCTGGTGAATCCTCGCACCGGTGCTCCTGACCTTTCAGGTCCGAATTCGGGAAAAGATTGAACATGCTTTTTGTCCATCAAGGCGGCTTCAGCTAGCAGGCGGCTCACGCTGACTATGCCTTGACCGCCTCTTCCATGCCATCGAATCTCAGCTAACATTTTCCTATCCTAACCCGTTAGAACCACTTGCAGAAGATTGAACGTTGATATAAGGGTTTCCAGCTTGAAGAAGCAAGATGCTAGAGAAGCATGAAACCTAGTCTGTGGAAAAGAGAATAACTAGTTCCATGCTAGCCGCATATCGCGCCTATCATTTGCCGCGTAGGTATTCGCTTTACAGCAAAGATTCGAAGAGGCAACGTTGAGCACAATAGGCGGACCATGCTGACACGGTCATAGAAGGCAAAGGGCGTGCTGCCCGAGTCCAAACAAAGGCTTAATAAAATCTGAACCCTTCCTATGAGAACTCACAATCGAGCAGTCTATGCCTCCACAGGGCTTGATGGAGGAACGCTAAAGGTGAGACTCACGGGATTCAGGTCATATCCGCGGCTCTATTTCGAAATGGTCCTCATCGGCTTCGCCGTAGTCATGGGACTAAGCCTCATGGCGGCGTTTCTTCCAATATTGGCTGAAGAACTTGACCCCTCAGGAGTGTTTGTGGGTTTGGCTGTCTCTGCTTTCTTCCTCTCCAGGCTGTTCATAGAAGTGCCCGCGGGCATCATCTCAGACCGCATCGGGAGACGGAAGCTTCTCATAGCCGGGATCGGCCTGACCGCAATCGGAGCCTTCTTATGCGCTCAGGCCAGCTCGGTATATGTTCTTATTGTTGGCCGAGCCTTTTGGGGTCTGGGAACTGCACTTTACTTCATGAACAACGCCGCCCTCATTATAGACCTCTTCGAATCAAAAACGCGAGGTCGAGCTCTAGGAATTTTCAACAGCATCGAGTTCCTCGGAGGTTTCGTCGGTGCCCCGGTTGGCGCTCTCTTAGCTGGAGCAATGAGTCACACTGGCGTCTTCTACATTGCGCTAGTAATGGTTCTAGGCTCCTTTGCGCTGTCTATTTCCTCCAGAAGCCTCAGATCAGTCAAGAATATCCACGATTCCAGAACCGAGCAGTCCATTGGACAGACGATCCGATACCTCCGGAATTGGGGCATAGTCGCAGTGTCTACGATCACTTTCTTCCGCATGCTTGTGATGCAGGGGATCTTTGCCACGGTTCTCCAGCTGTATCTCAACAATGAACTTCTCTTTCCTGAGGCACACATCGGCTTGATCATCAGTCTGCGCGTCGCAGGACATGTGTTGGCTGCGTTCAGCTCAGGCTTCTTAGCGGACAGATTCGGCAAAAAAACCGTCGTGCTGACGGGCTTCCTAATCGACGCAGGATGCCTAGCTGCGTTCACAGCAATATATAATTTGGAGGCGTTCCTCGCAGCGGGCTTCTTCGAAGGATTCGGCGAAGGCTTGGTTTTCACTAGTTTGATTGTGCTGCTTTCGGATCTTTCGCCGCCCTCTGCGAGGGGAGGAACGCTTGGCATTTACCGTACGTTCATGGACCTAGGCGGCTTTGCAGGCCCCATTGCCCTATTGTTTGTGTACACAAGCTGGAGTTCGCACGCCGCCTTTTGGGTAGCAGTGTTCATCAACTTTGTCAATATGCTCTTGCTCATCACTGTTAGGATCAGACCTGTTTCCAACGATTAGCCCGCGCATATTTTGAGGATCGACTTCTTGAGGGCAAAACTAAATATTGAGAACGTCTTTTCAATGGTTCTAGGCATTGGAGCAGAAGCGTGGTGCTGAAAGAGATAAGGATTCACGGTCGCGGCGGTCAAGGAGGGGTCACGGCTGCTGAGCTTTTGGCTCGCGCTGCGTTTAAAGAGGGCAAATGGGTTCAAGCTATTCCTTTTTTTGGTGCCGAGCGTCGAGGAGCTCCTGTGAAAGCCTTTGCTCGCTTGTCGGACGAGCCGATTTTGGTTCGAAGTCAAATCTACAACCCTGATTACGTGATTGTTTTAGATTCTGGGCTTCTGGACTTGGTTGATGTCACTGAGGGACTGAAGAAAGACGGTTTGGTCATTGTGAACACACGCAAGAAACCAGGAGAACTGAACATCAAGCACAGTCGCATCGCTACGGTTGATGCTACAGGCATAGCCCTTGAGCTTCAGCTCTTGGTCGCTGGGCTTCCTGTGCTCAACACAACAATGCTCGGAGCCTTTGCCAAAGCAACAGGAGAAGTCAAGCTGGAAAGCGTGGTCGAAGCTATACGTCAAGTGTGGTCTGGCGCAGCTGGAGAAAAGAATGCAAAGGCAGCAGCCTTAGCCTATGAACGGCTGGTAAAGAACTGGTAGACCTCCGGCAATGTTGAAGTTGATGATGGTGGCTGCAGTGCTGAACCATCACAATTATGAGCAGCGAACAAAACACGCTCCAACCCATCCTTCACGCATGTATACGAAACACTTTAACCCTCGACTTCATACTAGACTCTACTTCTACCATGGTGGCACCTAATGGCAAAAGCCCCAAAAAACAAGGACGACCTGCCACTTACACCGCTCTCTAAGCCACGCATCGCAAGCACAGGTAAAACTGGCTCATGGCGCACGTTTCGCCCCAGCATTAACCCTGAAAAATGTACCAAATGCCGCATCTGCTGGATATTCTGCCCTGAAGCATGCATCGAACTGAATCCCGACCAGTCGCCAAAGATTAACTATGATTACTGCAAGGGCTGCGGCGTCTGCGCACACGAATGCCCACTTAAAATCATCACGATGGAAAGAGAGGCAGAAACATAATTGACCCAAATCATTGTTGAAACAGGAAACCGCGTAGCTGGACTTGCTTGCAAAGCAGCACGAGCTCAAGTCATCGCCGCGTATCCGATTACTCCGCAAACCACTGTTGTTGAGCAAATCGCTGAACTTGTCGAAGGCGGGCAAATGGACGCCAAATACATCAGAGTTGAATCTGAACACAGCGCCATGGCTGCCTGCATTGGCGCAGCAGTAGGCGGAGCGCGGGCATTTACCGCAACTTCTTCACATGGCTTGGCGTTGATGCATGAGATGCTTCATTGGGCTTCTGCAGCTCGGCTCCCTATAGTGATGGCTGTTGTAAACCGTGCCATGGGACCATCGTGGAATATTTGGGCAGACTTCAGCGATTCCCTTTCTCAACGTGACACGGGCTGGATACAGTTCTACTGTGCCGACAACCAGGAAATTTTCGACACAATTATTCAAGCTTATAAGCTATGCGAAGACCAGCGGGTCTTCATGCCAGCTATGGTGTGCTTTGAAGGCTTCATCCTGTCACACACATCTATGCCTGTCAAGATTCCAGATCAAGAGGAGATAGATGATTTTCTGCCGCCGTACAAACCGCCATGGCTGCTCGATGTCGACGCCCCAATTACACATGGCAGCATTGTTTATCCAGAATGGTACATGGAATTCAGATACTTCATGTACGAGGCATTAGAAAAGGCACGGCATCTGATCCCAGAAATCGACAAGGAATATGGAAGAAAATTCGGCACCGAATACGGAGGACACATTGAAAAGTACATGTGTGAAGACGCAGACCTAATCATATTCTCAATGGGAACAATCGGAAGCGAAGCAAAACTCGCGGTCAACAAGCTCAGAAGCCAAGGACATAAAGTAGGCGCTGCCCGTGTAAGAGTTTTCAGACCCTTTCCAAAGGAAGAAGTCCAAAACCTAGCAAAAAATGCACATATGCTTGCCGTGATTGATCGTCAAGTTTCCTACGGAATGGAGGGACCACTGCACACTGAAGTCAAGGCTTCGCTATGCTCGGGAAAAGACTCGCCCTTGACAGCAGGCTTTATAGCAGGCTTGGGCGGTCGCGACGTCACTGTCCACGACATTGAAACAATGATCAACAAATCCCTCCAGTACCTGAAGGCTGGCAAAGTTGAAAAAGACGTGAACTGGGTAGGCCTGCGAGAGTGAAAAATACATGACAACACTGAAAGAGCTTACAACCGAGGAATACCTACTCCCAGGGCATGCTGCATGTGCAGGCTGTGGAGCCACAATAGCCATAAGGCTGGCACAAAAAGCTCTTGGACCCAAAACCGTATTTGTTGTACCCGCCTGCTGCACATCTGTGCTTCAGAGCGCTTTTCCCTTCACTGCCTTTGACACTCCGTGCCTCAACATTGCCTTTGAAGCAGCAGCGGCGGCTGCCTCTGGCGTTGTAGCTGCATATGAAGCTCGCGGGTTGAAAGACGTAACAGTGTTGGCTTGGGCTGGAGATGGCGGCACAGTTGACATAGGCTTGCAGGCTTTGTCCGGTGCGGCTGAGAGGAAAACCAACTTCATTTATGTATGCTACGACAACGAAGCCTATGGAAACACAGGTTTTCAACGCAGTGGCTCTTCACCGTTTGGCTCACGCACAACAACAACGCCCACTGGCAAGCGTGAGCACAAGAAAGACGTGCCCATGATAATGGCGGCGCATGACCTACCGTATATTGCCACTGCCTGTATATCCTACCCGTTAGACTTTGTTGACAAGCTTAGAAAAGCGAAGACGATGGTGGGCACGAAATACCTTCAAATATTGACACCGTGTCCACCAGGCTGGCGGTTCTCAACTGAAAAAACAGTTGAGTTGGGAAGATTGGCAATTCAGACAGGAATCTGGCCGCTTTATGAAATCGTTGACGGCAAGTTTGCATTCAGCGCGCCCAGTGCTGGGCTTGTGGATAAAGCCAAGCGTAAGCCAGTTGAAGAATACTTGAAGCATCAGGGACGTTTTGATTCTATAACTCCTGAGGATGTTGAAGAGTTGAAGCGTTGGATTGATGATATGTGGGAAAAATATAAGAAGCTACAGCAAAAACTATGACTCACTTAACGCTATGAATATGCAGTGATTGGAGGAAAACGTTTGTCTGAAGAAAAACCGAAGCTACCTGAGAAGCCTCAGAGGGCTGACGAAAATGTTGTCTTCATTGGCAAGAAGCCAGTCATGAACTATGTAATTGCCTGCCTCACCTATTTCAACACAGGAGGAAACAAAGTGTGTGTCAAGGCACGGGGAAGAGCGATCAGCAGAGCCGTCGACACTATTGAACTGCTTAGAAGATCCTTTGTCAAAGACCTGAAGCTGGTGGAGATCAAAATCGGAACTGAAGAAGTAACTGGAGAACAAGGTCGAAAATCCAATGTTTCCACGATGGAGATAACAGTTACAAAACCTTAGTTAGACTTTAATTTTGATCTTGGCATCCACAGCGTGCAGTCGTCTGAGCTTATTCTGATAATGGTTTTGCTGCTCTTCAACAGAAACGCCTATAAAAGCCGTTGTTCCTTAACGGATACTCTTTCAAGGATGTATGAGAAATGGCTGATTACCCCAAAATAGTGGTTCGTCCTCCAGGTCCCAAGGCTCGCGAGCTTGTGAAAAGAGATGAACGTGTAATCTCACAGTCGTTTGTGAGGTTCTATCCTTTAGCCATTGAAGGCGGAAGCGGCTGCATTCTGCGCGATGTCGACGGCAACGAGTACATTGACTTCAACTCTGGACTCGTTTGCTTAAATGTAGGGCATAATCATCCTAAAGTTGTTGAAGCTATCAAGAGGCAATGTGACCGGTATCTTCATTATTCAGTCACTGACTTCCTTTACCGTGAAGTTGTAGACCTGGGAGAAAAACTAACTGAGCTGACTCCTGGCAAATGGGAGAAAAAAGTATTCTTTGGCAACAGCGGCGCCGAATCAATAGAAGGTGCAGCAAAGTTGGCGCGGTGGCACACGAGACGGCAGTTGTTCATCGCTTTCATCAGCGCCTTTCACGGTCGAACTATGGGTGCGGTTTCCTTCACTGCTAGCAAGCCTGTGCAGCGGAGGCATTTCTTTCCGCTGGTTCCAGGTGTGACTCATGTGCCTTATGGTTACTGCTATCGTTGTCCCTACAAGATGACGTATCCCGACTGTGGCATATGGTGCGTAGACTTCATTGATGAATATGTGCTGCAGAAGTATATTCCACCTGAGGATGTTGCAGCTTTTGTTTTTGAACCGATTCAAGGTGAAGGGGGCTACGTTGTGCCTCCGCCTGAATATTTCCTGCGGTTGAAGAAACTTGCCGACAGGTATGGCATATTGATGATTGACGATGAAGTGCAGGCAGGTGTGGGGCGAACAGGTAAGTTCTGTGCCATAGAAAACTGGAAGATTGAGCCAGACATCATCTGTATGGCTAAATCGCTTGCCTCAGGCTTGCCCCTAAGCGCCATAATCGCTCGAAGCAGAGTCATGGATTGGGAGGGCGGAACACACGCGTCCACATTTGGCGGTAACCCTGTTGCCTGCGCCGCTTCGCTCGCAGTCTTAGACATACTTGAAAAAGAGCGTTTGATGGAGAACGCGGTTAAACAGGGCAATTACATCATGAAACGCTTGAACGAAGTCAAGGAGACCAGCGACATCCTAGGCGATGTGCGAGGCAAAGGCTTGATGATAGGCGCTGAAATAGTTGAAAACAAGAAATCGAAGGCGCCAGCACCGAAGAAGGCTGAAGAAATCATGATGCGCAGTTGGAAACGCGGCGTAGTTGTCATAACATGCGGTAAATCAACGATTCGAGTAGCGCCTCCATTAATCATAACCAAGGAACTGGCAGACTCAGCGCTTGACATACTGTGCGACACGATTAAAGAAGTGGAAAAGGAAAGTAAAGCCTAAGCCTTACGCCTATATTCCAAGTTTTTCTCTGTAGGCTGGTATATCTAGGAATCCGTGTCCGCTTATGTTCATTAGGATGGCTTTTTCTTCGCCTGTTTTTTCATTGTTCAATGCTTCGTCTATAGCTGCCCTTACAGCGTAGCTTGATTCTGGTGCGATGAGCCAGCCTTCGCATTGGAGGAAGGTTCGCGCGGCTTCGAATACTGCTTTTTCATCAGCTGGGTATGCTTTGGCTTTAACGATGCCGCGGTGTCGGAGAGCACTTATCAACGGTGCAGCAGCGTGATAGCGCAGTCCATCAGCTTTGATTGGCTGCATGTCGGTTTTGT
>Ga0315310_10001946_pt1 | contig 13039 bp, 12 predicted proteins | sample TDP5_MG_FD_203630 | JGI IMG/M metagenome (GOLD analysis project Ga0315310, IMG submission 203630) | Freshwater sediment microbial communities from Lake Towuti, South Sulawesi, Indonesia - TDP5 | ecosystem: Environmental > Aquatic > Freshwater > Lake > Sediment | place: Indonesia: South Sulawesi... | reverse complement strand
AATCAACGTGACATGGCCGACGTGAATTCCTTCAATGTCTGTGATGGAATTGTTGGTGCCGGGTTCAAGCAATCCGATCTTGATTCCGAAATCGCGCGCTCGTGGTCGGCGGACTGACATCTCGATCACGGCCTTTCGTGTAGGCAAGAACTGCATTTAAGTCTAGACAGGAATGAGGTGGAGGATATGCGAAGGGAAACGTCGGGCTCTGTGGTGTCAAGTTTGCTAGCGTACCTGGAGAACCACTCGCTGGTTCAGAATGTTTAAACACACTTCAGCCTACTAAAGGTGGGGATACACAATTGAGTCACCAAGAAGCTGAGCTGTTAAGATCGCTTGGATTCTCTGAAAACCAGTGTAAGATCTACTTTGCGCTGCTTGAATCGTCAGAGGGAGAAAGCATTGACAAGGTTATGACCGAGCTTGGCGTCCCGCCTGCCGAGGCAGAAGGAGCGATCAGGTTATTGGTTGACAAGGAAGCGATCAAAGTGATCAGCAATAGGTTGGAGGCCAATCCCCCCAAACAGTTTTTGGCCAAACTGATCGAGGGGAAGAGGGGTGAGAGTGAGAAGCAGATTGAGGACTTTGCGGCTAGAGCCTTATCGCTACAAAGGGTCTTGGAGCCAGCGTACTGGGAGAAGAGGAGGGGGATAAGACCGGAGGACATTCTGGAGCCTCTGGATGACCTAGCTGACATGGAGATTCGCACAGTCAAGGTAATCGGGAATGCCGAGAGGTATGTTCGCATCTTTGCGCAGACCTTTGGCTGGTATGCCAAGATCCGTGAGGAGCTTTACCGGGCCCTCGACCGAGGCGTCCAGGCACGCGTGCTCATGATCGCTATCGATGAGCACTCGGGCACTGTTTCCAGAGAGCTCAAGAATCTCGGCGCAGAGGTGAGGCTTTCGGCTGAGGACTGGTATCCTGTCAGAGGTACCTTGATTGATGATTCAGAGCTTGTTTTTCTGATATGGGCGACTGATAAGAGACAGACTCCGAAGCCCGTCTACTATAGGCCACACTACACGAGGAACCTTGGGCTCATCCGAGTATTCGCCGACGCATTCAACAAGCGATGGGATCAGGCGAGACCGATCTAGCGGAGATGGCAAAGCCTAGGTTTGAGGCCAAGCAGACGGTAGGCATTCCCTACAACTGTCAAAGCTTGGTCAATTTGATAATCCGTTGAGTGCAAAAGATGGGCGGGGCAGATGCAATCTGAGGATCCAAACCCTCTCACGGGAAAGGTGGCGTGACTCAACTCTTGGACTCGCCTATTCACCTTGCATTCAAGATCTCTTGCAGTTTCTGAGTAGATGAAGGCTTGGATCCTGCAACTTCTGGCGCTCAAGAGATAGTCGATATGCCAGAAGTTCCGATTACGCTTGCCAAGGTGACGCTCCTTTCTTCCCTCAATGGAAACATTCCCTTTGCCGTGAGCTGAGCCGGTGTAGAGATAGACTCCTTTTCCAAAATGGGATAAACCTAGGGCACCAATTGTGCATTTCGTGTCTTTCTCCAATCTCATCACAATTGTGTAGATCCCTCTCAACAGATTATTCCCTCAGGGGGACATGTGTCCCCTGCCCATTGAAATTTGCCATTCTTATGACGATTTGGAATCTAAGTCTGATTCTACTCCAGAGGAGGAAGGCGCGACAAATGATTGCATGCCACTACATCCGAAATGTCAGAAGGACTAGGGCTTGAGCGGAATGGGCGAAGCTTACATAAGGTTGATCAGACAAGTCTGCTCGAACAATGATGGGACACCTGTTCAGAGAGGCCTTCGGAGATTGATGAGATGATTGCACCGCGACTGTTTGGAACCAATGGTGTACGCGGAGTCGTAAATGTCGATCTCACCCCGGATCTAGTTCTTGAACTCAGTCAGTCAATCGGGACCTTTTTCAAGGGTGGTAGAATCCTCGTCGGTCGAGATGGAAGACTGAGTGGTCGTATGCTCACCGAAGCGGTAATAGCTGGATTGACAAGTGTGGGCTGTGAAGTCTGCGATATTGGGATGGCTCCTACCCCATGCATTCAGCACTTGGTCCCGTACTGGAGACTCGATGGCGCTATAGCCGTAACAGCAAGCCATAACCCCCCTGAATACAACGGCATCAAAGTCATGGCCAGAGACGGAGTTGAGGTACCTCGCTCAGATGAGGAGTTGATCGAAGGATGCTACCGAAGAAGAGAATGGGCGAGAGCTGACTGGAGACACGTAGGCAAGATATTCCAGAGAAGCGACGGAATTGACGCATACGTTCGCGAACTCCAGAGGCACTTCGACCCCGAGGCAATCAAGAAAGCGAAGCTGGCCACCATGGTGGATGCGGGAAGCGGAGTTGGGACCCTAACGACCCCCTACGTGCTACGTGATCTAGGCTGCAAGGTTCACACCATAAACTCGAATATAGATGGCACTTTTCCAAACAGGCTGCCTGAGCCAACTCCAGAAACCCTGAAGAATCTAGCAGGAACCGTCAAAGATCTAAATGTTGACTTCGCAGTTGCCTTAGACGGTGACGCTGACAGAGCAATATTCCTTGACGAAAGAGGTCAAGTCCACTGGGGCGACAGAACGTTCGCACTCATCGAGCAGTACTTCCTGTCCGAGAATCGAGGAGAGAAAATCGTGACGCCGGTCAGCTCCTCGCAAGTCATTCAGGATGTGGCGAAGCAATATGATGGTTCGGTCGTATGGACTAGGGTTGGAAGCGTCGATGTGTCCCGGAAGATGTTGGAGATAGGCGCCAAACTTGGCGGAGAGGAAAACGGTGGAATCTTCTATGCGCCTCACGTGCCAGTAAGGGATGGGGCATTTGCAGCAGCCTTCGTTGCAAGCATACTGGCAAAGACCGGGGAAAGACTCTCGAGTCTCCTTGGAAAACTGCCATCATACTGTAACGCCAAGGAGAAAGTGTTCTGTCCCAACGAGAAGAAAGAACAGATCCTGAAAGAAGTCAAGGCGAGAGCCCGTGGCTCACGAATCGAAACCATCGACGGTGTCAAGGTATGGCATGAGGATAGTAGCTGGATACTCGTGAGGCCGAGTGGAACGGAGCCAGCATTCAGACTCTTTGCCGAGGCGAGGAGCAAGGAAAGAGCAACCCAGCATATCTCGACGTATAGACGGATTGTGGAAGACCTCGCGAAGTGATCATTAGACGTGGATCAATCTACAGTACAGAACCTTGGTCTTTCCGGGATTTTGTTCTGCACAGGTTTCATGGCAACATTTCTGACAACGCCTCTGTTTGCAAGGATGAGCAAGAAGCTGGGGATAGCGGGAATAGATGTCCACAAGATAGAGAAGCCAAGAGTTCCTGAGATGTGCGGACTCGCGGTTACGCTAAGTGTGATCTTCTCAGCTGTCATAGCTGCAATGGTTTTTCATGCAGAAGCGCGGTCCGTTCTGGCCTTGGTGCTGTGCATCAGCATTGCCGCTGCCATAGGCGTCGCAGATGATCTAGGTCCGTTGAGTTCGCGCCTCAAGCCAGTCTTGACAACCATTGCCGCAGTTCCGATTATTATGCTTGGAGCTTACAGCCCTTACATGGCTATACCTTTTCTTGGAACAACGAGGCTTACAATAGTCTATCCTGTTCTTGTCGTCGCAGCGATACCGGTCCTTGCGAATGCAATAAACATGATGAACCCTTTCAACGGAGCGATGAGTGGAACATGTAGCATTCTGTCTCTGGCAATGATCATCTACTTGCTATTGCTGGGCCGTTCCTATGAGGCGATCCTGCCCTCAGCGCTTCTGGGATCACTATTGGCGTTCCACCGTTACAACAAGTATCCTGCAAAAGTCTTCTCAGGCAATGCAGGCGACCTCTCGGTGGGCGCGGCCATCGGTGCCCTAACAATCATGGGAAGAATAGAGGTGCCCATGCTTGTCGCGATGATTCCACATATCGCAAACGCCTTCTATCTGTTATCAAGCGTGGGAGGCCTTCGTGAAAGACGAGAGATGTTGTTCAGGCCAACTAGGCTTCTCGATGATGGAAGACTCGATGCGACGGAAGATAGCAAAGCCCCTATAACTCTTTCGAGGCTCATCTTGGCCGAGGGCCCCCTGCGCGAGAACGAGATCGTCTATTCCATGATTGTCATGACTGTGGTTAGTTCTCTGCTAGGCCTAGTAACCTTGTTCATCATGGGGCGGTAAGATTGCCGCCGGGTAGGCTTACCTCTCTTATTGGTCTGATCGTTGTCGTTTGGGTGTCGATAGTTTTCGGTCTTTTCATTGTTTTTAGAGTCATCTTTGAAATCACTTTGTCTTGGCAGAGTGCGTTCGGCCCGATAATCGTCGGCGTGTCAAGAGCCGTTCTGGGGACTGCAGTTGGTCTTGGCTGGCTACTTCTCTGGTGGAAGCTTGCTAACGTCTATCTCTGGAAAAAGCTCAGAAGACCCGAATGAACCTACCTTACGTGCTTCTCGATAACCGAGATTGGATCCTCCATTCTCGACAGAATCTTTCTTGATTTGGCTCTTGATGCCATTTCAAAGCGAGGATCGCTTAGGATGCGAATGGCATGTCTAACCATTGCCTGGACACTTCCTATTCTCGCGACGAGGCCCAGCCTGACCAAGTAGCTCTCGACATATGTTGGAGAGGTGGGGTAGAAGGAAATCGAGGGAACCCCTAGAAGTGCTGCTTCCGCCGTCATGGTGCCTCCTCCCCCCAGAAAAAGGCGAGCGTAGTAGATGAGGCTGGTTGCGTCAACTGCTGAGCCAGGAATAGTGACGTATCTACCTAGCCCCTTCTTGGTAAACGTTGCTACATCATATCTCGGGATCAAAACCACTTGGCTCTGAGGTAGCCTTCGGGCTAGGGTTCGAGCTACCGATACGGAGAGGGATTCGTCTATGGTTTTGTTGATCAAGTAGGAAGCCTGGCTTTCCTCAGGCCTTATGATGAGGATGGGTTTGGAAGAATCGAGTCGGAGCTCGTCAAGGACATGAGGATTGGGTTTGAAATCTTTGAGCCATGCAGCGGGGTCAAGGGCGTTGTAGCGGATTATGCGGGTTCTGTCTATGCCGTATTTTCTCCAAGAGTCCAGTGGAATGATCTTCGGCGTGAACAACAACTTTGAAAACGGAATTGTGAGTCGTGAAACTGCTTCTGCGTGGGGGGAATCGCTGATGCATAAGTGTGGAATAGATAGGCCGTAAGCAACGCGAGCTGCCTCGGGAGAGGAAAATGAGATTGCGCTCGTACAGTGATGCGAAGGTAGCAAAGAGGCGAGGCGCCTAATCCTATCAACACTTGAGATCAGTTTGGCTTTCAAGACGCCGCCGCCATGTCTTCCGACCTTGAGTGCTGATATTTTCCGCATCTTCAAAAGCTGATTGACTTCTCGGTATTCCCGAGTAGTCACTACTAGGCTTGTGCCTTTTCGCGAGAGCCGCCTCACAAGCGGTGCAAAAAAGTTCACTTGCTTTGGCGTGAGTATGTCAATCCAGATCTTCAACCTATGTGGCTCCCGTTGACTCGACAAGCTAGGTACGTATTGTAAGGTTATCAAACTTCTCGAAGACACAGCTGATGCGTAAAAAGGATATGCAAGGACAAGTTCCTAAGTACACTAAAACAATAAATGTAGTACGAGGCTCCTCACTAAGGAGGCCTTCCCTTGATTGACATACTGAAGCAATCTCCCGAGGACCTGAAGAGGCAAGTTGCAAAAGGCAATGTAACAGTATCCGTCATTGGATTGGGCTGGATGGGGCTCCCGACAGCATGCCTGCTAGCAGAGGCTGGTGCCAGAGTCATTGGGGTAGACATGAACCACAGCATAGTGAAAAGGCTCAATGAGGGGACCTCACATCTTGAGGAGCCCGGTGTCGAACGGCTAGTAAGGAGACATATCCGAACGGGAAGGTTCAAGGCAACGACCGTTGTCGAGGAGGCCTCTTCTCAGAGCGATGTCGTAATCATAGTCGTTCCGACACTGATAGATCAGTCAAAGAGACCAGACTATTCCGCAGTTGAGAATGCAAGCGAGGAAATCGGTAAAGGAATGCATAAGGGATCCTTGATCATTCTTGAGAGCACCTGTGGACCCGGTGTAACTGAAAGAATTGTTAGGGCCACTCTGGAGAAGCGTTCTGGACTGAAGGCAGGAGAAGATTTTGGGCTGGCATATAGCCCCATAAGGGCCATGGCTGGAAGAGCGCTGGTAGATCTGCAGAGTTACAACAGGGTCGTGGGCGCTATCAACAAGAAGAGTCTAGACGCTGCATGCTCAATCCTTTCGACGACAACCAAAGGCGAGATGATTCGCGTCCGCGACATTAAGACTGCAGAGGCCGCGAAGCTCTTTGAAGTAATCTACAGAGACGCAAATATCGGATTGGCAAATGAGTTCGCAGTTTTCTGCGAGAACGCAGGCATAGACTACGTGGAAGCGATGGCTGCAGCCAACTCCCAGCCCTACTCACATCTCCACGTTCCAGGAGCCGGTGTAGGAGGTCACTGCCTGCCGGTATACCCTTACATGTTGATAGATGAGGGGAAATCCCAGGGTGTGAAACTAAGAATCGTGAAGACGTCAAGATCGATAAATGAGGAGATGCCTAAGCATGTGCTGGGTTTGGCTGCGAACGGTTTGAGATCATCTGGAAAGCCTCTGAGGAGAGCTAGGGTGACGGTCCTTGGCATATCCTACCGTCCGAACGTCAAGGAGATTCGATTCTCTCCCGCTATTGAGCTGATCTCTCTTCTGAAGAGGCGAGGGGCCCGTGTGACAATTCATGATCCCAAGTTTTCCTGCGAGGAAATAGGCAAGCTTGGACATGAAGCAGAACCCACGCTGAAGAAAGCCGTGGAGAAGGCTGACTGCGTCATAATCGCTGTAGCTCACGACGAGTTTAGGAAACTTGACGCCAGGGAATTGGCTGCATTGATGGGTCGGTCGCCCGTAATAGTGGATTGCGCTCACCTGATAGACCCAGCGCAGGCCGAGAAGAGTAGGGTGACCTACCGGGGGGTAGGTCGAGGCCTATGGACCAGGTAGCGATGAGAGAAAATAGTATATTGTCGCAGGCAACTGTATGAGTGGGATCTCTCACCATGAAGAGAAGACTGATGGACATCCTCGCCTGCCCCATCGACAAGTACCATCCGTTAGAGCTCCATGTTTTCGAAGAAAAGGACGAGATAGTTGAGGGCCTACTAGTATGCCCTAGATGCAACAGGTTCTACCCAATAATCGAGGAAATCCCCCACATGTTACCCGACGAACTCAGAGAAAGAGACGAAGACGTGGGATTCCTCAAGAAATGGAAGGAGAAGATTCCTGAGAAGATCATCAACGAGGGAAAACCCTTCAATCTGAAAGCAAACTAGGGCTCGTTCAGAGAGTTTCTGTTGTCATCAGTCCATAATCAAATCCACTTGCGACACTGCGAATAGGCTGTCATCCCTCGATCGTTGAGGCAGCAAGTGTGACCATAGCTTGAAAGGCCTTGTACACCTTAAGGAAGTCGTCAGAGCTGTAAGTCAGGATTCTTGGAGCAATTCTTCTCGTATCCGGTATCAGTTCCGCGACGTCTGCCATGCCTGCATTCATCAATTCTAACCGCATCTCGTATGGAGGCTTTAGTTTGAATGGACGCATTTCGCTGCGTCTCTTCAGGGCAGAAATTGCTCCCTGCCTAATCGCTTCCCTTGCCTTGTTCGGATGTAGACATTTGGCTGACCATCTGCTCACAGTTTCTTTGACTGTAACGGTCTCCACATTGCCTAAGAGGTTCTTCGCTTCACTTGTCACAGCGGAATCTCCGGTGACGAGGACGATTGGGACATCGAAGCCACCTGCTATAAGAGCGTTCATACCTGTTTCCCCAAGTTCCTGACCGTTGATCATGAAGCTACTGACCGTGGCACCCGAGTATGTGTGGTCAAGAACCCCGTACAGGGTACCTCTTCTTGCATGATATCCAACGAGGAATGCCGCACCGAAGCTTCGATCTATGCCCTGCATCATGCTCAGAGGCTTCACTGAGCCGGTGATCAACTTTGCATCTTCGTGAAGCTCCTCTGGAATCAGGTTTCTCATGGTTCCATGTGAGTCGTTCACGAGTACCTCTGATGCTCCGGCTTCGAAAGCGCCAGAAATGGCCGCGTTCGCCTCGCCGGTCATCAGTTTTCTAGCTCTGTCATGTTCCTTACCGGTACGCATGGTGTGTTCGCCGTGAACCACTCCAGATATTCCTTCCAAGTCTACCGAGACAAAAACCTTCATTCACTTCACCCTTTTGCAAGGTCTCAACTATTGATCTGCTTCATATAAGAGCATTCGATCGAAAGAGATTGAGGCAAAGAGATTCTAGGAACCCGATAGCCTCAGACGAAATCTCACACTCGCCTCGCCAGGAATCCTCACGTTTTTGAAGAAAGCATAGAAGAGGGCCGTGGATGTCGCGTACAGGGCTGCAGTCAGATAGAAGGGGAGAGAAAGTGAGACACTACTCATGAAGTACCCACCTAGGCTTGGGCTCACCGCACGGGTAATGCTGGAGGCGGTTCCGGCCATAGCGGATGCAGATGCCCTTTCCTCTGGTTCAACAATGCTCATCAGAAATGATGTCTCCAACGGCTGGGACATGTTCATCAAGAAGTTTCTTGCCACATAGAGAACTGACACGATCGCATAGCTGGGCAATTCGGGGATTCCGGCGAGCAGCACGATGGCCAACCCTTGGCAGATGATGAGGCTGTTGACGCTTCCAATCGTGGCCGCTAGTCTTCCTGAAGCCAAATAGGCAAAGGCGAGCGTCACGTTCGAGATTGCGAACAACGGACCTAAGACCGATACGCCTACGCCGAAACGAAGGTAGAACCAGAGAGAGAAGAGTGGGATTACTAGTCCAGCGCCGAACCCAATCAATCCTCTCGTCAGTGCGAAGCTGGAGATCTTCTTCATAGAACGAAAACGAAACTTCTCAGCTTTCCTTTCTTTGACTCTCTTCTCTTTGAAGAGCAGCATGAGCGCCGCTGTGCCAAGAGAGAGAAGAGATGCAAGTAGGAACAGAGGTCTGTAGGAAGAGGTCAGATCTGTTTGAAGTCTTGCTTGGAGTACCTCGGGGAGGCCGCTAATCAGAGCTCCGCCAGTTGAAGCAATTTGGGAAACGAAAGATGAAAAACCGAATGTTCTGGTTCGATCTTCGTCAGAAGTGACATCTGCCAGCGCGGCGTTGAAAGGTGCAGATGTCAATGCGCTCCCGATTCCGACAAGCGCTCTCGAGACTGTGATGAAGGCAAGATCGGTTGTGAAAGCCATGATCCCCCATGATGCCGCGGCAAGAATTCCTCCAGAGATTAGGAATATTCTTCGACCATACCTGTCTGAAAGGATGCCGAATGGAATAAGCAGAACTGATGTTGCCAAGAGGGAGATCGTCGTGAGAACTCCGACTAGCACTGCTGTGATCCCAATTAACTTGAGGTATATCGGAAGTACGACCTGTGCGTAGCCTCCTGGCAGACTTATCAAAGCGTTGGAGAAGAACAGCAACCTCCTGCTCTTCTCAGACCAAATTGAATCCTTGCTTGGAAACCTCGGCATTTTGTTTCATCCAGGAGACTTGGAAGCTCTTCTGCTATTCGAGACTGATAGAAAAGTGTATCGCACGTCTCGTGGAAGCTTGAGATGCCTTTAAGCAGACCGATTGAATTTCAGTTCGGAATTCTTGTTCCGCTTCAACTTTACGAAAGAATAATCTACTCTCCCAACAACATGTTTCAGAAAGCTGAGTGGTTTGCCCAGATCAATTGATCTTGATACGCTTCTACGAATACCGACAGTGGTTGACTTCGGCATATCGCCTGATGAGAGGCATGTTTGCTTTGTCTGGAACAAGACCGGACGCTTGCAGCTGTACCTTCTAACCTTGCCCGAGGGAGCGATAGAGCAACTCACGTTTGATCCTGAGAGTAAGCTTGGCCCACGCTTCTCCCCGAACGGTGAGAAGCTAGCATATGCCCAAGACTATCAGGGGGACGAGAAGTTCGACCTCTTTGTGATGGATCTCGCATCTCGCAAGTCAGTCAACATTACACCAGAGACGAACTTCGCAATATACCCGCATATTCGATGGTCGCCTGATGGCGAGAGGATGGCATTCTCGTCGAATAGAACTGGCAAGTTCAGCATCTACGCGATGCTCTCTTCCGGTGGCGAGGCAACGATGCTCTGTGACCACAAATACTCCGACTCAGATCCTGAGTGGTCCCCGGACGGCAGATATGTTGCCTTCACTAGCCTCATCAGAGGTCAAGACCACGGAGTTTTCATCGTGCCGTCTAAGGGAGGTGAACCTGTTCAGATCCGTGATCGAGAGGAAGCTGTGGAGGCTTTTTCACCTGACTGGTCGCCTGACGGCGAGAAGATTGCGTTTGTGTCTTCATCCAAAGGTAACTATGATATTGGTCTGTACGATGTCGGAACGCGATGCGTTGAGTGGCTTACAGATGCGCGCTATGAGAGCGTTGCTCCATCGTGGTCACGTGACGGTAGGTTCCTTGCGTTCCTACTCAACCGCGAGGGGAACGTCTCCATAGCCATAAGAAGCAAAGACGGGGCAACGCGATTTTTCGAGGTGGGGCCTGGCATTCACTCTCACGTAAGATTCACACCGGACTCCGGCTCAGTTGCCTTCATCTACAGCGGGCCGAAGAACCCTCTCGATCTTTGGATCCTCAATCTTGCCGATGGCATGACTCGACAACTGACGAACTCACTGCCACCTTCAGTTAGCCCTGAGATCTTTGTCGCTCCGAGAATAGTGAAATATCCCACGTTCGACAGGAGGATGATTTCAGCCTTTCTCTATTCGCCTCAGAACCTTCTGGAAGGGCAGCTCGCTCCGGCGATTGTGTGGGTTCATGGTGGTCCAACAGCACAGCACAGGAATGATTGGTACGTTGCGATCCAACACTTGGTCAACCAAGGCTTTGTTGTCTTGGCGCCGAACTATAGGGGCAGCACCGGCTATGGAAGAGAGTTCAAAGTGGCGAACCGATTCGTCTTGGGGAAAGATGACTTGGCAGACGTGATTGCAGGGGCAGAATTTCTGAAAGAGCAGGAAATTGGTGATCCCGCGAAGATAGGGATCACGGGCTCCTCGTATGGCGGTTATCTCACTATGTGCGCCTTGACGAAGTATCCTAACAAATGGGCTGCCGGCTCAGCCCTAGTGCCTTTCCTGAACTGGTTCACCGAGGTTGCGAGCGAGAGGGAAGATCTTCAGTACTGGGACAGGGAGAATATGGGTGATCCTGTTAGGGACAAAGAGAGATTCAGAGAAGCATCACCTATCTTCTATATGGATCGGATCAAGGCTCCTGTACAGATGATCGCTGGTAAGCATGATCCAAGATGCCCCGCCTCTGAAGCTGAGCAAGCACGCGAAGCATTGGCAAGGTTGGGAGTTGACTTTGAGTTCAAGGTCTATCCAGATGAGGGGCATGGATTTCGAAAGCTGGAAAATATGATCGACGCCTTCAAGAAGAGAGCCTTATTCTTCCAGAAACACCTGATGAAGAAAGGACCCTAGCAAACCAGATCGGCATAAATGCTGGACGATCTCAGTGGTTTGATGGAATGGTTAATGGCCAGATGACCCTCCTAGCAATCTCCGTCATTCGTTTCTTCGTCGTTACAATTTGGTCCCTCTGCCATCGCAAAGGAGCAGCAAAGAGGACGAGAGGATAAGAAATCCCCTTCTACTGCGCCCACCTCAAGCTATTTCTTGAAAACAACCTCTTCTTCGCAGACATCATCTGGTGATCCGCGGTATTTGCTGAACGTGTAAGTTACAGTGGGGTCTAGTTGCTTGAACAGAGCATCCATCATCACCGCTGGGCCTTTTCGACAGAAATCCTCGATGTCTTCGTCCCTGTAGCCCACATTTTTCAGCCCCATGTGGACAGGACATTTCCCATTCCTGAACACCAGCTTCCTAGGGCTCTCTTCGATTGTTACACTTACGCCGAGGCCGTCATACATCGTCTTGATGAACGAACTTGTCGTCTTGACGTCGAGTTCCTTGATGCCCATCTGCTCCCTACTTGCCTTGCCTGCCGACGCGCCAAAATTCCGTAAAGATTCGGAGAGGGAAGAATTTGCCTTCTGCTTGCCTATTTCCTTAGCCACAGCGTCGAAAAACACGCCGAACATGCTGAACACGTTACTGGCAGCATTAAAAGCATCTTCAATCGCCATAACCCTGCCCCCCTTCAGTCTTCGTGCTAACATAACTCCCGAGCTCTGCCTATATTATTCTTGAGTCGCGTTGAATCTCGGCGAACGCCGCACTATAGAAACCCATTGGGTACACTCCCTCCCGTTTGAAGGTGTCATCTTCATCATATCTTGTACAGAGTGGGTCAAGGTCTTGCAAGATCATGTGGGGCGATGATGAGAAGAACGGCCAAGCGGCTAAACCCGCCGGCCAAGAACAATTGGCTTTTCTATCCGTCTGTTTGTTAGGTCGAGATCGCTAAATAGAGTGGTACACTCGGTGTATATGACATATGCACAGAGAGAATCTGAATCGTGACATTGTGATTCGAACTCTTGTAAGCGCTTTGGAGCCCCTTGATTTCATCTACGCGTGTTATGAAGGAGGAGCAGCGGCTTTCAAACGAGTCGATCAATGGTCAGACATAGATATGTATCTGGTTGTTGACGGCCAAAAAGTCGATGAGACGTTCCGTACCGTGGAGGATGCCTTGAAATCATTATCTCCTATCAGGCAAATGTATCAGCCTGAACGACTGCCTTGGCCTGATGTGTGGCAGGCCTTCTACAAGCTAGAGGACGCGCCAGAGTTTCTTCTTATCGACCTTGTCATTCTGAAGCTCACTAGTCCTGAGATGTTCTTGGAACCGAAAATGCACGGGGACGTTGTGTTCCATTTCAACAAGTCCAACAGGGTGAAGAAACCTCTGTTGGATAAAGATGCACTAGTCACAAAGCTACGTAAGAGGCTTGAACGATTGATGGCAAGATTTGACATG
>Ga0315310_10001945_pt1 | contig 13042 bp, 6 predicted proteins | sample TDP5_MG_FD_203630 | JGI IMG/M metagenome (GOLD analysis project Ga0315310, IMG submission 203630) | Freshwater sediment microbial communities from Lake Towuti, South Sulawesi, Indonesia - TDP5 | ecosystem: Environmental > Aquatic > Freshwater > Lake > Sediment | place: Indonesia: South Sulawesi... | reverse complement strand
CAAACTGGTTCTTGATCCAACAAATCACACAGCTACTTTAACATCTAACTACATCATCGGAAGGATGACCAACCTTTGGCTCATCTATTGGCTCTTCCTTATCCCAATCGTCGCCCACTACAACAGCACAGGCACGTACCAAGTAAACGGAGCCAAAATCTCCGACGAAACCATCTACCAGTTCCTTGAGAAACAACACATCAAAATGAGCATAGTCCTGTTCCAAAACTCTCTCGTCCTCGATCAAAAGACTCAGAGCACATTCAACAACCAAAACGTGACAGACGCCGAGGTTAACGTGAGCAACGGAGCAATATCTACTAAATCAGGAGACGAAGAGATTTTCAAATCAGACTTTGGCACCAAGGCAGAATACAGGCTCTACAACTATACTGCAGACCGTACCGAGACAAATTATGATAAGTGCGATGCGGTGACTAGAACGGCGCCTAGGCCAGGATTCGCGAAGAACCCATTATTCAGCCTTCACGTTGCCTTGCTAAAGTACGTACCCCTGATTGTAGCTCACATCGATCCACCACTGTACCAGAAGGCCAAGGATCATATGCTGAACATGACATACGCCGACTACTTCTATCTAATATCCTATCCAAAATACAGTGGCTTCAAGGTCATGCATGACCCAACCTACACAGCGTATATAGCGACAACCGGTCCAACAACTGGACCGTCAGGCCTTTTCGGACTCTTGCTTATCGGGGGAATAGTAGCAGCTGTGGTCGTTGCAGCTGTGGTCCTCATTAGAAGACGAGGCTCAAGAACCCGCACTGTTCAGCCTTCAGCTCCATCCGCAACAACAACGTAGACCCCTCTCTTTTTTTAAACTTCTCATTTGTTTGAAAGACTGTAGGGAGCAAGATTTACCGGAAAACACATCGAAGAAGCCATAAACGTGCTCAAAAACTGCAAAACTTCGTGAGAAGAGACAGCGATACCGCAAACGCCCAAAGTCCGGGCAAATCAGCCAACCATAGGTAATAGCTGTTCAGAGAATCAAATGAGAAAGTTTATTAGTTTGATGTGATTTTTACGATTGAGCGCACCCATAAAAATGGGAAATATGCTTGGAGACCCGATTTTTCGGGTCGGATGACACCGGCCCGTTGGAGGAACCTCCCAGTTTGAAAGAACACACCCTCATCTGTTCACGCATAGATGTTATTGTAAATGCGACTTTGTGGAGGACAAAATAAATTGCAAGAAACTTCAATATCGCAAGACGACTTTCTCATGCTTCAGAAAGCCTTCTTCAGAGAGAAAGGACTAGTCAGACAACACCTAGATTCATACAACGAATTCATCGAAAAAGGCCTGCAAGAAGTGATCAACGAAGTCGGTGAAATCGACATTGAAGTGCCAGAACAACCTTACAAGATCAAACTCGGCCAGATCTGGATAATTGACCCACAATCCAAGATAAGCGGCCCGTACATCACTGAAGTCGACGGCACAAAACACGAAATCTATCCCCTAGAGGGACGTTTCCGCAGCCTGTCGTACACGGCTCCGCTTTCGCTGGAAATGACGCCGATCGTTGATGGAAGAGAACAGGAAACCGAACTGGTGTTGGTGGGCAATCTGCCAGTTATGCTTAAGTCAAAATTATGCGTCTTATCCCAACTCTTGCCTGAGGAATTGATTGCACACGGCGAAGACCCAAGCGATCCGGGTGGCTACTTCGTCATCAACGGATCCGAGAGAGTGATCGTAGCACTCGAAGACTTGGCGCCGAACCGAATTCTGGTTGACATCGACACCCGAGGCGCAACACCCGTCTATCAGGCCAAAATCTTCTCAACCACCGTGGGCTTCAGAGCCCGGATCGAACTTCGCCTGAAGTCAGACGGTTGCATCTACGTTTCAATGCCCGGTGTCCCAACAGAGATACCGCTCGTAATTGTCATGCGAGCACTCGGACTAAAGTCTGACAAGGATATAGCTGAAGCCGTTTCACCTGACAAGCTCATCCAAAGCGAAATTGACCCTTCGTTCGAGAAGGCATTGGGCATAGATTCAGTGGCAGAAGCCGTAATGTACATCGGAAGCCGCGTTGCCCACGGGCAGGTTGAAGAGTACCGACGCCAGAAGGCCGAGAGCATACTTGACCGCAACTTCTTGCCGCACATTGGTCGGACGCTCGAAAAAAGAAAAGAAAAAGCGTTGTTTCTTGGCGAGATGGCGAACCGAGTTATAGAGCTAAAACTCGGCAAACGCAAACAAGATGACAAAGATCATTTCAAAAACAAGCGCTTGAAGCTGGCGGGACCCCTACTGGCTGATCTGTTCAGGATTGCCTTCCGCAACTTAACTCGAGACATCAAATATCAACTAGAGCGCATGGGCGTCAAACGGCAATTGCTCACGGTCTCAATAGCCGTGCGACCAGGCATAATTACCGAGAGGCTTCAGCACGCGGTTGCAACCGGCAACTGGGGACGAGGGCGTGTCGGAATCACGCAACTTCTGGACAGAACAAACCACACCTCGACGCTGAGCCATCTGAGACGACTGCAGTCACCGTTGAGTCGAAGCCAGCCAAACTTCGAGGCAAGAGACCTCCATCCCACTCATTGGGGAAGGTTGTGTCCAAACGAGACGCCCGAAGGCTCAAACTGCGGTCTGGTTAAGAACCTCGCGCTTGGTTCATGCATCTCCGTAGCTGTAAACCCTGAAAAAGTGAAGAGCGCGCTGTACAAAATGGGAGTAATTCCCACGAACGATGCGAACGACTCAATCCGAGTTACAGGAGCCAAAGTGTTTGTTGACGGTAACCTTATTGGCTACAGTCTCACGCCTGATGAGCTAACTGCCGAAATGAGAATGAAACGGCGAATGGGAGAGCTCTCAACCGAAATAAATGTGGCTTACTTCTCAAAGGAATTTAAGACGGAGAAAGACGAAATCTACATCAACTGCGACGAAGGCCGAGTGCGCAGACCGCTGATAACAGTGGAAAACGGCGCTCCGAAACTGAGACCGGAGCACATTGAAAAAATCCGCGCGGGCGAGTGGAACTGGGAAGACTTAGTTAAGAACGGCGTCATAGAGTACGTCGACGCTGAAGAAGAAGAAAACCTCTACATTGCATTGGACTACCAAGACGTCAAGCGTGAACACACCCATGTGGAAATCACCACGTACACCATTCTCGGTATATGCGCTTCCTTGATTCCATATCCCGAACACAATCAGTCACCGCGCAACTCGTATGAAGCCGCGATGGCTAAACAGGCGCTTGGCATACACTCGACCAACTTCCTGCTACGAGTGGATTCACGCTCCCACATTCTTCACTATCCGCAGAAGCCGATGGTTGACACACGAGCTATGGATCTGATTGGATACGACCTCCATCCATCAGGACAAAACTGTATCGTTGCAGTCGCGTCCTTTGAAGGATACAACATGGAGGACGCCCTCATATTCAACAAGGCCTCAATTGAACGAGGCCTCGGAAGGTCCACTTTCTACAGAATATACGAGGCTGAATGCCGCCAATATCTAGGCGGACTAAAAGACAAATTCGTGATTCCTGAACCGGGCATAAGGGGCTACAGAGGCGAACAATACTATCGACTGCTGGAACAGGACGGCATAGTTGGACTCGAATCCGACGTGACCGGTGGTGACGTACTCATTGGACGCACAAGCCCACCAAGATTCTTAGAAGAATACAAGGAATTTGAAGTCAAAGGGCCGACAATGCGCGACACCTCCGTTGACATGCGCCCGGCCGAAACGGGTGCTGTAGACCAGATTTTCATAACCGAAACCGGTGAAGGAAGCAAACTCGTCAAAGTGCGAGTTAGGGACCAACGCATTCCCGAGTTAGGCGACAAGTTTGCGTCAAGGCATGGACAGAAAGGGGTCATCGGAATGATCATTCCACAAGAGGACATGCCTTTCAGCACAGATGGTCTAGTCCCAGACATAATCATTAATCCCCATGCTATGCCCTCACGAATGACAATAGGACAATTCCTAGAGTCGATAGCCGGAAAGGTTGGTGCAGCAAGGGGAAGACCCGTCGATGGCACTCCCTTTGTGAATGAGAAACCGGATGAACTCAAGCGCATGCTTAAAGACTTGGGCTTCAGCCACACAGGACGCGACATTTTGTACAACGGCATCACAGGTGAGCGGTTCTCAGTAGACATCTTCATGGGAGTCGTCTACTATCAGAAACTCCACCACATGGTTGCAGACAAGATTCACGCACGGGCTAGAGGACAAGTGCAGATGTTGACAAGGCAGCCGACTGAGGGCAGGGCCAGAGGTGGCGGTCTAAGATTCGGTGAGATGGAAAGAGACTGCTTGATAGGCCACGGCGCAGCCATGTTACTGCGAGACCGATTGTTAGAAGAATCGGACAAGTATCTTCTGTACGTGTGTGAAAACTGCGGCTACATCGCCTTTTACGACATCAAACAGCGCAAGTACATATGCCGCGTCTGCGAAGACAAGGCTCAGATCTCCCCAGTCGTAGTATCATATGCATTCAAATTGCTTCTACAAGAGCTAATGAGCCTTTGTGTAACGCCCAAGCTAAAACTAAAGGAGAGGGCGTAAGAGTGGCAGTCGCAGATGAGACAGTTCACAAGGTTGTTGACCAGCTTTATTTTGGCGTCTTGTCACCGCAAGATGTCCGTAGACTTTCTGTGGCTGAAATACAGACCGCGGACACATACGACGAAGACGGCGCCCCAATAACGTCTGGACTGATGGATGGACGCCTTGGCACGCTGGAGCCCAGACAGCGATGCAAAACCTGTGGCAACACCGCCATAAGATGCCCAGGACACTTCGGTCACATTGAACTGGCGGTTCCAATACTTCATGTCGAGTTCACTAAAATAGTACACGACTTGCTGAAAGGCACCTGCCGAAACTGCGGACGTATAATGCTGTCGGAACAGAGAATTGAAAGACTAAGGAAGAAAATTGACCGCACACGTAAACTATTGGGAATAGTGCCTGACGACCTGTACAAGAAGGTTCACCAAGAGGCAAAAGGCAAAGAGTGCCCGCACTGCGGCGCTCCACAGTACAAGATCGAGTTCACCAAACCAACGACCTTCCACGAAATCTCTGAGGAAGGCGCGCAGCGACTAACCCCAAGTATGATTCGTGAAAGACTTGAGCGCATAAGCAACGAAGACCTCGAACTGTTCGGTTTTAACCCGAAAAGCGCGCGTCCCGAATGGATGATCCTACAGGTTTTGCCGGTTCCACCCGTCTACGTAAGGCCTTCCATAACATTGGAATCTGGCATCCGTTCAGAAGACGACCTGACGCACAAACTCGTAGACATCATCCGCATCAATCAAAGACTGAAGGAAAACATGGAAGCGGGCGCCCCAACACTTATCATTCAAGACCTCTCCGAACTGCTCCAATACCACGTAACCACATACTTCAACAATGAAGCCTCGGGAATTCCGCCGGCTCGACATCGTTCAGGAAGAGCTCTAAAAACTCTTTCTCAGCGACTCAAAGGGAAAGAGGGCAGGTTCAGAAGCAACCTATCAGGCAAGCGAGTTGACTTCTCAGCGCGCACCGTGATTTCTCCAGACCCGAATCTAGACATAAGCGAGGTCGGAGTGCCCCTCGACGTAGCCATGAGGCTTTCCATGCCTGAAAAGGTGACAGCGTGGAATGTTAGTGACATGCGCAAACTCGTGATCAACGGGCCTGAGAAGTATCCAGGGGCCCTCTATATCGTGCGACCAGACGGCAAACGCATTCGCCTCGAATTCGTCACTGACAGAGAAAAAATCGCTGAAGCGATCGCGCCGATGTTTGTCGTGGAGCGTCATCTCAGAGACGGAGACATAGCCATATTCAACCGGCAGCCATCGCTGCACCGCATGTCAATTATGGCGCATTACGTTAAGGTGCTTCCTCACAAAACCTTCCGCCTGCACCTAACGGTTTGCCCACCCTACAATGCCGACTTCGATGGAGACGAAATGAACCTGCACATACCCCAAAGCGAAGAGGCTCAGACAGAATCGCGCCTACTAATGCAGGTTCAAGACCAGATTCTTTCTCCTAGGTTTGGTGGACCCATAATCGGCGCCAAGACCGATTTCATAACCGCAGCTTATTTGTTGACTAGAAATTCTACCAATCTCACCAAGGACGAGGTGTGCAAACTCGTTCTCGCCGCAGAGTATGATGGCCCAATTCCAGAACCAGAGACTAAGAAACCGGAACCACTGTGGACAGGCAAACAGATATTCAGTCTGTTCATTCCGAAAGACCTCAACTACGCTTTCAAGGCAGCCACATGCATCGCATGCGGAAAGAAATGTCTTGAGGGGTGCGAATACGACGCTTACGTCATCATCAAAAACGGCGAACTCAAAAAAGGAGTGATGGATCGCGCTGCCATAGGAGCTGAACAGTCAGAGTCACTTCTCCACAGAATAATCAAGGACTATGGCTCAGCCGCAGGAAGAACTTTTCTGAATCACGTTTGCCGACTGCTCAACATGTTCATGACGATGCGAGGATTCACATACTCCTACGATGAAATGGAGCTACCCGCTCCTGCTCAAAGAAGGATCAAACAAATAATAGGTGAATCTGAGGAGCGAATAAACAAACTAATCAAAGACTACAAAGATGGAACCCTGTCGCGTCTGCCAGGCCAGACTCTTGCGGATTCTTTTGAGATTTATGTTATGAATGAGCTGGCCGAAGCCCGAGATAGGGCCGGAAGAACCGCGGAAAATGCCTTCGCAACCGATAATTCGGGTTTGATAATGACCAAAACAGGCGCGAGAGGTTCAAGCCTTAACATAGGTCAGATGACGGCGGTTGTCGGGCAACAGTCAGTGCGTGGCAAACGAATCATGCGAGGGTACCAAGAACGCGCCTTACCCCACTTCAAATGGGGTGATCCTTCACCTACCGCTCGAGGTTTCGTTGACGCCTCATATCGTGAGGGCCTTGATCCCGTCGAGTTTTTCTTTCATTCTATGGGCGGCAGAGAAGGCCTAGTAGACACAGCCGTCCGAACGCAACAGAGTGGTTACATGCAGAGACGGCTGATTAACGCGTTAGAGCACTTGCGGATAGAGTACGACGGAACCGTGCGTAACTCAATCGGCGACATAATTCAGTTCCAATATGGCGAAGACGGAGTTGATCCAGCAAAAAGCGATCACGGAAAAGCAGTGAACGTGGGCAGAATAGCAGAGCAAATTAGAATCATGGTTGAGAAAGGAAAACCTGCGCCAAGAGAATATGTCAAAGAAAGAATCGAAGAAGTTACGGAAAAAATCACGCCGATGCTTGTTGACGAATTGAAGACGGAAATGAGCAAGGAAGGATTGCCTCGAAAAGGCGTCGATAGGGCTGTGGAGCTAACCCTTGAAAACTACAAGCGCGCACTGGTTGAACCTGGAGAGGCTGTTGGGATCGTTGCAGCTCAGTCGATCGGTGAGCCAGGCACTCAGATGACGCTCAGAACTTTCCACTACGCAGGTGTGAGAGAGCAAAATGTTACTTTGGGTCTGCCCCGTCTCATAGAGATAGTTGACGCGCGCAGGATGCCTTCGACACCCATTATGGCTATTTACCTTGACAAAGAACACAGAGCAAGCAAGAACAAGGCGACTGAAGTGGCCCGCGAGATTATCTCAACAACGATGCAGGACATCACAAAAGCCATGTATGTGGCGCACGACTCTGGAGAAGTTGTCATACAGCTTGACCGCACAATGATGGAGGACCGAGGAGTAACACCGAAGGAACTCCAAGACGTATTGAAATTGCCCAACACGACATTGCGAACCAAAGAGGAAAAGCTGTATATTAAACCAAAAAAGGTTGAGCCCCGCAAACTGCTTGACAAAGTTGCAACTCACCATGTGAAGGGTATACCGAGCATTAGAAGGGTGCTGGTAACCGAAGAGAAGGGCGAGTGGGTGATTCGCACAGATGGGTCAAACCTGCCAAAGGTTCTAGAGATCGTTGGTGTAGACCCGACCCGCACGACGACGAATCATATTCACGAGATAGCGAAGACCTTGGGCATTGAAGCTGCGAGAAGCGTCATCATAAGAGAAGCCATGGGGGTTCTCGAAGAGCAAGGCCTCGATGTTGACATCCGTCATGTTATGCTTGTATCAGACATAATGACTGCGACTGGTGAAGTGCGCCAGATAGGGAGACATGGAATTAGTGGTGAGAAGTCCAGCGTGCTCGCGCGGGCTGCTTTTGAAATAACTGTGCCTAACATAGTTGACGCGGCAATTAAAGGTGAGAGCGATCCGTTGAAGGGCGTTACCGAAAACGTTATCGTTGGGCAGTCAATACCTATCGGCACGGGTCTTGTTGATCTTTACATGTCAACACTTGCCCGAGGAAGCACTCAATGATAGACATAAACAAAGCTATCACCACCTCTGTGAAAACAGGTAAGGTAGTGTTAGGAATCAACAACGCGTTAAAGAGCGCTAAGCACGGTCGAGCTAAACTCATATTGTTATCGTCTAACTGCCCAAAGAGCTTGATTGATGAAGTAGCACATTACGCCAAGTCTTCGGATGTCCCAGTAGTTATTTATAAAGGCTCCAGCATAGACTTAGGCATCGTGTGTGGTAAACCGTTCATGGTTTCTGCCTTGACAATCCGCGAACCCGGAGATTCAGACATACTCAAGTTGACAGAGACTGGAGAAGAATCCACTGAAGAGTCAGAGATGGCGGACACGGAGGAAACAGATGCATAGCGGTATTCGTTTGACCAGCAAAGAAATGCGTTACATAGCATTGTTTGAGAGCATAACCAGTGCGACTGTAAGAGACTGCATCGTAGACGACGAACAAAACCGCATTATCTTTGTTATCAAAGAAGGCGACAGCGGAGTGGCCATCGGCAAGGGCGGCAAGAACATTCATTTGCTCGAAAGGATGACGGGAAAGAAACATGAAATCATAGAGCACTCTGGGAACCCGACACAGTTCATAAGGAACGCGTTGAAACCGGCACGAGTGAACGAAATCCGCATTACAGAACGACCAGATGGCAAGTCAATAGCCGTTGTGTCAGTCAATCCCCGAGACAAAGGTGTAGCTATAGGCAAAAACGGACGCAACGCGGAGCGCATAAGGTTCTTAGCCAAGAGATACTTCAATATTCAGAACGTGAGCATCACATAATCTGCGCTTTCTTGAGTTTGGACTCAACATCGTGCAGTCCCAATCTTCTAAGAGTTTCTGGTTTTGGCAGGCCATTTTTGTCCCACCCTACGAAATCGTAATATTCTTTTTTTGATTCGTCAAATGATTTCTTGTCAACAGCTTTCCCCTTGTGAGGCCCCGAGGGTAAAGGTTCATAGAATCTCGGCGGATTCTCGTCGTCTATGTTGGCTTTCCACGTTAGGTCTGGTCCCCCAAGCAGTAACATCGCTCTTTGTAGATTAAGTATTCTCGGTCCGTTTGTTTCGTACCATTCCTGCCGCAGTGTTTTCCACCCGGTCACGGCCTCGAAAAAGTCCCAGATTAAGTCAATGCCTGTTGAAAACGTGTTGAAAGAACAGTAGACGCCGGAATCGTCTAACACTGTGTTTAACTCGCCGTTTTCAAGTTCGGTGGGAATGAAAGCCAGCGACGTGTGGTCGCCTGCTTGCACGTTGCAGGCATAGGACATGTTTGCTGGATAGTCTCTGCCGCTTCGTATTCCGTGGGCGCCGATAGCCATGCCCTTCTCCGTGACCGAATAAATCGTAAGATCCAAACTTTTTTTCTTGCCCAGTTCGAGAGCCGCTCGGTGAGAGCCCTCCGCAAGCGTGTTTCCGATTCCTTCTCGCTTGGCAGTCTTCTTGGCTAGTTCACCGAAAGCCTTAGTGTCGCCCCATCTGGGTTCGATGCCGCCAAGCTCATGTTTGTTCACGACTCTGCGTTGATACAATTCGGCGATGAAAGCCAATGCGTTTCCAGCTTGTATTCCGCACAGGCCTAAGTCGTCGATTAGAGAAGACAGGTAGACGTTATCCTCAGGCGTGAAAATGCCAAGGTTTGGTCCAAGATAGGCTTGCATCTCATAGTCAGGGTTGTCCGTGATTGAACCCTTGAACTCACCCGTCTTTGGCGCAGCAATTTTGAGGCATGTGGTCGGACAGCCAAAGTCGCCCCAATATCGCTTAACCCAGAGTCTCTGCTCAAACTTGTCCACAGCAAAACTCTTCTGATCGTGCCATTCCTCTTGCCAGTTCCGCACGGGTTCAGAACTTGTTCTGGCACCGTAGTTGTAGCCTCCAGCGCCAGTGCCCCAGCTCCGGAATAAGCCGCTTTTGTAACAATCTTTATCTGCGGCTTTTATCAGCTCGCTTACTTTCTCGATGTCTTCAACTTCTGGCAATGAACCTAGACCCTTGGCTGCAATTGCCTTGAGATTTTTGGAACCCATTACTCCGCCGTAACCGCCGTAGCCAGCTGCATGAGTCCACTTTGCCATGACGCCCGCGATTCTAGTCTGGCTTTCACCCGCAGGCCCAATGTAGAGCACCGATGGCTCCTTTAGCTCTCCATATTCGGGGAAATTTTCTTTCAGCTCTCTTCTTCCTTCGCTAGTAAGCATCTTCAGTGTCTGCTTTCCATCACTGCCCCAGATATGGCTGGCGTCTTTAATAGAAACTTGATTTTCAATTATGCTTATGTAACTTGGCGTGGAAGCTCTGCCTGAGATGATTATGCCGTCGTAGCCTGCGCATTTTATGTCGATCCCAAATTCTCCTGCCACGGTTGAGCCAATCAATCCGTTGCTCTGAGGCGACTTGCCAGAGATGCAGACCCGTCCGCCCGGATAGAAACCTGTTAACGGACCGGTCAAGACTGTGAGAACGTTCTCTGGAGCAAAGGGATCAATCGTCTCCCATGTTTGACCTAGTCGGTCCCAAAGGATCTTTGTTGCTAAGCCTCGTCCTCCGATGAAACTTCGCAGGGTATTCTCGTCGAATTGAATTTCTTTTATCTTCTCGCTGTTCAGATCGATGTCTAGGAATTTGCCCGCGTACCCTCGCATTAGACGTATTCCTCCCCTGCCTCTCCATAAAGGTTGTTGACTAGTTCACGCGTTATGTCCTCAGGCTTTCTTGCGTGCACCTTGAAAATCTGCCATGAGCTTCTAGTGACGGTTTGCAGGGCGTCCCAGTTTCCTTTCTGACAGACCTTGGCGCATTCAGGTCGTCCATCACACAAGTCGCATATCAAAATACTCTTCTTAACTGGGTGAAGATGAGGGACTCTCCCAGGACAAGCCTCTATGCAGGCACCGCAGGCTGTGCACTTTTCTCCGTCTACGTGAACCGCGCCAGTTTTCTTGCTTATCGATAAGGCACCAAACGAACAGGATTGAACACATGGATAGTCTTCACACTGCACACAGAGGTGAGGAACCTCGGCGCCTGGAACGAACATAAACACGCGGATTCGAGACGCTTCTGGCCAAATTTTTTTCTCGTGGAAAAGTGAACATGCGATTTCGCACTTTCGGCATCCACTACATTTGAGATAGTCTCTGGCAATCCATATGCGTTTTCGAGAACCCATTTGTTCATTTCACTCTCGACTGTGAGAAGTTATGAGATTTCACCGTTCTTAATTAGCTTGCCGTTGTCTGGAAAACTGAACAGTAACTCCGTCGTGTTTAAGTACTAGCGCTGTGAACATGTTACGAAGTTATTGGAGGTGCAAGACGCTCGTCAAGATCATCGTCACAACAGCCCTCATATACGCTAATGGCGAAATTCACCTAGGACACGTTACCTCCACGTATCTTCCAGCGGACATATTTGTCAGATTCTGCAGACTCAAAGGACATGATGTCATACACTTAGGTGCCACTGACGACTTCGGAACCCCCATACTAGTCGAAGCCGAAAAAGAAGGAAAAAGTCCAGAAGAATTCGTTCAACACTGGAACAAACTCGACCGAAAAGGATACAAAGATATTGGAATATCATTCGACGTATTTGACAAAACAAGCTCAAAAGAAAACATCGCATTAACACAACACTTTTTCAAGACACTCTATGATAAAGGCTATATTTTTAAAAAGACCATACTGCAACCCTACTGCAAGAACGACAGGAAATTCCTACCCGACAGATACGTTAAAGGCACATGCCCCCGCTGCGGCGCCACGGATCAGTACTCCGACAGCTGCGAAAAATGTGGTCGAACCTTTCAGTCTGGCGAAATCTTGGATCCACATTGCGCCATCTGCGGTCGGAAACCAGTGAGCAAGGAAAGTGAACATTACTTTTTCAAGCTGAGTCAGTTCTCTGATTTGCTCAAAAAGTGGCTTGAAGAGAACAAGAATTTGCAGGCTGAGGTAAGAAACTACGTGCTCAACTGGATTAAAGAAGGGTTGCTGGACTGGGACATAACCCGAGACATAAACTGGGGAGTTCCAGTCCCGTTAAAAGAGGCTAAGGGCAAAGTGCTCTATAATTGGTTCGACAATCACCTTTGTTACGTTTCCACAGCCCAAAAATACTTCGCGGAAAAAGGAATCGACGGAAAGAAAGCCTGGAACAATTCAAAAATATATCATTTTATTGGAAAAGACATAGTGTATCACCATTACCTGTTTCTGCCGTCCATGAGACTTGGTCAGGGAGAGTACCAACTTCCAGATTACATCCCGACAAGAGGCTTCTTGCTCCTTGAAGAGCAGAAGTTTTCTAAGAGTCGTGGCTGGTACCTCGGCCTACAAGACTTCTTAGACAAGTTCCCAGCTGATTACCTGCGATACTATTTGGCCTCAATTACTCCCTATGCTCAAGTCGACGTGAACTTTGACTGGGCCGACTTCCAGAAAAGGATAAACAACGAGTTAATTGCCAATATAGGGAACTTCGTTCACCGAACATTGACTTTAATCTGGACCAAATACAAGGGAACGGTACCGCCGCCTACGCCTTCCGACGCCTCAGACAAGGAATTCTTAGAAAAAATAGAAAACGTAGCAGAGGACGTGGGCAAAGAGATTGAGATTAACGAACTTT
>Ga0315310_10001944_pt1 | contig 13047 bp, 11 predicted proteins | sample TDP5_MG_FD_203630 | JGI IMG/M metagenome (GOLD analysis project Ga0315310, IMG submission 203630) | Freshwater sediment microbial communities from Lake Towuti, South Sulawesi, Indonesia - TDP5 | ecosystem: Environmental > Aquatic > Freshwater > Lake > Sediment | place: Indonesia: South Sulawesi... | reverse complement strand
CCTGTTCTGTGTCTTCGCGGAAGAGCTTGCTGAACGGGCAAGCCTGTATCCAGGCGTCTTCGACCCGTTCGATTTTCTCTACGACGCCATTGGGGTTGCAGCTGCTATGGCAATAGACGCAATCACGTCAGCATCAGCAGGTTGAACCAAAATGGCCGAGACCATCTAACTCATTCAGCGTAAAGGGAAATGGTGGTGGGGCTGGGGAGACTCGAACTCTCGGCACGCGGTTTAGGAAATCAGGAGCCAAAGTTGAAGCCTTCTGAAGATGGTTGATTATTGCGGGACAGACTACGCTGCAGACCAGATTGGTTATTCTACCTGCCGCGGTTGCCCAACGGACTTGGAGAGAGGGATGGAGAACCGGCTGAACCAACATTCAGGTTGGTACAATCTCTGAGGGCAGGTCATACACATCCCCTAAGCTCATGAAGGGACATTAGACCTGCCTGGAAGACTGCTCAGCGCGGCGTTGCAAAGCTCCTACAGCAGTGCCATAATCAGGGGGCAGTTTCTTTTCCTTAGCCTCAGATGCTGTACAAGACGCTAAGTGCCGCGCTCTTCGGCATTGACGCCTACATCGTCGAGGTGGAAGTGGACTTAGCACCGGGCACTGGCGGTATCTTCACCACGGTGGGTCTGCCGGATGCAGCCGTAAAAGAGAGTCGCGAGCGCATCAAAGCTGCCATCAAAAACTGTGGCTTCGAATATCCCGCCTTTCGCAACATCACCGTCAACCTCGCCCCCGCAGACATCAAGAAGGAAGGTTCCGGGTTTGACCTGCCCATGGCCATAGGGATTCTCGGTGCGACTGGAACCTTTGCCGGACGTGAGCTGGGAGAGTTTCTCTTCTTGGGCGAATTGTCGCTTGATGGCCTAGTGCGGCCCATCAAGGGTGCGCTCTCGATTGCAGTTGCAGCTAAACAGAAAGGCATTCCTAACCTAGTCGTGCCGGAGGTCAATGCGCGTGAAGCCGCGGTAGTCGAAGATGTGCGCGTCTATGCTGCGCAGAGCCTGCCCCAGGTAGTGGATTTGATCAATGCCCCGGAAGCTTTCACGCCTGTACGCATTGACCCTGCGGAACTGCTCGCCGAAGCTAGCCACTACAGCGTGGATTTTCGCGATGTGCGCGGCCAGCAGCACGCTAAGCGGGCGCTGGAAGTAGCCTGCGCCGGTGGCCACAACATCATCATGATCGGCCCACCGGGCTCGGGAAAAACTATGCTGGCCAAACGCATCCCCACTATTCTGCCGCCGTTGACCTTTGAAGAGGCCATTCAGACTACGAAGATTCATAGTGTCACCGGGCTGCTGGAGAATTCCAAGGGCTTGGTGGGCACGCGCCCATTTCGCTCGCCCCACCACACTATCTCCGATGCCGGCCTGATCGGTGGTGGGACTATTCCGCGGCCAGGGGAAGTATCGCTGGCGCACAACGGCGTGCTCTTCCTCGACGAATTACCGGAGTTTCAGCGCAACGCTTTAGAAGTGCTCCGCCAGCCGCTCGAAGACGGCGTGGTAACCATCTCTCGTGCCACCACTTCACTCACCTTCCCCGCAGCTTTTATGCTCGCGGCAGCGATGAATCCCTGTCCCTGCGGCTACTTCAACGACCCTACCCGCGAGTGCCACTGCACGCCGCCGCAGATTCAGCGCTACGTGGGCAAGATTTCTGGCCCTTTGCTCGACCGCATTGATATTCACATTGACGTACCGGCGGTGCGCTACAGAGAGTTGCGGGCGCGGGCCACTGCGGAAGGCTCAGAGGAGATTCGCGCCCGTATCATGCGGGCGCGGCAGACACAGCTCAAGCGTTTTCAGAGCGACGGGATTTACTGCAACGCCCAGATGTCGCCCAAGCTTATTCGCACTTACTGTGAGATTGACGCCGAGTCGGATAAGCTTCTAGAGACGGCGATTACGCGGCTAGGGCTAAGCGCTCGCGCCCACGATCGTATCCTCAAAGTAGCGCGCACCATTGCCGATTTGGAAGGCAGTGAAGTTCTCCTGCCTCGGTATCTTTCTGAAGCCATCCAGTATCGCACCCTCGACCGTACCTACTGGGCCTAGCGAACTTCGATTGGCGAATCGGCTTACGGTCGGCTACCGACCATGCATGTAAGTGAGTGCATTCGAAAGACCAAGGGAGTGAAGGCGAAGCGGACGCGGCTGGTACCGGTTCGGAGCCGCACGTATCTGCGGTAGCTGAGTTGGTAACAGCGAGGAGTCATTCTTTCTGCACTTTTTTGCATGTCAGACAAGCAGCGAGGTGTAAATGGAGAATCTATCGAAGAGAGACAAACTACTCTCAATTGGTTGTGTTCTCGGCGCTTATGTTCCGTATTTTTTTCTCAAATCTGATATTGAGTCTTCATAGGAAGGAGACGCCGCTACAGGTCCCCAAAATATTCTTGCGTTCCGTTGTTCTCGCAATGATCTTCGTAATGCGCCTGCTATTTTTCATGATGAAGGGGAATCGCTGGTCACGTTTGGCCTCTCTTCAGGAAAGTTGAGGGATACGACTGTGGCAGTTCTGATTCTGTTGTTTCCGGCTTGTGGTGTTTTGATGGCGTCCGTAGCGGAACTACGGAGCCGTGACTAATACCGAACCCTAGATCTGGAGAAATTCTGTGGGGCATTTTCCCCCCAATGACAATCGCGTAAATGGACGACTCTTGTCGCTGGCATCCATTAGCCTGGCTGAAAAGCAAGGTTTTTTGCGTGGAACTTGCCGAGGCGACAGTAGTTCCGTTATCCTGAACTGACTGCTGGCGTGGCTACCCCAAATGAAACGCGTTCTTATCATCGAAGATGACAAGGACATCGTCGAGCTGCTGCGCTATCACTTGGAGAAGGAGGGGTTTCAGGTTACCTCGGTGGCTGACGGGATGACCGGCTTGGCGCAGTTGAAGAAATCGCCACCCGACCTGCTGATCTTGGATTTGATGCTTCCAAGGCTCTCTGGACTCGAACTCTGCAAGGAAATTCGGCGTGACCAGCACCTGAGCCGCCTCCTCATTCTCATGCTGACTGCCCGAGGTGACGAAGCTGACCGTGTGGTTGGCTTGGAGTTGGGCGCGGATGATTACGTTACGAAGCCTTTTAGCCCCCGGGAACTAGTGGCGCGAGTCAAGGCGCTGCTGCGGCGCACAGAACTCCCGGGTGAATTCCAGAAAACCGTTGAAGTCGGCCAGTTAGTTATTGATCCGGTCTCTTACAGCGTCACACAGGCAGGCAAGGCGATACCTCTCACCCTACTCGAGTTCCGTTTGATCTATTTCCTGGCTTGCCGTCCAAATAAGGTCTTCTCTCGTGACCAGCTACTGGACGCCGTCTGGGGAACTGAGCGCTTTGTGACGCCGCGGAGTGTCGATGTTTACATCCGGCGATTACGGGAAAAAATTGAAGCCGACCCGGAAAATCCAGTCTATCTGAAGACGGTGCGCGGGGCCGGCTACCTGTTTGAGATCCATGCGACCTAGGTTGTTTTGGAAACTTGAACTCACCTACGTCTTCCTGCTGTTTCTCGTCTTATTGGCGGTGGACATCTACGCCGCACGGGCTTTGCGTCGCGACTACCTGCGTGCCGGTTTTGAGCAACTAGATTCTTTGGCGAAACTGGCGGAAAGTCGTCCACCCCAACTAGACGACGCAGCGGCACTGAACGCCTGGACAGATTGGATGGCCCGGAGTGGAGCCCGGGTCACCGTTGTCGCCGGTGACGGTCGTGTCCTGGCCGACTCAGCCAAAGACCCGCACATCATGGAGAACCACGCCGACCGACCGGAAATCCAAGAAGCGTTTGCTGTTGGCCAGGGACGGGCCGTCCGCCACAGTGCCACCATCAATCGAGACTTGGTCTACTTAGCTATCCGACACGATACAGCAAAAGAAACCCCGGTAGTCATTCGCTTGGCATTACCGCTGGCACAAATCAACGCAGCCCTGGGCGATATTCGCTGGCGGCTGTTGACTGCCTTTGCCATCATCCTACTGCTGGCAGGAACCGTGTCGTTGCTCCTCGCGCGTGCCTTTTCCCAACGCATCGAGCGATTAAAGCAGTTTGCCCGCCGGGTGGCCGACGGCGATTTCCGTCCTCTGTCGATTGAACGAAAAAGGGACGAACTCACCGAGCTCGCTCGGGCACTTAACGAAACCGCCGCCCGGCTGGACCAGACGATTTGCAATCTAACCGATGAGCGCAACCGCTCAGCAGCCATCCTGCGCAGCATGGTGGAGGGGGTGGCAGTGATTGGGGCCGACGAACGGATTCTCTTCTGCAACCAAGCCTTCGGTCAGATCCTCGCAGTTCGATCGGATGAGTGCCAGGGGCGTCCGTTGCTGGAGGTGATTCGTCAATCTGACCTGCTGGCAATCATCCAGCAGGCCTTGAAAGGGCGCGCGAGCGTCAGGGGTGAAGTCGAGGTTGGGACCGTGCGTCCGCGAAGTTTCGCGGTGGTGGCGGCCCCGCTGCGTGCCGATGGCGCCACGGGAGCAGTGCTCGTGTTGCACGACATCACCGAATTACGGCGGCTGGAACGGGTGCGACGCGACTTTGTGGCCAACGTCTCCCACGAATTCAAAACACCACTGACTGCGATCCAAGGATTTGCGGAAACTTTGTTGGGTGGGGCACTCGAAGATAAACAAAATAGCCAGCGGTTCCTCCGAATCATCCGCGACCACGCTGCTCGCTTGGGGCGGCTGACCGATGATCTCCTCAAGCTCTCTTTAATCGAAGCAGGAAAGCTTGAACTGCAGTTTAGGTCGATCCCGGTGTCTGAACTGATCGAACCTTGTGTAGAGACGACTCGCCCGCAGGCCAACCAAAAGCAACTCGCTCTTCTAGTGGAGTATCTTCCTGAGTTGCCACCGGTGCGCGGTGACGTCGGCCGCCTGCGGGAAGTGCTTCAGAACGTACTGGATAACGCCGTGCAGTATACCCCGTCAGGCGGGCGCGTCACCGTTCGGGCTGCCGCCGCTCAAGGCGAGGTGGTAATCGCCGTATCCGATACGGGAATTGGTATTCCCCAGGCCGACCAGGAAAGAATTTTCGAGCGCTTCTACCGCGTCGACACTGCGCGTTCGCGCGAGGTGGGTGGCACTGGCCTCGGCCTGTCGATCGCCAAACATTTGGTCGAAGCCCACGGTGGCCGCATTGAAGTCGAAAGTGAAGTCGGTCGTGGCTCCACTTTTACCGTCTTCCTCCCTGCTTGGCATACCGACGACTGAAATGCAGGGCTGACCCATGAAAAAGTCAATTTTGTTTCTTTGTACTCACAACTCTGCACGGAGTCAGATGGCTGAGGGGCTGGCGCGGGCTTTGAGCGAGCGCAGCGAGGCTAACGTTGAGGTTTGGAGTGCTGACACGGAGGCTCGAGGTGTTCATCCCCTAGCTATTAAAGCCATGGCAGAAGTGGGCATCGACATCTCACAGCAGCGCTCCAAAACCATCGCCGAGGTGCCACCGGAGCCGGACTACGTGATAACTCTTTGTGACGAAGCCGCTGAAGTGTGTCCAATTTTTCCAAGCAAGACAAAGAGATTGCACTGGAACCTGCCTGACCCTTCTGCGGCTACAGGCCCCGAGATAGAGCGACTGGGCGTATTCCGAAAGGTGCGGGATGACATCCGTCAGAGGCTTGAAGAATTCTGGAAAACTGGAATCAGCCCGTCCGATGCGGCAAAGATTGATTAACTGCATCTAGGTGCCTTCAGTTTCTTTCTTCCTGCCACCAGCCCGTCTCGTAACAAGAAATTAACGCTGGCTTAATTCTCCTTTCACCCGCCTTCTAGATACTCAGAACGTGAGCAAATTGTCTTGGCTACCCAAGCTCGTGAACGTGATTCGGCGATTGCGCCCTGATGTGGAGACACGTCGGCGCACGCACTACTACATCTTCGAACTACTTGCTTGGCAGGAACAACAGCTATCTAGAGAGGAGGATAATCGATGACATCGTCATTCATCCGGCAGACAACAGTGATTCTCTTGTTTGCGGCACTCCTGTTCGTGAGTCCGATAACGGCCAACGAGACTCATAAGAGTGCCTCTATCTCCACATCAGAACAGTTGCAGGAACAAGTCCAGCGACAGCAGGAGCGGTTGCTGGAACTTGAACGTTTGCTGAAACAGCAAGCACAGCTGCTGGAGCAACTCTGGCAACAATTGGCTGCGCAACGCCTCCGGCCTGCGCCGGTGTCCCAATCGGCTCCAGGCATAACACCCACGCAAGAGTTGGAGCGAATTTCCGGTGAGCTGGATGCCCTAGCGGAGAGCAGCAAGGAATTGAACGAAAAGGTCAATAAGGTACAGAAGGAGAGTAAGGAAGCCGACAACATCCTGGGCACCAAACTCAAAGGCCTGGGCAACTTCAGCTTCAGTGGTGATGTCCGGCTGCGCTACGAGCCCTTCTTTGGCGGAACTCTTGGTCAGGACCGGCACCGTGAGCGTTTCCGACTGCGCTTCAATGCCATCGCCAAAATCAGTGACGAGCTGACGGGCGGCTTGACCGTAGCCAGCGGCGATGAGCTCGACCCCATCTCTACTAACCAGACCTTGACCAGCTTCTTCCAGCGTAAGCCGTTCGCCATTGACCGGGCCTTCGCCGAATATCGACCGAAGTGGTTCAAGCCGCTGACCCTGACCGGCGGTAAGTTTGCCTACACCTGGTACCGGACCGAGTTGACCTTCGACAACGACCTCAACCCGGAAGGATTTTCCCAGGTGTTGTCATTCGACTTCAAGAACCCAGTGTTCAAGAAGCTGGGCCTAGTTGGCTTCCAGCTCCCCTTCCGCGAGAGCGGCAACTTCGACGATAGTTTCCTGCACGGCGCCCAAATCCAGAGCTTCTGGAGACTCGGCGAGCGGGTGAAGTTGTCTGGCTACGCTGGCTTCTACAACTGGCACCGCGCTGACCCAGTCGGGGTTGCCCAAGCCACAGGTATGCTCACAGGGAACAGCAATACCAATACCGTCGTGCCAGGCAACCGCTTCGCCTCCAAGTTTGCCCTGCTCAACTTGATTGGCCGGCTGGACATCGACACCGGGCATGCCCGCTGGCCGCTGCTGCTGCAACTCGACTTCGTCAACAACACCCGGCCCTGTACCAATGTCTCTGTGGCGAATTGCAATCCACGCGACCGTAGTGGCTACTGGGCAGAGATGCAAGTGGGGCAAACCAAGGAGAAGAACGACCTCAACTTCGGCTACACGTTCATTCGCATCGAGCGAGAAGCAGTACTGGCCGCGTTCAACTTCAGCGACCTGCGCCAGCCCACCAACGTGGTGAACCACCGGCTCAACTTCGGCTACCAGGCCTTCAAGAACGTCACCCTGAACTTCACCGCTTTGATTGGGCGGGCGTTACGCACGGCTACCAGCTCAGCAAAGGAAGACTGGTTGAAGCGATTGCAGTTTGATGTGGTCTACAAGTTCTAAGGGTTTAACCGGGTTTTCACCCGGCTGTAACAAAAGCGTAACAATTCTAACAAACAATGTTAGGAGGAAACATGAAAAGCAAATTAGAAATTCTGGCAGTTCTGTTGGTATTGCTAGTCGGTACGAGCGTTCTTTTGGCCCAACAGCGTAACATTACCGTTAAGGGGTCCGACACGATGGTCATTCTGGGTCAGCGCTGGGCCGAAGTCTATATGCAGAAGCATCCTAGCGTTGCCATTCAAGTGACTGGCGGAGGTTCCGGCACTGGCATCGCTGCCCTAATCAACGGCACCACAGACATCGTTGAGGCTTCGCGGCCAATGAAGGACAGAGAAATAGCCGACCTCAGGGCGAAACGCAGTAAGGAGGCGCTCGAACTGCCCGTGGCCGTGGATGGCCTGGCAGTCTACCTCAATGAGCAGAATCCGGTGAGCGAGTTGAGTTTGCAGCAATTGAAGGCCATCTACACCGGCGTGGTGAGGAACTGGAAGGAAGTAGGTGGTCGGGACGAGCGCATCGTGCTCTACGGCCGGGAGAATAACTCCGGTACCTACGTTTATTTCAAAGAGCACGTGTTGGAAAACGCCGACTACTACCCCACAGTGCAAGCCCTACCGGGTACAGCAGCAGTGATTAACGCGGTGGCCAAGGACCCCCGCGGCATCGGCTACGGCGGCATCGCCTACGCTAAAGGGGTCAAGGCCATCCCAGTGAAGAAGGATGCTAACTCACCCAGTTTTGAACCAACCATGGAGAACGTGCTCGCGGCCCGTTATCCCATCAGCCGCTATCTGTACTGGTACTTTGCCGGTCAACCGAGCGGTGAGGTGAGGGCTTTCGCGCAGTGGGTGGTCTCTAAGGAAGGCCAACAGGTTGTCAAGGACGTAGGTTACTACCCCCTAGGCGAAAATGATCGGTTGGCCTCAGTCGCCAAACTGGCTAGGAAAGAAGAGAAAACGACAGCAAAGCAGTAGCAGGAGGGAGATCGAGGCAGCAATGGGAGCGCCTGCTTCGGGCTGTTAATGAGCACAAGAGCCAGGGCCACAGAATTTCAAGTGGCGAGTCGCGCGCAGCATCGGTGGAAGGACTGGCTGATTGAACGGGTCATCTACTTGGCGGCGGTAGTAGCGATCTCACTGATCATCCTTATTTTCCTCTTCGTCGGCCGGGAAGCCCTGCCAGTGCTGATCAGCGCGGAGGTGCATGAAGAGGTAACACTCGACAACCTCCTCCTAGCACAAGAATACGGCACGCCAGGGGCCCGGCTACCCTACGTCTGGCAGCCTGTCTCTGAAGTACCTAAATACAGCCTGATGCCGCTCTTCCTGGGCACGTTGAAGGTAACCCTGATGGCGATGCTTTTCGCCACCCCGCTGGCCATTGCGGCGGCGATATACACGACGGAATTTGCACCCAGGTGGTTGCGGGAAGCTATCAAGCCAGTGGTGGAGTTGCTGGCGGGGATTCCCTCCGTGGTACTTGGCTTCTTTGCCTTGATTGTCCTGGCAAGCTGGCTCCAGGATGTTTTTCGCTTCGATTTCCGTCTGAATGCCATCAACGCAGGCATCGCCCTGGGCTTGGCTGTTATCCCCATCATCTACACGATCAGCGAAGACGCCCTAAGTGCGGTGCCACGCAGTTACCGCAATGCGGCTTATGCCTTAGGAGCTTCACCTTGGCAGGCAGCCTGGGGTGTTGTCCTGCCGGCCGCCCTACCGGGAGTGTTTGCTGGAGTGGTACTCGGCTTCGGGCGCGCAGTTGGCGAAACCATGATTGTGCTGATGGCCTCGGGTAACGCCGCCATCACCTCCTGGAACTTCGCTGAGTCCGTACGCACGCTCTCGGCTACCATCGCCGCCGAGTTGGCCGAGGTGGTCTTCGGTAGCGCGCATTACCACGTCTTGTTTCTTATCGGTACGCTGCTCTTTGCCATTACCTTTGTCCTCAACTGGCTGGGAGCACAAATGGTCGGTCGCCTACGCCGACGTCTGACTGGAGCCGTGCGATGAAACTCCGCATCGCCGACCGAGCTTTCGTCGGGCTGACCGTGCTGGCGGTGTTACTCATCCTGGCTATGCTAGCTGCGGTCATCGGCAATATCGTCGTGAACGGCTGGGAGCAAGTGACCTGGGAATTCCTCACCGCTGCACCCACGCAGGGGATGACTAAAGGCGGCATCTTTCCAGCCATTTACGGAACGGTGCTGCTGGTGCTGCTGATGACTATCTTCGTCGTGCCCTTGGGTGTCTGCGTAGCCATCTATTTCTCAGAGTATGCCGACCGTGAGTCCTGGCTCTACCGTTGGAGCCGCCAGGCAGTGAACAACTTGGCGGGGGTGCCTTCGATCGTCTTCGGGCTGTTTGGGCTGGGTTTCTTCGTGCAATTTGTTGGAGGTGCCATTGACGATGCCTTCTTCGGTGCTCGGCTGACCTATGGCCAACCGGCCCTGATTTGGGCGGCGCTTACCATGGCCGTGCTGACCCTGCCGGTGGTTATCGTCAGCGTAGAAGAGGCGTTGAGAGCTGTTCCACAGTCCTATCGCGACGCCAGCTATGCTCTCGGTGCGACGCGCAACCAGACAGTATTTCGCGTCGTCGTGCCGCAGGCGCTGTCAGGGTTGTTGACCGGCGGTATCTTAGCTGTGAGCCGAGGTGCAGGCGAGGTAGCCCCGATTCTGTTTGTCGGCGCAGCTTACTACCTGCCCCAGCTTCCTTCGCGGTTGAACGACCAATTCATGGAGCTCGGCTACCATATCTATGTCCTCTCCACACAGTCCCCTGACGTGGAAGCCACTAAACCTCTCCTTTACGGAACTGTACTGGTCCTTTTGCTGCTAACCTTCTTGCTTAACGTTACCGCGATTGCCATCCGCAGCCGGCTGCGGATGAAAGCAGCAAGCCTACGATGAACCTAGCAGCTACGCGTGACTTTCCACTGTTGAAAACTCACATCCGGTCGGGAGAGGTTGTTTTCGAGCAACTGAGGCTGAAGATTCAAGTCGAAGACCTTACCGTCCGCTACGGGAAGCAGGTAGCCGTGGATGCGGTCACCTTACCGATCTATCACAACCTGATCACTGCCATCATTGGGCCTTCTGGCTGTGGCAAGTCCACTTTGTTGCGGGCGCTCAATCGAATGAACGATACCATTCCGGGGGTGGTCACTGAAGGCCGAGTATTCTTGGACGGAGAGAGCATCTATGTCCCTGACTGCGATGTGATCGCGCTGCGCCGCCGGGTGGGGATGGTCTTTCAGACTCCTAACCCGTTTGCAAAGTCCATTTACGACAACGTCGCCTATGGATTGCGCATCAACGGGCTGGTGCGCTCGCGAGCAGAAACGGACGACCGGGTCGAGCAGGCTCTAAGAGCGGCTGCGCTGTGGAACGAGGTCAAGGACCGGCTGGGGCGCAATGCTCTGCAGCTTTCCGGTGGTGAGCAGCAACGGTTGTGCATCGCACGAGCTTTGGCGGTGCAGCCCGAGGTGCTGCTGATGGACGAACCGGCATCAGCACTGGATCCAGTTTCTACGGCCAAGATCGAAGAACTAATGTTCAAGTTGAAGAAGAACTACACCATTGTGATTGTCACCCATAACATGCAACAGGCGGCCCGGGTCAGCGACTTCACCGCTTTCCTGCTCAGCGGAGCTTTGGTCGAGTTCAACCCCACTTCGCAACTGTTCACCACGCCCGCCGATCATCGCACCGAAGCCTATATCACCGGCCGTTTCGGCTAGGAGCGCATCCATGGAACGTCACTTTGAGCGCGAGCTGGAAGAACTGAAGGAACGATTACTCTGGATGGGTAGCCTTGCGGAGCAAGCCGTGCATCGGTCGGTGCAGGCGTTGCTGGAGGGCGATGCGCCTCTAGCTCAGCGGGTGGTAGAAGAGGAACATGCCATCAACCAATTGCAGATCGAAATTGATGAGCAAGCGCTGCGCCTTCTAGCCCTGTACCAGTTGATGGCTGCTGACTTGCGTTTTGTGCTCGCAGTCAGTCGCATCAATGCTGATCTAGAACGAATCGGCGACCAGGCGGTGAATATCGCTGAAGCCGCCTTGCGCATCCTGCGTCATCCACGGGTCAAGCCATATGTCGACTTGCCATACATGAGTGAGCTGGCGGCGGGGATGGTACGTGACAGCTTGAATGCCATGGTTCACAACGACATCGAGTTAGCTCGGGCTGTGCTGACCCGGGACGACCAAGTGGATAACCTGCGTGACCAAGTCTTTCGTGAGCTACTCTTCTACATGATGGAAAACTCGGCCGTCGTCTTGCCTGCCTTTGAGCTCATCCTGGTGGCGAAAAACCTCGAGCGCATTGGCGACCACGCCAGCAACATCGCCGAGGATGTAATCTACATGGTTGCCGGCCGCGATGTGCGCCACCACGCCCTCGACCGTCGGTAAATTGAGACGACACGAAACCGCATAATCTCTTATCGGCTGAGGCGGGTCCCTTCAGGCTATCTTTGCGAATCAGAAACTTCCCCTCAGACACCACAGACAAGATTCCACTTGCTACCTGGTAAGAAAGAGGTGCTATCACTTGGACCAAACTAAGTCTTCTTGTACGCCGGGAACAAAACCACCCTGCGCTCAGTCTTTGAATGAATTACCGAGGCTATCTTTTAGACCGTTTGATACACCCCTGCATGCCTAGCCGCCGTCCGCAAGATTCGTGGACTCCAAGAGTGTTCGTGGATGTTGCTGGAATTGCTACTCTCCACGGACAGCGCTGTGGCTAGCAGAAAATCGCTGGTGAGCTAGAGATTGGGTCAGCACCCGCATTTAGTGAACAAATCGGTATCGGCTTTGGGAGTCTTCAGCGGAGGATAGATGGCATACTTCACATGGTGGCATCAAAGGTACATTAAAAAGGCTTTCAGGATCTCCAAAGATTTTCTGGTAGGGCGGTTCCTCCCGGTTTCCCAGCGAGCCAAGGTACTCTCGTTGACCCCGAGAGTTTTGGCCATTCGTTTCCGCGAGAAGCCTCGTATCTTGCGGCACACAAGAAAGCGTTCTCCTAAGGAATCAGGAAGGTCACAGGAAATGTAGCCGAGGAAGTCAACAATCGTAGGGATATGACGGAGTGCCGGGGTGGTTCTGTTGTTTTCCCAGTTGAAGATGGTAGTTTCGTTGACCTTTAGACGGCTGGCTACATCCCTTTGGAGCAGGCCCAAATCCAGCCGTTTCCTTCGGATATGGTCTCCTAAAGTATTGAGAACATTGGGATAGCAAGGAGGCTTCGGTTTCGGACCCTTCAAGGTCACATGGCAAAAAGGCAACGCGGGGGTGAGACTGGCTAACCGGGATTAATCCACATCAATTGGGCATTTGTGAGGAGAGAGCTGCCCTTACAGACGGGCCCGGCCACTATGATTCTCTGGTTCCGGAGTTCAGTAACGATCTGCTATCTTGTGGGTTAGCCTTGCGCTTTGCCAGTGTTCATAAGTCGCTTTTATGGGATTTTCGGGGCTTGCTGTTCCGAAATTGTTCCAAAGCCATTTCTGGTCTTTGTAGCCCCTTCTAACAGCGCTCCCTTCCCGCTGGCCAATCGCTCTGTGTCGGAAAGAAATGATTTTAGCGTGTGCAGCGTTTT
>Ga0315310_10001942_pt1 | contig 13057 bp, 11 predicted proteins | sample TDP5_MG_FD_203630 | JGI IMG/M metagenome (GOLD analysis project Ga0315310, IMG submission 203630) | Freshwater sediment microbial communities from Lake Towuti, South Sulawesi, Indonesia - TDP5 | ecosystem: Environmental > Aquatic > Freshwater > Lake > Sediment | place: Indonesia: South Sulawesi... | reverse complement strand
CCGAAGAAAAACCAACGCGCTTGCCAAAACACGCTTTGATTCCTAGGCCAGTTTCTAACTTGTCGTCTGCCACACCTGGCTTACTGTTTTCGATGTAAACGCTTCGACCATGAGTTCGTATAATGAAAGCTTCAACCTGACTTGCGCCTTGTTTCTCTGCCTTCTTTAAGGCGATTGAAGACAGTGACTCTAAAGTTGCCATGCTATCCGCCTCCAACAATTATCTTTGCTCTCATAAAGGACCCGCCAGTGGTCACAGGAACAAGGTCTTCCTCACCCTTGCCGCAGTTTCCACCACCAAGACTGAGGTCCTTTCCAACCATGTCAACGGTTTTCAATATGTCTAGGGCTTTGCCAGTTAACGTGAAACTACGAACAAGGTCTTTTTTTTGGCCATTCTTTATCAGGTAGCCCTTCAGAATCCTACCCTGAAAGCCTCCACCAACTGGGTCTTCCATGCCGGATATACCTTGAATTGCCAATAAACCATCTTTAGTGTCCCCTATGATTTCCTCCAGTGTGCAGTCTCGAGGCTCAAAGAAAGTATTTGTCATCCTCACGAACACACGTCTGTTGTAGTCTTGAGCCCTGGCGTTTCCCGTAGGTCTGGTCTGAAATTCTCCGGCTGTCTCCAGCGAGTGCAAGAACCCTTTGAAAACGCCATCTTCTATAATCACACTTCTGGAACTCGGTGTTCCCTCAGAATCAAACGGTATTGACCCATAAGCTTGTTCAACAGTTCCGTCGTCAATCATTGTTACGAGTTCACTTCCAACGCGTTTCCCAACAGCCTTGCTCAAAAACGATCTTTGTCTAAGAACTTCGTCTGCCTCTGAAGCGTGACCTATAACCTCATGTGCCAGCAGTCCTGCAATGTCGGGATCGACTATTACCGTCATAAACCCACTAGGCGGCTTCTGGGCTGAAAGCATCTCAACTGCTTCTTTAGCTATTCTATGTCCAAATTCGTCTGGATCTGTTTTCCTGACAAGTTCATAGCCCATGGTTCCGTACTCTCTGCCTAAGCTCATTTCCAGCCTACCTGCTTCTGATGCCACACTGGAAACTATGAATAGTGTTCGGACCTCTTCCCACTGAAGTTCAGAACCAAGGCTGTTGACCAATTCGTAGTTTCGCACGGTCTCGAAATAATTCGATGTTCTGTTAATGATTCGTTTGTCAGCCTCCGCTTGCGCAGAGTCTAAAGCTTTCACAAATCCAAGTTTCTCCTTTGCGTCAACGTTTTTATGGCTGATTTTAACTTTCGCCTTTACCGTCTTCTTGATGGCCTTTGTGGGTGGAAGTGTTATCTTCCTATCAGAGTAAGCATTAGATTTTTTCGCCAGCTCAAACGCCTTTTTAGCCGTTTCCTCGATTGACTCAGAATCTACTGTAGTTGTTGAAGCCAGTCCCCAAGCGCCTCCTAACTTGACACGCAGTGCCATTCCGATACGGCTTGAACTGTTAAATGCGCGAATCGACCCGTTGACCACGCCGATCTGTCTAATCTTGTTTGTCTCAAGTCTGGCGTCGGCAAACTCTCCGCCCAGTTTCAATGCGAGATCGACAGCCTTCTGCAACTCGTCTAGCGTTTCGATTTCACCTTCTTTTTTGAGAAGTGTTAGAGACAGTGTTTTTCTAACATGAGATATTTATAATGCATGCATGTTGCAGGCGAATAAAAAGTGTCAATTGATTCGCTCTGAGTTTAGTTTTGTGTTTCAGACAAGTTTGCCTGACAGGAAAAATCGCCTTTTCTGTTCAATTCCTACTTTTGAGATGGCTGTTCAACAGTGGACAAAACATCAGAGGTGGCAGAAATTGTGATTTCCGCTGTGTGAACAACCGAAGGAACAGTGTTACTAAGAAAAGAGTTATTTGTTCTTTGCCAGACTTTGTTTGGTGTTCGGTTTGAAGTTTAAGGGACGAGACATAATCTCGATTAGGGATTTCACGCGAGCAGAAATCGACTACATATTGAATATAGCGTCTGCCATGGAACCCTTGGCTAGAAGCGGCTCAACCATACTCGGAGGCAAGATTCTCGCAACCCTGTTCTACGAACCCAGTACGAGGACCAGGCTCAGTTTCGAATCCGCCATGCACAGACTGGGCGGGACCGCAATAGGCTTCGCTGAGGCCGAGATTGCCTCTGTGCGAAAGGGCGAGAACCTCGCCGATACCATGCGGGTTGTCGAAAATTACGCCGATATTATAGCTTTGCGACATCCCCTAGAAGGCGCAGCTAGGCTCGCAGCTGAATTCGCTCAGGTGCCAATAATCAACGGGGGCTCTGGTGCTGAAGAGCATCCTACACAAGCGTTGCTTGATCTTTACACCATAAAGAAGGAACTGGGGCGGATAGATGGTTTGAACATTGCGTTGGTCGGAGACCTGCGATTCGGACGAACCGTGCACTCTTTGGCTTATGCGCTCTCGCTCTACGACGTCAAGCTCTATTTCATTTCACCTGAACTGTTGCGCATGCGTCGCGAGGTGCTCGACACAATCAGCGAACGTATCAAGATCGAAGAAACAACGAACCTCGAGCAGGCGTTGTCCAGGATCAATGTTCTCTACGTTACGCGAATACAGAAGGAACGATTTCCAGACGCCGCCGAATACGCCAAGGTGAAAGGCTCATACAAAATCGACGCTAGCACTCTAAGAATCGCCAAGAAGGACATGATAGTGCTTCACCCACTGCCACGAGTAGACGAAATCAGCCCCGATGTGGACACGACCCCACACGCACGTTACTTCCAACAAGTCTGGAACGGGATAGTTACTAGGATGGCGCTACTAGCACTCATCCTCGGGGCAACAGACCATAGAAAGTCATAGCATCCCTTGTGTTTCTGTATACTAGGCTCACACTCGACAGTGCTTTAGGTTATTCGGCTGCCGAAGCAGACAGGCAGACTTTTCGTGTCTATACATCCCTTACTAATCTACTATTGACACGCTCAAAGAAGAGGTTCATATGAGACACTAATTCTTGCCATTCAGGGTCACGAGCAAACTCCTTGACTTTTTCCGCATCCTCATCAAAAGCTGCATGGTTTGTATACTCGAGCCAAGTTTCGTAAATGGGTTCGCCGACGACTGTAACAAAATGCTTTACTGATTTCCATGCGGCACGGTGAGACACTAGGTACTGATCAAGTCGTTTTTGCCACTCTAGAACCCCTTTGGAATCCTTTTTGCCTTCAGATGTCAGCTTTTCCGCAATCACCAGATAGATGATTTTGATCATTCCCCTTGCTTACAGGGTGACTCTGAACCTGTCTTGCAGTTCCCGTTTCTTGCCTTCGTTCCACCCGCTTACTGCTTGGTAGTAGCCCGTTACACGGGACCACCATTCGACGTTTGTGGAGCCGCAGTTTAGGCACGCCCGATTTATCAGGGCTGATACCGAACCACAGTCGTTGCAAACTGTCAAGTCCTTAGTGTAAGCGTAGTACCCCACATGAGTCTGAGTTGCGATGCGCTTGGTCAGATTGAACAAGGCTTCTGGGTCGGGAGAGGCTTCTCCCAACCAAACATGAAGCATGTTGCCTCCGTTCAAGAGTGGAAAGAACTTCTGCTCAACGCCAATTCTATCAAACAATTCGACGTTGGCGCCTACATAAACGTGGGTTCCGTTGCCGTAATAGACGGAGACATCTTTCTCACCCTCGGCAAGCATTCGTTGCGCCTTGGGCAAGTCGCCCTTGACGATCTTCTCCGCGCTGTCGTGATAATCTTCTGAAAGCAAATCTGCCACGGCAAAACGCTGCGAAGTCGATTCCGCAGGCGTTCGTGCCAGAGCCAATTTAACACCGCTTCTCGACTCCAACTCTTTCTTATACTTCTGCATCTCTAAAATGAGCTTGACCAAGACCTTGATGGCCTCAGGATGCTCGTGCAGTTGATAGCCAGTATGCCATTGAGCCATCTCGTTGCCGCCTACGAGTCCAATTGTTGAAACCAAGCCATCAAAATCGATGGCAGGCTGCCCCTTCGCGCCAGTTCTGGGATCGATGGGACGTTGAGTGGCGAACGGTATCCGATTGCGCCTCCTAATCAGGTCCATCCACTTGCGCTTGATCCTGAAAATCTCCACCGAGTGCTCCATGAGCCGGCGCGCCTCTTCGAAAAGCGCCGTGTCATTGCCTTTAGCTTTGTAAGCCATCCGTGGAAGGTTAAGACTCACAACTTGCCAGCTACCCATGCTGAAGTGTCTTCCGTCTACAAAGTTCATCTTGTCTTGAAATTCTGGGCTGTTTTCAGGAGTCTCGACGAAGCAGTAGGCGCAGCATTGGTAGCATGAGACGCCTTTGCCGTAGCCTCTGTAGGGGGGCATCAAGTTGTCGAAGTACGGCGTTCCAAACTTCGCAACTACCTTGTGAACGTCCAGCCAAACGTCGTCGTATTCGGATTTGAAAAACTCTGGACTCATGCTGTTCTCAAGCTTTGGAAAGTTGAAAGGCTTGCCCCTGAAATCACCGTGCAACGCTACTTCGTACAAGGCCTTGAACATCAAGCGAACTTCATCTTCAAAATCCCCGTAGGCATCTGGTCCTACTTGTCCGTTCCTTACGACAGGCATCTTTCGCCAAAGCTCTGGCACTCCAGGCTGCACCTGAATGTTGCTGAAAACGAGTTGACCTCCACGAGCTACATAAGCTTGCGTGTACTCGAAGAACATCATTTGCATTAACTGTTTGATTCGATCGTAGCTTAGTCCCTTCATGAAGGGAGCCAAAAAAACCAGAAAGTTGTAGAATCCCTCTCCACCGGCAAAATTGGTCTGAGCCGAAGCCAAGATTTTGGCGGTGTGCAAAATAGCGACCTCCGGATGTCTAGCTGGTCCTGCAACGCTAGTGCGTGTTCCCATTCCATCAGGCATCAGGCCATAGTAGAAAAAGTAGCGGAGATCCCAGTCTTGACAGAATGGCCGCGTCCCAAAGTATTCCAGATCGTGAATATGCAAATCACCTGACAAGTGGGCGTCTGCCAGCTTAGGGGGCATTAGGAGCAGGTATTCCTCCCCGGAAACCCAATCGGCCTTTCGCTTGTGAGAAGTCTCAGCATTTGGCTGAAGATTAGCATTCTCATTTGCCTTATAGCCTTGTCCCATATCCATAAGGTAAGCGTCATAGACAGGCGCTCCAACCCTTGTGAGTATGTTGCGGTAAAAGGCGAATTCGGGCTTGTCCTTTGACATACCCAGCAATATATTGTTAACCAATTCCCGGATGAGGGGTCCGCTGACAAACTTCAACCGCAGATTTAGGATTTTGTGTTCAACGTCAAACGCGATTTCCTCAGCCTCTTTCTGACTTATGGGTCTTACGTCGTAAAACTCCTTTGCGAGTTTTGTCTCTGTCAATAGTTGTTTAACAATGGCTTCTCTGTTCCAAGAGACTATGAAGCCGTCGCTTGTTCTGACCTTTGGCATTAATTCTTGATATGATTGGAGGACAAGTTCTCCATCTCCATCATCGTTGACCATTAGTGTTGCCTCCCAAAATTTCTTGAAGTCTCTCAGCAACAAGTGCGTTGCCTTCAAAGAACTCGGTCTCACTGTACACTGAGTCGTCAACCTCCAGAACTGGCGCAGAGAGCACGACAATGTTCCTCATGACTAGGTCAGCCATGACATCGACATTTTCCAAGCTGCGTTCCTCAAAACTTCTGTTTGATGTCGTCAGCCATTCCTTCAAGACTAAACACTTGTGGCAACCATCAGAAGTGTAGACAACAATTCTTCTGACTTCAGTAAGGTTTTGGAGGGCTTGAGCCGAAACATCTGTAGAAACCATGAGAACACCCATACAGAGGCGGAAAGACACATCTAGGTCCCGCCTTTTTAGTTAATCCGCCTTGCCTATGTCAATTTGAACTCCTCCTAATACAAAATTTTAAATCATTCATTCTAAAAAATTTAGGCAGCAGTGTTCTGTTACGTATGAGTTTTGTACAAAAAACCTGAAAAACGCTAATAAAGGGATCTGCGCGGGCAGAAATCTTTTGCCGTGCTGATTTGGGGCGCTCGCAAAATCGATGAGTGGTGATCAATTTCAGTATTTGACGCAAGCGTATTCGATGGAACGCTGGGGCGGTGCCTGCTAAGTCTAGCTCATTACAGGCTCGTATTTCGCTGAGACCCGTCTATATCGAATAAGGTGGTCGACTGAACCACAAAATGGGCATTTTGTTGGTTCGTCAGAAATGACTTTTCGACAATGTCCGCAATAGGCAAAGCTGCGATTAAACGTGTAGAAGCCTATCTTGCTGTCGGATATTAGTCGTTTTGACGCGGTCAGAAGCTTGTCCGCGTCAGGTTCCTCTTCCTCGATTTGTATAAGCGCCAGATGTCCGCCAGGTGTCAGTTGCTGTATTTTCTCTTCAACTCTCAACCGTTCGTGCAAAGCAGCTTTGGCTTTGGTGGGCACTGCACTTAAGTCAGTGTAGAAGGGTTGTTCTTTGCTTCCTTTCACATGGACTTTTGCCCAACCATAACGCTCAATGTCTAGTTGAGCTAGGCGCGTTGCGGCATTCACACTTGGAATCATAGCTGTCAAGGGTCGGCTTTCGGGTTTCCTAACGCTTTTCTTGACACTGTTGTACATGTATTTTGCGATTTGCTCAGATAGGTCTGTTGCTTTGCCGTCTTCATAAAGTGATTTGCCACAGAGTGCTTCGACAGATTCGTTCAGACCTACAAAGCCGATAAGGCGACTGAAGTTTTCAAATCTGGCATATTGTTCGCCGCTGGGCTTGCTGGTTAACAACGGAAGCAGTCCTTCTCTACCCCGCTGCTTTATTATTTGATATTTGATTTCCATGGCTCGTAAAGCCATTTCAAGTTGCTCGTCCAATGAATCATAAAACTTCGCTATTTTTGCCTCAGACTCGTAGGCAATCCTTGGGAGATTTACTACAACGCTGTCGATGGTGCCCATACGCAAGGTATCGAGTTCCCAATCGCCTCTATACTCGTTGGCGAAGCGGCTACCGGTCGCAGTGTAGGAAACGCAAGTTTGTTCCTTGGGCGATAGATTTGCAAAGTAAGGTAGACCTTTTTCGGCAGCTAGCTGGTGGGCCAAATGCACGACAAGTTCGGATTCCTTGACTCGAGACATCTGCCCCCGCATCTTGACTATGAGGCGGGGCTGGAGCAAGGGCTTGTTCTTGCTTTCCTGTGCAATTGTCTCCAAAAGAAGAGAGGCAAAAGCATGACTCTCTTCAGAGTAGTCCGAATATGTGCCGTCTTTCTTTCCTCCAGGTCCTATGGCTTCCTTGTTTCCCAAGAAATCTGGGATAGCGAGTTCAAGACCTACTGACACCGACAACACTGAGCCAACGCCTGCGAAGCTTTGATTCATATTGAAAACAAGAAGTCGCAAGTTTTCACGAACACGGTCGAGTCTGACATCTCGAATGAATGGTGCCAAAAATACGTTGAAATAATCTAGCAGCTGTTCTCCCGAAATTTCTCCAGCCGTTATTTTGACAACACTTAAAATTGTCGACAAAGCGGCCTCAAGTGTTTTCGGTCGCGGGCTTGATGCAAATGCAAGTTGAGACTCACTAAACTGAAGGCCGTGCTTGAGGAAAAAACGCAGGTCGTGCGCGAATTCGCTGGGTTTGAGAATCCAAACTCCCAAATTGTTCAGGTGAAATGAGCCTGATAGATGCGCGTCTGCGATATCCCTTGGAAGAATGTTGAGAAGCGTGTACTCTTCAATGACTGCATCGCCTGCCAACTCATGAAGTGCACTTACGCTTGAAGATTCCGCGCTCGCCGATCTGATAAGCTGTGTTACATCGTACACGGGCAAACCGAGTCTGGTCAACTTGTGCCTGTACTCTTCCAAGCCCCTTTCAATCAGAATGGCGTTGACAAACTCACGAATTAGGGGCGCTGTCAAGTATTTGGCTTTGATCTCCAGCAGGCGTCCCTCGGTTTCACGAGCGATTTTCTGTGCTAGGTCTTGTGGCACATTCGCCTCTTTCATCAATGCTGAAGCGATTTTGTTGCGGTCAAACTCTTCCATGGCTAAGCGTGAAGTGCGTACCATCATTTTTCGACGCTTAAATGCATGCTCATCTATTGTTTCAGCCACCTCGACAAGCATCCTTCCGAGGTCGGTGAGCCTGTATTTCTTGGTCTCCGCGTCTGGTTCAACCAAATCGGCTTTTATTAGGAATTTGAGGTGATACGCGAATCTGCCGGCGTCTCTCCCGGGGTTCAAGCGCAGAACGTTCATGATTTCGGTGTATGAAAGAGGGCCTCTATCAAGGAGCATGTTCAAAACTTGGAGTCGCAAAGGTGAGGAAACTGCCTTTAGCACTCTGGCTCCAAGTCGACTAGGGCGAGACAATAATCATGCTTCCTTAGGCATCTCTTAAGTAGCCACGGACCAGCTTTTATAGATTAAATGTTGTCAAAGAAATCCACTCAAGTCGTTGAGTTGGCTATTCGATTGGTTTCAGGCTTATTTCTCGTTTGACAGTGCTGACGATTTCACCTACTCTTAGGAGATTATTCGAGAGGGCCGTCATTCGATAAGGACTCTTAACTGTTCTGAGGATCTCAGAGAGCAATTTCCTTGGGCGAAGATAGAAAGTCTTGAAGTAATCGTAGGTCATTTGACGAATCCCTTCAAATGGAACAGCGTAAGGTGAAACTTGAGAGACGTAGACGCCTTTCTCCCAATATTTTTCCTCGGTTATGAAGCCTTTTGTAACCATGTCATTCCACAAATCGGTTCCTGGAAAAGCGCTTAGGATGTTCAGTTGCGGCACGTCTATGTCTAACTCGTAAGCAAACTGTAGGGTGTTTTTGATTTCTTGGCGAGTTTCGTCTGGCGCGCCCACTATGAAGGAGCCGACTATAATGTCCATGTCAGCTTTCCTTGCCAATCGTACAGCTCTTCTGGTCTGGTCAGGTGTTATCCCTTTGCTGTAATAATTCAGGATTCGTTGATTAGCACTTTCTACACCTAGGTATAGAAGGCGGCAACCTGCTTTGACCATCTCTCTGAATGTGTCATAACTACAGCTATCCACGCGGGAGTCACAAAACCATTCGATTTCTAGTTTTTCTTTTTTTATCTGGTGACAAAGTTTTGCTACGCGACGCAGGTTTAGTGTGAAGTTGTCGTCGACGAAGAGAAACTGCCGGTAGCCCTTGCTGTACAGGAGCAGAAACTCTTTCATTATGCTTTCAACTGAGCGTGGTCGCCAGACTCCCCGTGCGAACTTTCGACATCCACAGAAACTGCATCTGAAGGGGCAGCCTCGCGATGAAATTATTGACGTGAACTTTCTTGTGGCGACCTTAACGCCGAATATTTCCGACGTGTATTCTGCTTCGAGAAGATCTCTGTTTGGTATAGGCAACGAGTCGATGTTGCCTAACAGTGGGGCATCTTGCGTCGATACGACGCGTCCGCTATTCCTAAAGGTTAGGCCGGCTATGTCCTTTAGGTTTCCTTTGTTTTTGACGGCTCTAGCGAGTTCAAGAGCTGAATTTTCACCTTCGCCCCGCACAATTATGTCGATGAAGGAGTATTTTTTCAGTATTCGTTCTGCGTTGAAAGTGGCGTGGTAGTTTCCGAGAACAGTTATCAAGTTTGGGTTTTGTTCTTTTGCTTCCTTGGCTAGGTTTAGTGTTTGATTGTAGGAGGTTACGAGAACTGAAAAGCCCAGGATGTCCGGATCTTCTTTTCTGACCCACCTGAGGATCTGTTCTGACGTGAATCTTCTCGCGGCTTGGTCTAAGATGGATACTTCTACCCCGTTGTTTATGAGGACTCCGGCGCAGTAGAGCACGCCCAGCGGAGGCCATGGCGATTCGATTTTTCCGACGGCTTCAACTGCCGGGCTGGGGCTGACGAAGGAAAACTTCATGTCTTAACGCACGCTCTAAGCTTTTCCACGTGTTTATGAGATAAGCTTTTGCTGTTTTTGTCGGTTGTGGTGTGAAAAAGGTTATCTCAATGTCGGTTCTTTGAATAGGGGCGTGGGGGCTGTCGGCTAGCTTGGTCTAGGCTATGAGCCTCGGGCGCTCGTGACCCCGGTCCAAATCCGGGCAGCCCCATCATTCTTTGCTGCATCAATTTGGGTTTTTTCTCTTGTTTCTTGTGATATTTTATGGGATTTTGTGGGTTGACGTCGCATTTTGTCCGATGAGGTTTTTGTTTGTGGTTTGTTTTCTGTTTGTGTCTGTGTTTGTGTTTGGTTTGGTAGGTCTGAGTTTGGTCGAGAGGGAGGTTTTTGTGGCTCGTGTGGTTCGGGATGCGAAGGTTACTGTTCCCATGAGAGTGCGTGACCTGTTGGATATTTGTGATGGTGATAGTATGCGCCTGAAGAGGGAAGTGGGGAAGATGCGGGTAAGGTTTGGGGGCAGGTAGGTCTGGTGCCAAAATTCTTAAGTTTTTTCGACTGCGACTTGATTGGCTTTTTTCTCGCGTTTGGAGATTTCTTTTGCTACTATGACTCCCGAGACTGAAGCTTGAATGAGTCCGCGGGTGATGCCTGCTCCGTCGCCTATTGTGAAGAGGTTGTGAATTCTTGTCTCCAAATGGTTGCTTAGTTCCAGCCTGGACGTGTAGAATTTGACTTCTGCGCCGTAGAGCAGCGTGTCTTTTGAATTCATTCCAGGTGAAACTTGATCTAGGGCTTGGAGCATTTCTCGAATGTCGGCTAAGTATCTGTACGGCAGGACGAAGCTAAGGTCGCCTGGTGTCGCGTTCTTTAATGTTGGAACGACTAGGCTTCGGCTGATTCTCTCTTCTGTGCTGCGTCTTCCAACTTCTAAATCGCCTAGTCGTTGGACGATGATGCCGCCGCTCAATAGGTTTGTGAGTCTTGCGATGTATTTTCCATAGGCTATTGGTTCTCGGAATGGTTCGGTGAACTTTGTGCTGACCAATACTGCAAAGTTGGTGTTGTCGGTTTTGCGTTCGGCGTAGCTTTGCCCGTTTACTGTTATTATGCCTTCATACGATTCTGTTATTACTTCGCCACGTGGACACACGCAGAAGGTGCGTATATTGTCATCGAAGGATTTGGAGAAGTAGACGAATTTGGGTTCGTAGAGCACGTTGGTAAGTTCTTCCATAACCGAGGCTAATACTTCCACTCGAACTCCGACGTCGACGGGGTTGTTCAGGGTTTTAAGACCCAACGTCTGAGCTTCAACTGTGAGCCATTCGGCGCCGCTTCTGCCAGGCGCGACGATCACGTATTCGCCGAGGACTTTCTCGCCTTTTGTGGTTTCTACGCCTTCAACTTTGCCGTTTTTTACTAGTAGGTCTTTGACTTCTACGCCTGTTTGGATTTCTATTTTTTCTTTCAGTTGGCGGCGCATGTTTCGTAGCACTTGGGCGCATTGGTCGGTGCCCATGTGTCGTATTTTTTGTTGGACTAGTTTTAGTCCGGCGAAGGCTGCTTTTCGTTCGATTTCGTCTATTTTGTCTGGTTCTGTGCCGTAGACTCGTTCGGGTGCTCCGAATTGTCTGTAGGTGGCGTCGACGTAATCGATGTAGTCGGATAGTTTTTCTCTTGTTATGTAGTCGGTTAGCCAGCCTCCGACTTCGGGTGAGAGGTCGAGTTTGCCGTCGCTGAAGGCTCCGGCTCCTCCCCAGCCTTGCAGAAGTGTGCAGGGGTCGCAGTTGACGCATCCGAATCCTCTGCTGGCTGGGCATCTGCGCTTTTCTAGGTCAGGTCCTTTGTCAAGCATGAGAATTTTGAGTGGTGGGTTTGCGTTGTTTTTGGTGAGTTCTAGGGCGGAGAATATGCCGGCGGGTCCTGTGCCCACGATGATGATGTCGTAGGGTTGAGGCAACATAAGCGCCCCTATGGTTTTGGGAAAGCCCAAGACAAGATGAGGTAACCGAAATATATGCTCATCGGTGTCATCGTTGTGGTTGCGGGGACCTGAATCAAATTGTGCGTTAGCGTTGCTGGGTGAAAATAGGCATTTTTTTAAAGGTGCTCCTCGTTAATTAATACAACTCAACTGTGGTGGTGCGCGGGAAACTTGGAGAAGTGGTTTGCTGAGCGTCGGAAGTCTAAGGTTTTGGACATGGCTTATCGGCAGATGACGTTGGCCATAGACACAGTCACTGAGCTTGAAAGGGCTATGGTTGCGGCGTCGGGGGGAAGTGCGGCTGAGGCTAAGAAGAGTATTGAGCGTCTCTTTGTGGTTGAGACTGAGATTGATGATTTGAGACGGACGGTTTTTGAGGAGTTGACTCGGGGGAGTTTGCCGCCTAAGGATCGGGAGGATATTATGCATTTGGTTAAGCGTCTTGATGTGATGGCTGATCATGTTAAGGATTCGGGTAGGAGTTTGCTTCTTTTGGTTGAGGTGCAGATGCCGAAGGATGTTTGGGGTGAGCTTGTGGCTATGACTAAGGATTTGGTTGAGGAGTCTAGGGCTTTGAGGGCTAGTATTGAGAAGCTTGGTGTGGATGTGGTGGAGGTTAGGGCGTTGTCTCAGAGGGTTGATGAGGCTGAGACTCGGATTGATGAGCATTATTTGAGGACTAAGGAGTTGATTTTGAAGCATGGTCGTGAGATGGATGCTGCGACTTTGCTTATTCTGAGGGATCTTTTGCAGTCTCTTGAGGAAGTGGCTGATAGTTGTGATGATACGGCTGATTATGTTAGGATTTTGACTGTGACTAGGGAAGCGGCTTAGGTAGGCTTAGTATGAGTGCTGGAAAATTTTTTTGGGGTGTGAGTTCTGGTTTTCTGTTTGTGTTTTGGGCGCTGTTTTGGTTTTTGAATGGTGTTTTTGGTTCTGTTTCGGCGTTTTTTGCGTGACGTTCTATGTTGTTTTGCGTGAAGTTTCATGTTGGTTGGCGTGAAGTTTGCGTATGTTGAGTGGCTCTGCGGGAAAGGAAATTTCAAAAGAAGAAGACGACAAGCGGCTTATACCTTCTTCTACCATTCTTGAAGGTGTTGGCGGGCTGTCTTGTTTCAGATGTTATTAATTTCCGCCTAGAAACGCTAATAATAATGGCGTATTTTTTGTGCTGGTTCGGCGCACTTTCTA
>Ga0315310_10001941_pt1 | contig 13058 bp, 14 predicted proteins | sample TDP5_MG_FD_203630 | JGI IMG/M metagenome (GOLD analysis project Ga0315310, IMG submission 203630) | Freshwater sediment microbial communities from Lake Towuti, South Sulawesi, Indonesia - TDP5 | ecosystem: Environmental > Aquatic > Freshwater > Lake > Sediment | place: Indonesia: South Sulawesi... | reverse complement strand
GTTAAAGTAGTAAACCTTTCATCGGGAGGCTGTAACTGGTTTCACGCAGTTATATCAATCGATAAGCAATATGAAGGCGACGGAAAAAATGTTCTTTTAGCAGCGTTTGCAGCACATAAAAGCCTAAAACACGCCATCGTAGTTGACTCAGATATAGACGTTTTCGATATGGAGCAAGTTGAGTGGGCGATTGCTACTAGGTTTCGTGGAGAAGAAGACCTACTTGTCATTGAGCGCGCTCGAGGATCAAGCCTAGACCCTGCTAGTGACCAAGAACTAGAGTTAACGACCAAGGTGGGTGTAGATGCCACTAGACCCCTCTATAAACCATTGACAAAATTTGAGAAAGCTAAACCCTCACAAGGGAAAAACGTAGCAAAGATCTTGCGCAAAATTCGAGCATGCCGGGAGGCTTAATGTTTCTTACTCGTGAAGAAGAAATAATGCTCGAAGGCAAATGTGGACCAGCGCCAGCGTTAGCCATGAGGTTGCTCGTGACGCTCGGTCAAATTTTCGATGCCGAAAGAATGGTAGCAATAAATAGTGCTCAAATCTCGGGAATTTCCTACAAAAACATTGGTAACGCAGGTCTCGAGTTTCTTGAGAACTTTGCCGATCTAGGAGCACAGATACGCGTGCGCACGAACTTAAACCCTGCAGGAATGGACTTGGATAAGTGGAAAGAGTTTGGAATTACTAAATCATTCGCAGAAAAGCAACTCAGAATTATTAATGCTTTTAGAAAGATGAATATTCAATCATCTTGCTCTTGTACTCCCTACTTGATTGGTAATAGACCACGATTTGGCGAGCATATCGCTTGGGCTGAATCCTCCGCTGTCGCATACGCAAATTCCGTACTTGGGGCGCGCACAAACCGTGAAGGGGGGCCGAGCGCCTTAGCAAGTGCTATTATCGGTAAAACTCCTTTGTATGGCTATCACTTAGACGGGAATCGAAAGCCAACGCACGTTGTTCGCGTGGAAATACCTGTTCAAGGTGCATTTGAATACAGTATGTTGGGTTACATCATAGGAAAAAAATTGGGGTATGGAGTTCCACTTGTTACTGGTATTCACAAGAAACCAGCGCTTGAAGAGTTAAAAGCTTTTAGCGCTAGTGCTGCCGCCGCGGGGTCTATCGCGCTCTATCATATTCCAAGGATAACCCCTGAGTGTCAAGTAGTAAGCAAAAAGAATGAAGCTTCCAAAGAAACTTTTTTCGTTGAAAAAAGTGATTTCCTACAAGTAATCGATACCCTCTCCCAAACAGATATCTTTGACTTAGTGGCAATTGGGTGTCCTCATTGTAATCTCTCTGAAATTTCAAAGTTGGCTAAAATGGTTATAAGTAAGAAACTGAGGCGTAGCGTTTGGGCGTACACGTCTCGTGAGGTGTATGCCGCAGCAGAAAGTCGAGGGCTCGTTGCAATTATTGAGAAGGCAGGAGGAAAGGTCATTAAAGATACATGTATGGTTGTTTCCCCGCTAGAAGATATGGATATTAAAGCTGTAGCCACCAATTCTTGTAAGGCTGCGCATTATCTTCCAACTACATGTAAAGTTAGGATCTGCTTAGGATCATTAGACACTTGCGTCAAGGCGGCATTAAAACAATGACCACAGAAATTGTATTAAAAGGCAGAACAATTGTCGGCGGTCAAGTTGAAGGAATAGCCTTGGTTACGAGGGAGGCAATGTCATTTTTCGGTGGAGTAGATCCTCGAACTGGGGTAGTAATTGAGCGAGGTCATGAGCTCGAGGCGTGTAAAATATCCGGAAAAGTGTTAGTTTTCCCTCGAGGAAAGGGAAGCACCGTCGGCTCGTATATCATCTACGCTATGGGTAAATATGGTACGGCTCCAGCCGCTATGATCAACCTTGAAACCGAGCCGATAATAGCTATTGGTGCTGTCTTGGCGAATATTCCATTAATGGATAAGTTTAATGAGTCCCTTCTAGAGGTCGTCAAAACTGGTGACCATGTTAAAGTTCTGTCTAGCCTTGGGATTCTGAAAGTAAGGGCAGTAAAAAATCGTTGATGTTAATATGAAACTTCAGTAGATGCCGGCATTTTTCCAAGGACTTCCTCCGCAGACTTCCTAACTTTCTCTCGATGTTTCTCTTTTGTGTACACGCGGATGATATTCATGAAACCCTGAAGTACATCAATTATTTGTGAAAGGTCAGTTACCTTTCGAGGTATTTTTCGTCCTTCTCGTGTCTTGTAGAATAACGGGATATCCATTGCCCTAGTTTGAGCTAAATGATAAGGCACGGAGGGAAGCGATGGGACATCAATTACAACTTCTTCTGGATTGAGGTTAGATTTTAAGGCGATGCGCTCAGCAACATTACTTCGAAATCCCTCATCTGTTAATAGACCAGTAACCAACTGATCCTTTACGTAGAAAGCTCGCTCATAGGAGCACTTTAGCAGTTGCCTTCTTTCGAGTGCTTCCACTATGTGTTTGCACTTTGGGCACTTCTTTAGGATTGCCCAGACTGTGTAGTCATCAAGATCAAGATATTCTTTAGTCGTTTTGAACTCGATTTCTCCAGCTTCTTTAGCTTGTTCCAAAGCCTTTGCTAACATTACTTGAGTAGCACGGCCGGTACGATGGAAGTAAATTGTTCGAAAAGCTTCAACGCGTGCGATTACGAAAGCTTCTAAAGTTGGTAGGGCGGTTAAATCGACAGCTAGGCTGTCATCAAGAACATCCATGGTATATATGAGGCGAAAAATGTCAACCCGCCCGTATTCCGCACCTGTATGGTATGAGTCGCGCACTAGGAAGTCCATTTTATCTGCGTCAACCGCGCTTCGAATTATTTGGTCTAGAAAGGGTTTTTCCTTATCTTTTAAGTCTCCTATGGCAAGTTTCCCAATTCTATCCGGATCAAATCCCTCGTTACGAATGACATCTGAAATTTCGGAATCCCTGATCAACCATCTTGTCAAGTCTTCATGAGTTTGATGATAATATTTCTCTAAAATCTGTTCAAAGACATGTGAGAAAGGTCCGTGTCCTACGTCATGACAAAGTCCTGCCATGCGGCAAGTTTGCACATCATCTTCTCGGAGGTTGACGGGTAAGCTTTGAGCGAGCAATCCGGCAAGATGCATAACACCCAACGAGTGTTCTAGGCGTGTATGATTTGCGCTTGGGTATACATACTCTGATCCTGCTACCTGCCTAATCCGTCTGAGACGCTGCAAAGGGCGTGTGTCTAAAATTTTCTTCTCGGTTTCAGTTATGTGAATGTATCCAAAGATGGGATCTTTTATAAAACCCCAAAACTTCTTCGCTTTCATCGTATTTTACCCCTTATTCCCAATCTGTCTGTCACAACCTTCCAAACCTGTTCTGCAATAATCTCAACTGGTTTCTCACCATTGATTATAACCCAACTGAATTTTTTAGCCAACTGAAGATATGCCGCGCGGACCTTCTTTAAAAAAACCTCATTTCGCTCGTAAACATCCCCTTTTAGTTCCCTCCGTTGGAACGCTATTTCAGGGGCTATATCGAGCACCATAACTAAGTCGGTAGGCGGCAAACCTTGCTCCAGAGAAGTCATCCATTTAAGGTTAAGGCCATTTGCTAAACCGTAAGCTAACCCAGATGGCGTGTATCGATCAGCTATGACAATTTTCCCCATTTTTAACCAATATGTTATGTCTTCTTGTCTTTCTAGCCGGTTTGCAACATAGAGCATTTGTCTTACCCGCGGGTTAAATCGCCGGACACCCCTAAGGTATTCTTGGATTTCGCGTCCTATTGGGGTCGTATAATCTGGGAAGGATATTACTTCAACCGAATAGTTCGCTTGTCTCAACTTCTCCGCAAGTAAGCGAGTTTGACTTTTTTTCCCTGCCTGATCAATTCCCTCTACGCATATGAGTTTTCCATAAGAGCGAATTTTGCGCAGTTTTATCGCCTCTAGATGACATTTTCATCCTTTGTGCTAGTGAGCTTAAAGCCTTGGTTGGTAACTTTCATCTTTTAAAAGAAATTAACGAGTCCTGATGTGCTCTAAATGAAGCTTTTTGAGTCCCTCCAACTCGATATAATGGTTTATATGATCTATAACATAAGCTAGAACTTCTTCAGGTGTCATCCTCATAATGCCCCCTTCATGGAAAAGGCGGAGTTCCATCCGACTAGTATGTAGGATAAATCTAAGCAGGTATCTGTCTGCTCTGAGTGGGATGCGTTTTTTTCCTTGAGTATAATGGTACCTGATGATTAGAATTGTATCTAGCGATGAAAAAACTCCTCGTGAGGACACCCAATCATTCAAACGCATAGCTTCCTCATCATCTAAATAATTAAAATAAATGCCTTCTGCTACTCCTACCTCAAATGATATTTCGCCTCTGAACGTTCCAGGATGATCTGCGACACTTATAGAATACTCATTTGTATGACCATTTAGCGCTCGAAGCGAGCGAATCAAAAGCAACTGCAGTTTTGTAATGGGGTTTTTATGCGCAAGCGATGCGTTGCCGTGGAGAATTGTTGCCGAGAATCGATCATATTTGCCTAGCATTATATTCCCTGTCGTACAAGTTGCCACGTAAATACTTATTTGTCTTAAGAAGCCGCCTATACTGATAGTTGTTGATGAGGAGAAAAAAGAATCAATGGGAGTCGATTTTCTTAACCATCCATTCATAAAAAAAGATGTTATCGAACCGCGAAAATATCAAATTGAGATTGCCAAGTCTTGCCTCTTTGCTAATACATTAGTATGTCTTCCAACGGGCTTAGGAAAAACTGTTATTGCGGCATTAGTTCTGGCTGAGAGGCTTCTGGGGCATCCAAGTGGAAAATGCTTAGTATTAAGTCCAACACGGCCATTGGTTTTGCAGCATTGCAATGCATTGGCGACTATTTTAGACTTACCATCATCAAAGTTTTGCACGCTTACTGGTGAAATTTCACCGGCTGATAGAGCCGAGCTTTGGACAAGTTGCCAAGTTATTTTTTCAACTCCGCAAGCTCTAGAAAATGATCTGGTGAAGGGTGCAGTTAACCTCGACGACGTAGTTCTAATTGTTTTTGATGAAGCTCATCGTGCGGTTGGTAACTACCCCTATGCGTTTATCGCTGAGCGTTATATGCAGTGCGGCAAGGACAAGCTAATTCTCGGCTTAACTGCTTCACCAGGCTCAGTGAAAGAGAAGGTTAACGAGCTTTGTCGTAGTCTGCACATCCAACACATCGAAGCAAGAACAGAACTCAGCCCAGATGTCCGGCCATACATAGTTCCAACACACGTGGAATGGCATGCAGTTCAGCTCCCACCAGTGTTCCGCGAGATAAAGAGGCTTCTCCAAAATCTCCTGAGAGAGAAACTTAAGCTTGTAAAGGATTACGGCTTCATGAAAAATATCCGCATTGAAGACGTAATACTCAAGGATCTCTTGGAAGTTAAAGAAGAAATCCGTAAAGAAATCAATAAAACCTTGACCCCGTCTTCGGATCTTCGGATTGCGTTTATGAATGTTCTGGTAGCGGTCAAAGTTTTTCATGCAGAGGTGCTACTGGAATCTCAAGGTTTAGCGGCGTTAAGCAAGTATTTTGAAAACCTTAAGTCTCAATCTATAAGACCAGGCGCGCCAAAATCTGTAAAAACCTTACTTTCCGATGAACGAATGAAACAAGCTATCGAACTTACGGGCATTGCGTTACAAGAAGGGCTGGAACATCCTAAGATGGATGAACTCGTTAAAGTTCTAAAGGAAAATCTCAGCCTTGGACAAATGAGACGAGCTATTATTTTTACAAATTATCGTGAGACGGCAAGGACACTAACCGACTTACTAAATACTATAGATGGAATTAAGGCTGTTAGATTCGTAGGGCAAACTAACAAACCAAATGATCGAGGGTTATCTCAAACTGAACAAACGAGGCTTTTATCTGATTTCAAAGCAGGCGATTTCAACATTCTAGTTGGAACGCAAGTAGCAGAGGAAGGCTTAGATATTAGCGAATGTGATGCAGTGGTTTTCTATGATAACGTACCAAGTGCAATTCGCTTCATACAGCGGTGTGGAAGGACGGGTCGCTGTCGTCCAGGAAAAATTGTAATTCTAGTAGCAAGAGAAACGAAGGATGAGGCATACTATTACATAGCCAAGGCTCGCGAGCGAAAAATGCGTGAGGTTTTGATGGAAATGCAAGAAGCCTCGGGAAAGATAAGGGAGGAACGTAAACAGCCAAAGTTGGAAACATTCATCACGTCAATTGGAGACAGGAAAATCGAGCCTACGATCTCCTTAATTGTTTATGCTGATTCAAGAGAGGGGCCTTCCCAAGTTGTCAAAGAATTGCTGAGAATTGGGGTTAATGCAAAATTGGTCACTTTAGCTATTGGCGACTACATACTTTCTGACCGTGTTGCCGTAGAGAGAAAAACAATTGATGATTTTGTGGCTTCTATCATTGACAGAAGGTTGTTTCAACAATTAAAGGACTTAAAGACAACCTACGAACTACCTCTGCTTCTAATAGAAGGAGAAGAGCCATACTCAGCGAGAAATATTTCTCCGGAGGCAATTCGAGGAGCAATTTCAAGCATCGTAGTTGATTTTAGCATCCCAATAATATGGACTAAAAATCCTAGGGATTCAGCTCTAATGCTTTCAACAATCGCCCGGAGAGAACAAGCTCAGAGAGAAGTTAGAATTCCAATTCGAAGTGAGAAAAAGCCATTTGCAATAACGGAACAGCAAGAGTACCTTATCGCTGGGCTACCTAACATTAATCGAACCTTAGCAAAGAGACTTCTCAAACATTTCGGAACCGCGGAAAAAGTTTTCACGGCTTCTAAAGAGGAACTTGAAGAAGTTCCAGGTATCGGGAAGAAAATTGCTGAGAAAATAAGGACATTGCTTTCAGAAAAGTATGAAGCAAAAACCTAGGTCTTTTGAATTCGCTTTACTTTCTCTAGAGCTTCAAGCCATGTTGAGAGTACTTCTCCAAGATGTTTGAGGCGAACCGGGTCTTTTTCTTGTTTAATAATTTGGTTAAGCTCTTGAATCTTCGTTAGAATTATTTCCTCCGTAACTCCAAGCAAAATGGTTCCAACGGTTCGTGTCGTTTCCTCACCGTGTTTGACCATTACAATGCGTTTATTACATTTAGGGCACCATAACTCTCCGCTACGGAGTTTAAAAATAGGAGAATTGCAGCTTGGACACTGCTCTGGAAGCATCGTCGCTCCAGCACGAAGCATATCAGCCATTTTTTTAACATCTTCAGCCATGGTCAAAGCCCTCTAGTTGCAAAGAATTGGGATACAGTATATTAGTAGGCTTTGGTAATTTGAATATCACTATTATATTAGGGGGCGAGCGTTTTGGCTGCTCGTAAAAAACGCTTAGAAGAATATGGGGAGAAGATTAAACAAGCGCTCGCTGTTCTTGGTAGGGTATCTGAAGATACAACTACCCCAAGGAATATTCGTCGCGCTGCTAAAGACGCGATGGATGCTCTCCAGTTAAAACAGTACACTCCAGCAGTTCGTGCTTCTAATGCAATTGCCATTCTGGACGAAATCTCGCAGGATCCTAACATGCCGCCATACACACGTGTGCAGATCTGGAATGTTCTGTCAATTTTGGAAATGATTAAGGATTAGTAATCAACTGAGCTGTTTCAACTAATTTTTATTAGTCTTTGGATGTCCCGGAGAAGAAGGTGATTAGCAGCAGCGATGAACGCCACTCGCTGAGTTGGCCTCAGAACGGCATCAAAAGCTTCTCCATCGGGCGTGACGATTATGCCGCCAGCTTCTTTTAAGATAAAATGCGCGGCGGCAACATCTGTTACGCGGAGCCTTCTGCGTATGTCGACGAAAGCATCAGAGATGCCAGCTGCCACATAACAGAGTTCCAGAGCGTTGGCACCTAAGTGACGAGAATACCTTATTCTTGCCAATAAGCGGGCTAGCGATTGAACAGATCTATATCCAGGAGCACTAAGATCTACGCCGATCACAGCTTTATCGACGCAAGTAGTCCGCGAGGGTTTAATTCGCCTCCCATTAAGGGTCGCGCCACAATCTTTCTCAGCACAAAACGTAGCTCCACTAAATAGGTCTATTACAAGACCGTGTGTTACACCACTAAGACGGGGGGCATTAGAAATGGCAAGAGAAGCAGCAAAAAATGGAATGCCGCGCGTAGCGTTAGTAGTGCCGTCAACCGGATCAACAACTATATACGTATGCGGATTTTCGCCGAAAATTTTAGTCCCAGCTTCCTCACTAACTAAAATACACGGCTCATCAAGCTGCCTTAATATGCGAATGACCATATCTTCGGCAACTGCGTCGATTTTTTCTGTAACATGCCCTCCGACCCCACGCCCAACCGGTATTTGAGCCTCCCTAGCACCAAAAAGAGGTAAGGTCACATTCCTAATTTCAAACGCGATATTTCGAAGTATCGGTATCCAGTCCAACTGGTTTCTCAACCGCCTTTTAAGATGCCAGTATACCCTTGCATTTTACCTTGACAATCATGGATGAAGACTTGCGATAACAATATTTATTTGCTTGCCTTTTTCAATCGTAGCGACGCGGGGGTTCCCAAGCTAGGTCAAAGGGGCAGGACTCAGACTCCTGTGGCATAGGCCTTCGTGGGTTCAAATCCCACCCCCCGCACCAAACGCCAATTCCTAAGCCTAAAACCGTGAAAGAGACCCAATCTAAGACGGATTGCCTATGCTGTCTAAGTCGAGTTGCGTCAACGTAACATGAGAAAACCACTTCAACATTGAACTATCAGGCGCTGAATTGGTGAAGGCCATATGCAAATATCTTGAGGCTTTCCGATTGAATAGGTTTATCAACACGGCAAGGAGGGCAACGTGTGATGAAGAAGAATAAACTGGTCTTTTACACCATGGACGATTTCGACTTTGAAGGCAAAAAGGTTCTGCTCAGGGTAGATATAAACTCGCCAGTCGACCCGAAGACGGGTGCGATATTGGATGACACCAGGATAAAGAGCCATACACTAACGATTAAAGAGTTGCTGGATGTGGGCGCCTCGGTCGCCGTTTTGGCACACCAAGGAAGACCCGGCGATAATGACTTTACCACCCTTGCAGCTCACTCTTCTATCTTGTCAAAATACCTGAAAAACGATGTGAAGTATGTTGAGGATATATTCGGCCCATATGCCCGATCCTCCATACCCTCTTTGAAGCAAGGAGAAGTTCTTCTTCTGGAGAATGTAAGGTTTTACTCGGAAGAGAACATCGAGAAGATACCGGAAGCCCAGGCGAAGACCTTCCTTGTGAAGTATCTTGCCCCCCTCTTCTCCGTATATGTCAACGACGCCTTTGCTACTGCCCATAGATCTCATCCATCCCTAGTTGGTTTTCCTTTAGTGATGCCTTCTGCCAGTGGGCGGCTCTTTGAGCATGAGGTGGGTTTCCTTAGTAGTGTGTTCCAATCGTCTTCAAAGCCTTGCATCTTCATCCTAGGAGGAGCGAAAGTTCCGGACTCCGTCCAGTTGATGGAAACCCTCCTTCCAAGTGGGATAGCCGACAAAGTTCTGCTTACAGGACTAATTGCACATTTGTTCTTGATAGCTGATGGCAAGCTCCTTGATAAATCAACAGTAAAAGTCTTGGAGGGTAAGGGTCTTCATTTCTTATTGCCTAGGTCTGATGCCCTCCTCAGCAAGTATAGAGATAGGATACTCTTGCCTGTGGACGCGGCTGTCCTCAAGTCCGATGGAAGGGTGGAGACGACTCTCGATAAGATAGCTGAGGATACTCCCGTCTACGACATAGGCAAAGAGACGGTGAAGCTCTACGATGAGGCAATGAGCCAAGCTAAGACAATCATAATGAGGGGTCCTGCTGGGTATATAGAGGATCCTAGATTTACGAAAGGATCTGAGGAGTTATTGAAAGCCTCAGTAAAAACAAAGGCAAAGACTCTTCTCGGCGGAGGGCACCTCAGGGCCATATCGGAGAGACTGGGCATAGCCAACAAGATAGGGTACTTTAGCACTGGTGGTGGGGCCTTCATAACTTTCCTTTCAGGGGAGAAACTTCCAGCACTGGAAATTTTGATTACTTCCGCTCAGAAATTTAAACCACTCAGGTGACAATGTGTAGGTGATATGAATGAGGGTTAGAGTCGCTGTAAATGGATACGGTACAATAGGTAAAAGAGTGGCCGATGCTGTTCTCAAGCAGAAGGATATGGTTCTTGTTGGGGTGACAAAGACAAAACCAAATTTTGAGGCCAGACTGGCCTTGGAGAAGGGAATAAAGGTCTACGTCTCCTCTGCTGATAGGCTAAAACTTTTTGATGAAGTAGGGATTAAGGTAGCAGGAACGCTTGAAGACCTGCTCAAAGAGGCCGATATTGTAATTGACTGTACCCCTAGCGAGGTAGGTGCGACTTACAAGCCCCTCTATGAGAAGTATAAAATGAAGGTCATTTTTCAAGGCGGAGAGAAGCACGATGTAGCCGGCTTTTCCTTTAATGCAGCTTGTAACTACAGGGAGGCCATTGGTAGATACCTTGTAAGAGTGGTCTCATGCAACACTACTGGTCTATGTCGTTCGCTTTATGCTCTGGAAAGGGGAATCGGTATCAAGAAGGCTAGAGTGGTTCTCATACGGCGCGGGGCTGATCCAGCTGAGACCACAAAGGGGCCCATCAACAGCATCGTTCCTGACCCCGTGAGCATACCATCGCATCACGGATCTGATGTTCAGAAGGTTCTTCCCCATATAGATATCACAACAATTGCCTTTGCCGTTCCTACAACACTAATGCACGTCCATATCTTAAACGTCGAACTTCGAAGGGAGACAACAGAGTATGAAGTAATCGATACTTTGTCGGCTTACCCTAGAATAAAACTGGTCAACGCATCTGAAGGTCTCTCCTCAACCTCTGAGATAATAGAGTATGCAAGAGATATCGGAAGGGTTAGGTACGACCTATACGAGCTCGTCGTCTGGAGGGAGTCAATAAAGTCGTTTGGGCGCGAAATCTACCAAACACAAGCTGTTCACCAAGAATCCATCGTGGTTCCAGAGAATGTAGATGCCATAAGGGCCATGATGAGGCTGATCGAGGTTCCTGAAGAGTCTATGCGCTTGACCGACGAATCCCTAGGGATTCGGAGGTGATCTCGCTATTGTTTAAGAACATACTGATACCTACAGACGGGTCCCCTGCATCTCTTAGAGCCTTAGACCTGGCCATTGAGTTCTCCATGAGGGACGGATCAAGGCTGACCCTGCTTTACGTGATATTCCCGCCTGCCATGCGCAATGCCAATGTCGTCTTGGAAGAAATGAGAAAGTGTGGCGAGTCTATACTTGACATGGCCGAGTCAAAATGCCGCTCCTACGGTTTGGCGGCCAAGAAACTTCTCAAGGTGGCAGATAGCAATCGAAGTTCGCCAGCTTACGAGATTGTGAAAGAAGCGATTAACGGGCGCTACGACTGTGTTATCTTAGGGTCTCGTGGTTACGCTGGCGAGCTTGGTATTCTCTTAGGGAGCGTGGCTATCTCCGTGGCGATAAGCGTACCGTGCACAACGATAATCGTCCGCTGAAATTTTCATTGGTGGCATCTGGTTTTTTCATTAATAGAATTAATAACATAATAAAGATGGCATTAGCTCAGGTAAGGTATAGGGCTGTCAGTCTTCGGTGACGGTCAGGTAACTGGAATAACCCGTTTTGTCAACTGCCTTCTTAATCGTGGAAATATCAATTTTTGATGGATCGTAATCTACGAAGACTTTGTTCAGCATTACGCTGGTCTTGACGTCTTTTACACCGTCCAGTTTCTTTACTTGTTTTTGTATTGCCAGACTGCAGGTTGTGCAGTCGATTTCTCTAACCGCGAAGATCACCCTAGCGTTGTCCTTCTTGACTGATGAATCCATTGTTATCTCACTCTCTAAAGTCTGATTTAAACTTGAAGCGAACTGCGTTTTTCTATTTTACCGCAGTAAACACAAATGTCGCTTGGTGTGTCCATAAACTTGAACGTAGTCTTCACACAGTTGTGCCAATTTTTTTCATTTTTTCATAAAAATCTATTATAAACTTAGTCTTCTCGTTCTCCGTGTTAAGAGCAATTACCTTCATTTGCCCTCCGATCTGCTCGTATGCGAGAATTCCTTCTCGAATCAGTGGCTCAATTACACGGGCTATGGTTGAAGGAGAAAAATCTAGGTAACGGGCTAGACCAGCCTGATTAAATATTTTTCCTCGGTTGTCAAGGAGATACTGCATTAACTTTGTCTGTGCGCGTGAACCAAAAATTTTAGTCAAGTCGGTCATTTAACTCAACTCCTAGGCCACATGCTGAGAAGAACGATGGCTACGAGTATCATCGTGACTGCAAAAATGAGGTAGTAGAGGCGGGTTTTTCGTTTGGTCAGTTTTTCTTGTTGCTTTGTTGCCTTTTCACACTCGGGGGAGCAATACCTCTTATCTTCGGGGATAGCCTTCCCGCAGGTTTCACATAAAGCGCGATGGTAATCTCAGATTGCCATCGCTATGCTTGTGAGGTCCCCATTTTTCACGTTTATCTGGCGTGTATCTTCCCTCCGGTTGTAATTATAAGACCAGTGTTCCGACTTTTTTCCCTTTAATAATTGCTTCAATATTTTTTAACTTACTCCCATTGACAATCCAAGTTGGAATTTTCGATCGTTGTATGATCTTAACTGCGAGTGGGTCAAATAACTCGTACTCACCAGCCCAGCACTTTCCAGCTAAGGACATTCCTAAGAGTTTTGTAGGTGAAATTCTGTTTAGCCTTTTTGCGGTTGGATCTTTTTTCGGATCAGCCGTGTAAACTCCATCAACGTCCGTAGCTCGGATCAAAATGTCTGCTTTAATTAACTCAGCTGTAATTGCAGCTACGGCATCGGTTGAATGGCCGGGAGTCAACCCACCCATAACAATAATCTTTCCAGTTTCAAATGCTCGCCTAAACTCATGAACATTTGTTGGGGGTTCCGCATAGGCGTATTTACCAAGCTTAGCGATA
>Ga0315310_10001940_pt1 | contig 13060 bp, 11 predicted proteins | sample TDP5_MG_FD_203630 | JGI IMG/M metagenome (GOLD analysis project Ga0315310, IMG submission 203630) | Freshwater sediment microbial communities from Lake Towuti, South Sulawesi, Indonesia - TDP5 | ecosystem: Environmental > Aquatic > Freshwater > Lake > Sediment | place: Indonesia: South Sulawesi... | reverse complement strand
TGTTTTCTTACGCTTTTCCCAGGGCAGATATTTGTAGCCGACTGCCCATGTGCCGTTCTTGTATTCATTTGCTAATTGTTCGCTGGCTTTTGCGTCTGTGCTTTTGATTGCTGCGAGGAAGCCTCTTACGTGTTTCATCGTTGCCGCTGTGACTTGTTTGACGCCTATGTCTGCGAGTGTTGACACCAAGTTTTCGAAGTCTTTTTCGTTGTCGTTGATCGTTGGCAGTATGGGGTCTATTCTTGCCATGGCAACGATGCCATTTTCAACGACTTTCTGTAGGGCTGAGAGTCGTTTTTCCGGTGTGGGTGCTGACGGTTCGATGGTTTTGGCTGTGTTTTCGTGTGGGGTCGTGATGGTTATGGATACGACGGTGGGTGTTTGTTTGAATATGTCTAGGTCTCGTGTGACTAGGTTTGATTTGGTTACTATTAGTAGGGGGAAGCCGTGTTTGGCTAGGGTTTGGGTGCATTTTCGTGTTATTTGATGTGTGGTTTCGAGGGGTTGGTATGGGTCGGTGCAGTCGCTTAGCATGACTGGTAGTTTGGGCTTGGTGTTTTTGGCCATGTTTTCGATTTGGTTTGTGAGGTTGACGCGGGGTCTGGTTTGGCCTGTGAAGCTTGGGAATTTGGTGGCGTAGCAGTATATGCACTGGTGGGCGCAGCGTCCGAGGTATGTGTTTAGGTTGTATTTTGGTGGGCATGTGCAGTGGGCGGCTGCGGTTGAGTTGAAGAGGGGTAGTTTCATGGGTCTAGGTCATTGAGAATGGTGGTTGCGCAATTTAAAAGGGTTCAGTGTTAGGTGTGGGTAGGTTAGTATGGGTGTGGAAAAATTTGGGGTCTGGGCAGGGTCTTTCTGGTTGTGGTTTGGTTTCCGTTTGTGTGTGGTTTCTATGTTGTTGAAATTGACTGTTCAGGCGATGGTTTGGGCGGGCTGGTTTTTTGTGTGCTTGATGATGTTGACCGCGCTTTAGAAACACTAACAAGAAGGATGGTGCGTATTGCGTCGATGCGGGAAAGAGAATTTCGGAAGAAGAAGGAGGCGAGGGGCTTTAGCCTTCTTCTACCATGTTGAAGTACGTTGTGCGGCATAAGCTGTGTGGGCGTCGTCGTCAAACTGTTCCTAGTGACGATGACGTCCTGAATGTTGTGGCTGTGGGCTGCTTGGGCTTGGATAGCTGTAGTTGTACACGCGAGACTGCGCTGTACTACTTCTTCTTATGTTGACTGCACGGGGTGAGGTGAGCCTGGTTCTGTTTTCATGTGTCGTTAACTTCGGCTTAGAAACAGTAATAATACCGAAGGGCGTTTGCCAGAGCTGATTTCTGTTTCAGAAGTAGCAGTTAACTGGTAGTGTTTTTGCGCCTACGTCCTCTATGTTGGATGGAGGGTAGCTTGATTGCGTGTTGATGACAAGTTTGCCCTATGGTATCATCATCAAGTTTGTGTCCGTTGTGATTAAGGTAGCAACTGTGTGAAAGAAGAAGGCCTTAAGGGTCAACTGCCTTCTTCTACCTATGGTTTGTTCGGGTTGTGTTGTTGTGTTTATGGTAGGAATTTGGCTATTATGAGCACTATACACAGGAGTACGATTGTTTGGGATATGATGGTTATCCACTGTGGGTTGTGTGCGGCGAGGCTGGTTATGTCTTGGGTTGTTGAACTGGGATTTCCTGTGGGCGAGTGTTTTTTGGAGAGAGAATAGAGCGTGCTGTATTGTTTCAGTACGAATGTGTCTGCTGCTATCATGACCGCTAGGAATGTGGCCAGCGCTGGCTGTAGGTTGCTGGTTAGTTGTATGGTGAATGCGGTTGCCATTAGTGCTGCGCCTGTGATCAGTAGGATTATGGCTAGCAGTGTGGCTTTGGTTAGGCCTAGGTAGACTGTCATGGTTTTGACGTTCATTGCTTTGTCTACGAAGTAGTCTCGTATCTCGGTTGGTATTATTATGGCGTAGACTGTCATTGCTTGGCCTGCGAGGAATAGGAGGAAGAGTGGGCTCAGTTCGGATGCAAAGTTGAGATAGATGAATGTTATTGGCAGGATGCTGAGCACTAGGAACAGGCTGATCATTGCGAGCCATGACTTGGACTTGAGCCTGAGTGGGGGCATTGAATAAACGTGGCTCAGCGTGTTTCCGGCTATCCAGAGCAGGAGTAGAACGGGTTTCGGTTGGATAAGCAGCAGTGCAGAAATGACTGGCAGGCTGAGCAGGAACTCTATGATCATGATTGACTTGACCCTTTTTGATCCTAGAGAGTCTGACGCTTCTACAAGTCTCTTCTTGTGTAGGTCTGTGCGGTCTAACTTGTAGTCGGATATGGTGTTTGTTTGGGCGCCGACAGCGGAGACAAATGTGAGCACGAGGAAGCACAGTGCCAGCAAAATGATTGTTTTGCCGATTGATTCTAGAGGCGGGTTGATGCTCCATGAGAATCCCATTACTAGAGAACCTAGATTTGCTGGGAGAAACTCTGGTCTGGAAATGATGGCGAGTGATCTTAGAGTTTTCAGCGTGGTCAAGGGTAAGGCAAATCCATAAGCACTTATCATTGAGCTATTGTTCGGTGAGTTTTAGTCCGGTTCTGAAGGCCGCTATGTTTTTGTCCGCGGTTTCTCCTGAGAACGTGTCGCTGATCGCCTTCTCCACGCTTTTTTGAGTTACAAGGTTTGTGATTTTTGTGATGGCGCCGAGCATGACCATGTTTGCGTACATTCTGGATTGCATTTTGGCTTCAGCTTTTTTGGTAGCAGACACTTTGAAGACCCGGGCTTTTGTTGACGGAGTTGCTTTTATCATTTCATCGTCTATTATTAAGGTTCCGTCTTCTTTGAGGTCTTTCAGGTGTTTGTCTAGTGCTGTTTGACTCATTGCTACTAGCAGGTCGCTTTTTCGCACTAGTGGGAACCCGATTTTCTGGTCTGATATAATTACCTCGCTTTTCGCTGCGCTTCCTCTGGCTTCAGCGCCGTAACTTTGGGTTTGAACCACCTTGAGCCCGTCTAAAACGGCTGCTCTGCCTAGGATGTGCCCAGCCAGGACCACGCCTTGTCCACCCAACCCTGCTATCCTGATTTCGGTTCGTTTAGGCATCTTTCTGCGCCTCCTTCAAAGTCTTATAGATGTTGTCTGCGAGCGTGGGAGCTTCTCGACTCACGTATTCTCCGACTATAATCTTGTTTACGAGTTCCTTCTCTGTCATGCCCGATGCCTTCTCGAGGGGTACGGAGTTGTCTCGGAACCAGTGGAGCATTTCGGCGACGTCCTTGAAGCCCACTCGTCTGCCAAAGGCTGTGGGACATGGGCTGGCCGCTTCGATGAAGGCGAAGCCTCTGGTCGTGATGGCTTTCTTAATGGCTTGTGTGAGTTGTTCGCCGTGTGTTGTTGTCCATCGTGCGGCGTAGTTGGCGCCAGCAGCCACGACTAGCTTTGTGACGTCTAAGGGGTATTCGAAGTTCCCGTAGGGTGTGGTCGTGGTCTTTACTCCCAGTGGCGTAGTTGGTGCTACTTGGCCGCCTGTCATGCCGTAGATCATGTTGTTCACCATTATGACCAATACACCGAGGTTACGGCGCGCGGCATGGATGAGGTGGCTTAGGCCGATGCCTGCGATGTCGCCGTCGCCTCCGAACACGACTACGTTAAGGTCTGGCCGCATGAGTTTGATTCCCATAGCAACTGGGATACTACGACCATGGGCGACATGGAGTGAATCAGCCATTAGGTATGGTGACGGAATCCAAGCGGAGCAGCCGATTCCACTGCAGAACACGAACTTAGTCAGGTCTCTGTGTCCAAGCTCATGTGCGGCTCTCAGGAAACTGCTCATCACGTTGACGCATCCGCAACCAACACAGAAAGGCAAGGTCAAGTCTGGGCGGAGATAGCGTTTCATGCTGAAGGCTTGAGCCATCTACTTCACCCTCCTTTCAACCTCAACTAGTAGCTCTTCGGGCGTGATCATCTCGCCGCCACCTACCTTGTTCACCGAGAACACAGGTGCTACGCCGTACACGGCTCTCTCCACTTCATAGAACAACTCGCGCATGTTAAGCTCGGGCACGATGACAGCCTTCGCGTTCTGAGCTAGCTCGTGCACGATTTTCTCCGGAAACGGCCAGATAGTTTTGAGGCGGACGAAGCCAACTTTGATTCCTTTCTCCTCTGCCATCTCGACGGCTTCATACACTGCGCGGGATGTGCATCCGTAGGAAACTATGCCCACGTCGCAGCTTTCGGTGTTGACGGCTTCATAATCCACTATCTTATCTGCTTTGTTCATTATTTTGCCCTCAAGCGTTCGTATGAGTCGTTCGTGCACCGCTTGATTAGCAGTGAATCGGCGACCAGTCTCGTCGTGGGTTGAACCTGTGGCGGCCACGTTGAAGCCTTCGCCAACAGAAGGCATGGGTGCCACATCAGGCAGCAGGAAGAACTTGGTGTCGCCTGGCTTAGGCTTCTTGCGATCAACAACTTCAATCTGTTCAGCAGGAGGCACTGTCAGGCTTTCGTGCATGTGCGAGATTATCTCGTCGCTGAGCAGAATGACCGGCGTTCGAAAAGCTTCAGCAAGATTAAACGCACGGACTGTGAGGTCGAATAGCTCCTGAACCGAGTTGGGCGCTAACACGATGGAAACGTAGTCACCGTGCGTACCCCAGCGGGTCTGCATGACGTCGCCTTGTCCGCATTTTGTGGCTTGGCCTGTGCTTGGTCCAGTGCGTTGGACGTCTACTATGACGCATGGTGTTTCGATCATGAACGCGTGACCTATCAGCTCCTGCATTAGGCTGAAGCCAGGTCCCGACGTGGCCGTCATCGCTTTTGCGCCTGTCCAACTGGCGCCTATCACAGCGCCCAAAGACGCCATCTCGTCCTCCATCTGCACCTCTAAGCCGCCAACCTGAGGCAGCCGCAGCGCCATGTGCTCAAAAATCTCGCTTGCTGGAGTTATCGGGTAACCAGCGTAGAAACGGCAGCCTACAGCTATGGCTCCTTCAGCGCAGGCTTTGTTGCCCTGCCAAAAATGGGTTCCAGACAACACTTTCCTAGTCAAGTTTGCATCTAGCTCCTGAGAGCTTCAATTGGAATGGATTTCACCTTTATTTACAAATCGCTCCTATAGATATAGCGCGGTTTAACTGCGGCCGTAGTCTAGCCTGGCTAGGACATCGGCTTCCCAAGCCGACGACCCGGGTCCGAATCCCGGCGGCCGCACCAAGAACTCTCTCTTCGGCGTGCTCAACACAAGATTCCTGATGCCTTCATGGTTTTTATATTGCATTTGTGTTAGTTCTGTGGTCTCAACACTGAAGCGTGACTGAGAGAGGAAGAGAGCTAATCGTTGTTTGCGGTTGAAACGAGCAAGCTGACGAAGCGATACGGCAAGACTGAGGCACTAAAGGAACTAGACTTCACAGTTAACCAAGGGGAAATAATGGTCTTGCTGGGACCTAACGGCTCTGGAAAAACCACTCTGCTCCTCATCTTAGCTACCGTGCTGAAGCCCTCGTCTGGAAGTGCCAGAGTAATGGGACTAGACGTTGTAGCACAGCCTACTCGTGTACGACAGATACTAGGTACAGCGTTTCAGGAGGCCCGCGGCTTCTGGCGCCACAAACCAGCCGAAATCCTACGATTTCACGCCACGATCTGCGGCGTTCCCAAAGACAAACGAGAAACAAGGATAGAACAGGTTATGAAAGACCTTGAACTGTGGGACGCCCGAAACAAACTATTCATGCACCTGTCTGGTGGCCAAACGAAAAGAGTAGAGGTAGCTAAGCTTCTCGTTCAGCGTCCATCGTTCGCCATCTTTGACGAGCCAACAAGCCAAGTGGACCTTCGAGGCAAGCGCACCATTTGGGAGCACATCCGCCAGCTTACGGAAGAAGGCTCAACAGTTCTCGTTGCCACGAACGAGGTTCGCGAGGCAGAGTACCTAGCCGACCGAATAACAGTTCTAGACTTGGGACAAAACGTGGTCTGCGACACAGTGAAGCGATTAAAGGACAGCATCTCAGGCGGAGACATAGTTGAACTGGAAGTTGATGGACCACTAGATAAAGACATGGTTGATCAAGTGGGCAGGCTTGAAGGAACGGTTCGAGTCGCAGCTGTAGGCGAGAATCAGCTCCGCGCCTACGTTTCGATGGCTGAAGCGTGGGTGCCCAAAATGACCAGCTTATGCTATGAAAACAACACCAAGCTTGTCTCAGTGAGAGTGACTGAGCCTTCTCTAGACGATGTTTTCTTACACTTCACGGGCAAGGCCCTAGGAGCAGTGACAAGCAGTTGAGCAGCATCCTTCGCCTCATCTGGTTCGACCTCAAGCAAGAACTGAACCCACCAGTGTGGATCATCATGGAATGGGTCACTTTTGGACTCCAACTCGGCATATTCGGCGCTCTCATCTCTCAGCTGGTAACAGGCATCAGCGACTACCTTCAATTCTACGCCGTCGGCTTTGTGGTTATGATGACCTTCGAAATAGCCTCCCATACAGGACGCCACTTTGTAGAACACGCTCATGAAGGACGACTGCCGTACCTTCTCAGCCTCCCAATACCGCGCTGGAAACTCTTCTTGTCAGTGGCTTTGCAGGGCGCAACTGAACTAGCGCTGCTGATAACTGTTCCACTTCTCGTAACACTGGCCCTGATTGGAAACCTCACAGCGGTCTCTGTAACTGCTGCCGTGGCTACGCTGTTCTGGCTTGGCTTCGGAGTCGCAGGTTTGATGCTCGCCCTGTCGTTCATAGCCTTCCGCTCAACCGACCTCTACACAGCCATTGTAACGGGGCTCAGCACCATCATAATTCGCTTCAGCACAGTGCTCTATCCCCTCATCTTTCTGCCAAGAGCCTATGTAGGTCCTGCTCTGTTTAGCCCACTTACCTACGGGTCAGATCTGGTTCGCCTCTTCTTAGGATTCGACCCAAGCCTGCTCCTAGACCCAGGCACAGCAGCAGTTGTTCTGACAGCACTAGCCGTGAGCACGCTTGGACTAGGAGTGCTGCTGCTTCAACGGCTAGTGGAAGGTGTAAAGAGCGCATGACCGAGTTGACACGCGTTCTACAGCTGGCGCGCACCGACTTCTCCTACTTTTTCAGAACCAAGTGGCTGATGGCTGTGCTGCTCAGCCTACACCTGTCAGACATGCTGGTAGTTGGTCTGGTCTACAACGGACTAATGCAGTTCAATTACTTTCAGTTCTTTGTTCCAGCGGTCATAGTCATGGGCGTCTTCATGGCTGCTTTAGACACAGGCAGAAGAATCTGGCTCGCGCTTAGAGAAGGCGTCATCCAATACTACCTATCTCTACCAATAAGCAACCGAGGCGTGGTCTTCGCCTATCTGCTCGCAGGCGGACTCTCATCCATGATCTATTCAGGTTCGCTGCTACTTGTCGCCCTCGTCGTTCTGCCAGCGCACGCAGTCTGGAACGCTCTAGTCCTCCTGCCCTTTCTGCTCATTCTTGCCATGGGTCTGGCAGGCATCGCAGCCTCACTCGCGGCATTAGCTTCCACCCATGGAGAATACTTCTTCGCCTACCAACAAATCGTACAGGTTCTCCTGCTAACCATCAGCACAGTGTATTATCCGAAAAACATCATCGAAAAGTACCTTCCAGCAGCAGCTGTGACCATTGCACAAGCAAACCCACTTAGCATCGGAGCCGAAGCTCTGCGAAATTTCGCCTTTGCAGGCAACCCCATCGAGCCGGGCATCCTTGCAAATCTGGTCTTAGCAAGCATCCCATTTGCGCTTCTTGGCGCTTTTGCCTATTCCAGAGCATTACATAGTCTTCAAGTTAAAGGAAAACTGTAAATCGAAACATTTCACGCGTTTTTCGTTAGAAAAGCTTTTGCCAACAGATGAACGTAAGCACAAAAAAGGTGCAGTTACATGGACAAGGACATAGCAGACTTCGCACTAGAATATGCTGAAAGCAAGAAGGTTGAGTACGCCGAAGTCAGAGCCCACAGCGAAGAAAACGAACAACTGGTCATGAAGAACGGCATCTTAGACGCTTATGCTTCTATGGTGGACAGTGGCTTCTGTGTTCGTGTTCTGGCAAAAGGTGGCCTAGGCTTCGCCTCCACAAACAAATGGACAAAAGAAGAAGCTAAGGCAATAGTTGACATGGCCTGCAAATATGCGTCAATGGCGAAGCGCAAGGACAAGATAAAATTCGCAGAGGAAAAAAGCGTCAAGAAAAGCTGGAAGGTGGAGGAAAAAAAGAAGATACAGAACGTGCCCGCTGAAACCCGAATAGAAACCTTAACTGCCCTTGATAAGGAGCTGACCTCACAAGGGATCAACGTTCCCTCCAGAATACTCCAGTTGGGCATGAACCTCGCAGAAAAATACTTTGTAAACACTGAAGGCTCAGTCATCTCATCCTACGTCCCCAGAATCGCCGCCTTCAACTTCATAACCGTGGTTGAAAACGGCAAACCAGAACAAGCCTACAGGCAATTTGGCTATGCTGGCGGCTGGGAAGCACTCGATCAATGGAAAATGAATCAGCAGATGATCAAAGAAGCCAAAGTGCTGCAGAGAGTGATAAAAGAAGCCAAAGCAGTCAACCCTGGAAAAATGGACCTGATCTGCGGACCAGAAGTCGCTGGCATAGCAGCACACGAATCCTGTGGACACCCAATGGAAGCCGACCGAATACTGGGCAGAGAAATGAGCCAAGCAGGTAGATCATTCATCTATCCAGGCAGCCACTTCTGGCTCAAAACAAAAATCGGCAGCCCAGCTGTAACAATAGTGGACGACCCAACCATAAAGAACAGTTACGGCTACTACGAGTATGACGACGAAGGCATCAAGGCAAAAAGGAGATACCTCTACAAGAAAGGCATAATAAACGAGTTCCTCCACAACCGAGAGACAGCTGCCAAAATGAAAACTAGGAGTAACGGGTCTTCGAGAGCCATCAACTACGACCGAGAAGCCATAGTCAGAATGGCCAACACCTTCGTGGAACCAGGCAACATGACAGAAGAAGAACTGCTCGAAGACGTGAAGACAGGCGTATACATGCGCTCCTTCACAGAATGGAACATAGACGACAAACGGTTCAACCAACGCTACGTTGGACGCGAGGCGTACTGGATAGAAAAAGGACAGATACAGCATCCCGTCGCAAGGCCGGTTATCGAAACTACCACACAGATTTTCTGGACTGCCGTGGACGCTGTTTCAAAGAAGGTTGAATATGACGCAGCGACTTGCGGCAAAGGCGACCCCGCGCAGGGCGTACCCGTGTACACAGGTGGTCCATCAATCCGACTTAGAGGGGTGTACGTGAAATGAGCGAAACACTAGCAAAGACCGAACAGATCGTAAAGAAGGCCAAGAAGCTCGGCGCCGACGAAGTCATAGCCAAAACAACATTCGGGCGCTATCGCCAAACAAGATTCAGCAACAATCAAATCGACATCTCAGTGGCTTGGAACAACTACGTGACCGACGTAGCCTTAACGTGGAAAAAACGGTTTGTAGCCACACAAATACAAAACTTCCAAAACGTAGACCAAAGCGTAAAACGCCTCTATCAACTCGCCAAGGTTTCAAAAGAGAACCCACAGTGGGGCGGCGTTGCCAAAGGCAAGTTCCGCTACCAAAAAAGCAAAGCAGACAAAGCCGTTGAAAACATTCGAAATCCAGCAGAATACGTTTTCGAAGCCATAGAAGCAGCCCAAAAAGAGGCTGGACAAAAAGATGTCAACACAGGCGGCATCTTGTTCAGCAAACTCGAAGACGTATACTTGGCCTCATCAGAAGGACCAGCTGGAAAAGATCAAAGATCAGCCGTCGAACTCTCAATACGAGCCTTTTCAGACAGAGAAGCATCAGGACACGGCGTCGAATGCAGCTCAACTCTGAAAGGCTTCGACCCCACCATGGCAGGTCGGAAAGCAGGACAAATAGCCAAACAGGCTAAAAGACCAAAAGCAGGCATCGAAGGTCGCTACGACATCATCTTCGACCCACTATTCACAGGCTCACTATTAGGCATGTGGGGATTCATGGTCTCCGCGTATTCAGTCATGCTTCAAATGTCTGTGTTCGTGAACAAACTTGGGCAAAAGGTAGCCTCAGACCAAGTAACCCTACGAGATGTCCCAGCTTCATACTCGATGGCCAACCGAGTCTTCGACGACGAAGGAGTCCCAGCCCGAGAAAACGTGGTCATCAGAAAAGGCATCTTGGAAACCTACCTTCACAACACCTCAACAGCCAAAATCTTCAAAACCGAGACCACCGGCAACGCTGGACTCGTTACACCTGGCGCCTGGAACCTAGAGCTAGACGCAGGCAACATGACTAAAGAGGAGATGCTCAGCGAAGTGAAACGCGGCCTATACCTTACCAACACGTGGTACACCCGATTCCAAAACTACGCCACAGGAGACTTCTCCACAATCCCAAGAGACGGAATCTTCCTCATCGAAAACGGCGAAATCAAACAGTCTTGGAAGGACATACGCTTAAGCGACAACGCGTTGAAGATGCTGAACAACATAAGGGGCATTTCAAAAGAAAGACAGCACATCCACTGGTGGAGCGAGGCAGACCCACCGTCGCTCTCACCCTACGTTCTCATGAAAGACGTGCAGATTACGAGACCAAAGTAGGCGGGTATCCCGCCCCTCCATTTTTTCTCCGGCTTGCCACGTACAGCAGCCTTGTTAATCAAGCCGAAGCTGCGCCTACGTCTTCAACGGCAGAGGCACCCTAAGAATTCGCCGCGTTCTCCGAAGCTCAAACAAAGAGACCGCCAGCACAATAGCGCCAGCAACAGCAACCGCAACAAGGAACTCCATCCGCGGACCCACAGGAGGCAGAAGACCACCGCTTCCATAGAGGTACGCCACATAGGTTGGATCATGCTTTATGCTGTTTCCCTCCCATGCGGGATAGCAGACCCTGTACAGCAGAGTCGAAGCTTCATAGTCCAAGTTGATCTCAGGAGGCAAAGCCGATATCCTTGGGAAAAGATCATGCAGCACCTCTTGCAGATTGCCGAGAACCCACGTGAGTGAAACTCTGGGGCTGCTTGGAACACTGTTCCTTGAAACCGCAGCAGACTTGGACTGATGCGTCTCTGGGCTGGAATCCTTAAAGAGACTGTAGTCTTGCCCAAAAATGAACTCATACGCCTTCCTGTTCTGCACCCTAACCTCAGTCTGATCATTAGGCGTGGCTGCCTCCTGCACAAGAGTCGAATTGTACGACTGCCCGTTGACAACCACAGTATAGGGTTTGGTGCTCAGCGTTGCCGTTCCGAAAAACAGCGACAGGCTCAGACCGTTAAGCGTGATCTCCGTGCTGGCACCTGGCCAAGGAGGCTGGAGTTCAGTGATTTTGCCTATGTCGAAGCTTGTTTTCAAGTAGGATACGTTGGCTTTGATGTAGTAGTCGTATGAGAATCCTACGTGAGATATCATGGCCCTCGCAGCAGTGTTTGTACCTATGCCGTCTATGATGCGGTCCTCCGGATACAAGAAATGACCATCAATTGTCTCGTATTTGGCCCCCCAAGTGTAATGGGCAATGCCATCAACCAGCCTTTTTTCGATGGGCGTAATTTGGAAGCCGACGGAGCTATTCATCAGAAAGTTGTATTGAAGCTCGCTCACAGTGTCAGTCGTGTCTGGAATGCCATTTCCGTTGACGTCGCTGTAAGCCTCCATGAGCATGAGCGTGTTAGCCATAAAGACTTCCGTTTCATTATCCGCCCTGTAGTGCTGCCCCAGAAAAGTTATGATAGGCGAGTTGACGACTTTCGAGAAGTAGGCAAGAAAAACAACCTGAGTACCGTTCACGTTCACCCAATCATACCACAGCTCACAAATGACTTGGCTGTCCGAATACAATGGTATGGAGCCATTTGCATACTCAGCGTTCACATCAATCCGAGACGCCGCTTGCCTCACAGACGGCGCACCCTCATAAGTCGTGGCTCTTACGGTGACATATGAAAGGAGAGCCGGCAACATCAGACAGATTGGAATCCACGCGCATAGTTCTCTCTTCATTTTCACATCCACAACCACAGAGTCAACCTCACATTCTTTAATCTACACCTTCGAACATTCCCATCACTCGCTCGAACCAACGATTCTAGCAGATCGTAAGCGCTGCCACACAGTCACAGTCTCATACCAGAAAATCACGGCTGCCACTATCCCAGGCGACAATGCAGCTAAAACTGTTAATGATAATGAGTTGGCAAACAGCGATGCGAAAATCAGAATCATAATTGATGTTGCCGTTGCATAGATCAGATGCTTTGGCAAGGCGTGTCCGGCCACAAATACGCAGGCACTCAAGACGCCGACTTTAATCACCCTAGAAACCGAATAGTCTCCTAAAGAGTTCTTCTGAATCAAACCGAGGTCTCTTAGCTTCTCAAGGTGGTAGTGAGCTGTGCTGGAACTTGAGAAACCCAGTGCTCGCTGAAGCTGCCTTACGCCAACTGGGTTCCGCCTCTTGCTTAAGAGGTAACAGTAAACAGAAAGAGTGTTTCCGTCGAGTTCAGCCATAAGGCTTCTTTCATCAGGCATGCTGTGTGGCAAGAGAATCCATACTCATCTGGTTACTGCAATAGAGAATGAACAGTGCACAGCTTTTTAACACTGCGCCTTCGAACAAAATGTTCGACATTTTCGAACGAGAAGCCAGCGTTGACTATCTGGATATTTCTTCGAGGGCTTTGCCCTTTGTTTCGACTCCGAGAGCAGCAATAATGACAACGCCCAAGAAGTGGACCAAAGCGAACACCGTGAAGGCTGCCCCTAAACCCCCATATGCATATAAGAGTGGAGTGGCTGTGGGCGCAATTACGCCGGCGAGCCGACCGATGCTTGCAGCTGCGCCCGAACCTGTCCCTCTGACACGGGTCGGATACAACTCAGGTGTGTAGGCGTAGAGAGCCGACCAGGCACCTAGGTTGAAGAAGGAGATGACAATGCTCCATAGAAGTATTACATTTGGTTCAAACGCCAAACTAAGTAGAACGCTGCCCGCACTTGCCAGTGCAA
>Ga0315310_10001939_pt1 | contig 13068 bp, 12 predicted proteins | sample TDP5_MG_FD_203630 | JGI IMG/M metagenome (GOLD analysis project Ga0315310, IMG submission 203630) | Freshwater sediment microbial communities from Lake Towuti, South Sulawesi, Indonesia - TDP5 | ecosystem: Environmental > Aquatic > Freshwater > Lake > Sediment | place: Indonesia: South Sulawesi... | reverse complement strand
CTATCACAATCCAGAGCGCCCTTTGATTGAAAATTTAGACACGCTACCTTTTCCAAGGCGGGACCTAGTACGGATGAATTATTATTCCTATTTTGGATCTTCGGTGGATGTATTAGAAGCATCACGTGGATGTGTCTATGATTGTTCTTTCTGTTGTGTTAATCAATTCTTTAATCGAAAATGGCGACGTATGTCACCTGAACGCGTGATTACGGAATTGCAGCAAATGAATCCTCGCCGGTCATGGCATATCTTTCAAGATAGTTCTTTTACATTGAATATGAAATGGGTAGGTGAAATTTGCAATTTGATTATCGAGTATGGGTTAGAGAATAAATGGTATAGTGCGCAAGGCAGAGTAGATTCAGTGGTAAAAAATCCAGAAATAGTAGATAGGATGCAGGAAGCAGGATTCAAAATGCTTTTTATTGGCATTGAGAGCGTATATCAAGAAAGTTTGGAAAATATAGGTAAGAATATCACAATCGAACAAATCAAAGAAGCAGTAAAGATGTTACATGATCGGGGAATTACCATTTTTGGATCGATTATCATTGGAAATATTGGAGAAACGAGACAACAGGTGATGAAGACTATTCAGTTTGCCAGGGACCTGGATATCGATATTATGCAATTCACGCCATTAACTCCTTATCCTAGGACCCGATTATATGAAGAGGCGATGCAAAAAGGGTGGATAAAAGAGCAAAACTTTGATAAATGGAACCTCTGTGACCCTATTATGGCAACGCCGGAACTATCTGTGCAAGAAATAAAGGATTTAGTTGTAGAAGCTTATCGTTCCTTTTATTTAGATGGAGTGAGAACAAACTTTTTAATGCGTGGTAGTAGGCGAATGGCACAAAAACAATTTCTCTGGTTCTGGCGCATGGTTCCTGAATTCTTATTTACAAGTGTACCCGCGGTTTTCAAATTAGTCGATGATTTGCGTAAGTGAGCTAAATTTGATCCTTAAATGTAGTTTGTGATGCAGATTTAAGCCTATGTAGAACAGAACCCACATTCGCATCGTTTAGTTTTTTTAGAAAAAAATAAACAGAATTAGAGAATCGATAAGTTTTTATAAACAAATCCTTATTCAAAAGGCATATATCAAAAAAATTGGAAATTCCTACCCTTTTAAAAAATTTTTAGGAGCGATTTTGAATGAGTAGAATCTTATTAATTAATCCAACTGCGCCAAAGGTAGGAATGGATTACTTTTTAAAAGCCCCACCGCTCGGGCTGATGGTATTAGCAGCTACTATACCTGAACATAAAGTCGAAATTTTGGATTTACGCAATTATGATTATAGTTCTGAGTTTATTGAAAGAAAGATTCAGAAATTTGATATTGTAGGAGTTACGGCATCCACCTCTATGATAAATGGTGCGCTGAACCTATGTCGCCTAGCAAAAGAAAATGATGTAAAAACCATTTTAGGAGGCTATCACGGGAGCTTAGTCCCAGAGGTAGCTCTGAGTCCAGAGGTTGATGTGGTGGTCCGAGGAGAAGGTGAACTCACGTTCCCAGAACTCATTTATTCTTTTAATAATGGGCAGGATTTTAAAACGATAAAGGGAATTAATTTTAAAGTCGGTTCGAGACTATATCAAACTGAAAATAGACCCTTAATTAATCTCGATGATTCTCCTTTTCCGCGTCGAGATTTGGTCAAAAAATATGATTACCATTACTTTTGGGCCACAATTGACGCATTAGAGTCATCCAGAGGGTGCCCACATCATTGTCACTTTTGCTGTGAGGCGGCACATTGGGGGCAAGGGCGGTCTGTCTGGCGGTATAAATCCCCAGAGCGGGTAATTGAAGAGTTTCATCGCATGGATTCATCGAAACAATGGTTCATTTTCAATGATTCTGAATCAACATTGAATATGCGCCGAATAGAAAAATTATGCCATCTCATAAAAGAATATGGATATCATAAGAAGTGGAAATCCTGTCAGGGTCGGGTGGATGATATTGTGAAACATCCACGCATCATCGGGAAAATGGCATCCGCAGGATGGAAAATGATGTTTCTGGGTATTGAGAGTATTCATCAAAAATCGCTTGATATAATTGGTAAAAGAATTACTATTGAACAAATAAAGACAGCTGTGAAAATGCTTCATGATTTAGGAATTACAATTTTTGGGAGTATTATTATTGGCAATTTGGGTGAAAATAAGGAAGATGTAAAAGCTACTATTAAGTTTGCTGAAGATCTTGATATTGATATAATGCAATTCACCCCATTAACCCCATATCCTTCAACTGAATTGTTTTATCAAGCAAAGCAGAATGGTTGGATCACAGATAAAGATTTTGAGCATTGGAATCTGGTTCAACCTATAATGAGAACGCCAGACTTATCTACCCAAGAGATTTATAGGCTAGTCCAAGATGCTTATAACAAATTTTATTTTAGCTGGGGAAAATTATATCACCAATTTTTTGTGCGATCCTTTATCCGATTTCTTCATAATCCTCGTTTTTGGTGGTTTTTCAAGATGGCAAGAAAATTCGTGATAAATGGAGTCAAAACAGCGGGAACTTGGCCAGATCAATTCAAGTACAATAGTAAGCAAGAACAACAAGAAAAAGTAGATAAAATTCAGAAGCTATTGAGAAATAATTGAAAGTATTTAGTTCTTTTTTTGAATATAATAAAAAATTATTTAAGTCAAAAGTTAAATTTCTATAATTAATGCAATAATAAAAGTAGAAGATGAAAGTATGCCAAATGTTCATGTAAATGTTTGGAAAGGATTTGGTGAAGAGAAAGCGAAACAAGTAATTGAAGGGATAACCCAGGTATTTGTGGATTTAGGGATTCCTGCACAGGCAGTAGAGGTAATACTTCATGAAATTCCCAAATCGCATTGGGGAATTGGCGGAGAACCTGCCTCAGAAAAATTTCCAAATACCGAGCCTTAGTTAAGTAAAAAGTTAGAAGACTAATTTTTTATTTATTTTTTCCTTTTTTGATTCCAGATACAGAAAGCATTTTGAAATTGACAAGTTAAAAATATCAATATTCTAGTAAGATAAGGGATTTAAGTTTGATTGTTGAATTAAGGCAAGTTCGACAATAAAGAAATAGCAATTTATAAGCTAGGGGAAAAGGATCTTTTAAAACATGATTTCTGATGAATATGAAAATCTGTGCATTTGATTTAGAAGGACCATTAAGTTTTACTGATTTTGCCGCAGAGATTTGTAAGTTATTGGGTTCTAAGTTGAAATATGAGAGGTTAGATGAATTTTTTCAGATGGTTAGCAATTATGATGATTATCTTATAGATAATCCGCAAATAATTAAAGAATTAGGAATAAATGATTATGAACCAGGAGATACATTAAAACTGTTAGCGCCCATTTATGTTTCTTATTTTACAAATTCAGAATTAATTGATATTTCTAAGAAAAATATAGGGTTAATCCCTGGATCGAGACAAACGATCAACCTTTTGAAAATAGATTGGGATATTTTCATTATATCGACAAGTTATATACAGCACGCATATAATATTGCAGCAGAATTGGATATTCCTCTGGATCACGTCTATTGCACGATTCTTAACATTGAGTCAACTCGTGGACTCATCGAAAATATTGATGAGCACCTTAATATATTAATTAGAACCATTTTCCAGAATTATATCGAAAAAGACTCTCGAATTGAAGCAGTAATTGATGATTTGAATCAATTTTTTTGGAAAAGAGAGTCAGATTATACGAGGGCAATGGAGGAGATTATCGTAAGGGGAGGGCATAGGAAGGAGGCGGCGATAGGAGAAATCTCGGAGAAGCTATCGGTCCCAATTTCTGAAATGATTGCAACGGGGGATAGCATAACGGATAAAGATATGCTTCGAAGATTAAGTGAAGAGGGAGGAATTGCCATTTCTTTTAATGGAAATCAATATTCGGTGCCATATGCAAATATTGCAGTAACTTCGCCAGACTTAATGGGGATTTTACCGATTTTTAGAAATAAAGAAAAGATATGGGATTTCTTAATTGAGTGGGAGACTCAATATCCGTATTTTCAAGGGAATCCCAAAAAAATCCCGAATACCTTACTGGATAAACGCTTAAAACAGTATTTCATATCCCAGAATTTTGTTCCACACTTTAAAAATTTAACCACCGCCTCAGTGGCAGAGAAAGAAAAAATTATTGAGCTCCAAAAGAGGATGCGAAAGGAAGTGCGTGGATGGGTTGGATTATTAGGATGATTCTATCAGAACCTCAATACTAATTAACTTTCAATAAATTTTTATAATTAAATTAGGTAATTTTTATTCAACAAATTGTTGTTAGAATTCAATAATGAGGTCGAAGAAGAATGAGTGCAGGAAGAGTGCTTGGCGGCATAATTGCATTATTTGGCGGTCTTTTCGTTCTACTTATATGCTTTATTCGGATACAGCTTTTTTTAGCTATGGGTGATGTGGCGCTAATTGATTGGGTCATAAATTTGCTAATTGGTTTTCTGGCATTGATTGGAGGTATATTAGGACTTGCATCGAAAAGCGGGGGCGGAGTTGCAATAGTAGCAGGATTAGCTTCTCTTATCCTTGGAATTCTGTCAGCTACAGTTCTAGATTTTTCAACCATTTTTAGTCAGCAATCATTTTTTAATTTCTATTGGAACATAGGACCTTGGATTGGCATCACATTAGAAGCGATTTTGATGATTATCGGCGCCGTCATTATGCTCGCTAGCGGCCCTGGAAAATAATATAATTTCTTCTTTTTTCTTTTTTAAAAGCATTTTATTGCTTTTTAAATTCCAACTATCCAAAGACTTTTTTTGCCTCTGTCATGGTCTCACTGATTTCTTCTTCAGTCACCATGCCAACAGTAACTGCGGAGATATTATGCTTACCAAGATAGGGAAAGGCTTTTGCAGGCGGGATTTTCCCCGCGGCGAGACTTTTCATGGCCACAAAGAAGTAGTCCAGCGAATCGATAAGTTCTTCGACTGCGCGCTGATTTCCCATGAATTCGCCACGAGCGTTAAATGGTAATAAAACAGCAGGACAATCCAACTTATTTTGTTGAATGAAAGGAATAGTGTGGAGGGGATCATGGGTCGACATGCCAGGAATTTTGCCAGCAACTCGAATCTTAGAAAGTAAGGGCGTAATAAGATTCAAATTGCGCTGATCTGATATTGATCCATGCAGGAAAATGATTCTTGCCTCAGTTTGTATTAATTCATCAAGTAGAAAATTGTTTGCCGCGCTTTCCCAGAGGGTACTCGCGAGGATAGTAAAATTAGGATAGGTTTGCTGGACCAGTGCAGCTGCTTTTAAGATTTGCCCTGCAGGAACCGCTTCAACCCCTTCAGCCCCTTGATTATAACATTCTATCATCAGTTTGGCCATTAGGTCCGCATTCTGTAAATAAGTCATACGCCAGGTAAGAGCTATTGGCCCAAATTGACCTGCACCGATAAATGGGCTCGTTCCAATCGAGATCCGAGGAATTTTCTGAGATTCTAATTCAATAAACCCCATAAGTATTTACCAATACAAATTATTTTATAATAATTCCATACAGCATCAAGAAACTATGTTATGTAAGCGAGTAAAAAGTACTCCTTTATTCTTTTTTAAAATAGCTTTTTTAACCTTAAATAATAAAAAAGCTTAATTATCATTATTGACAAATTTTTGTCGTTAAATTTCAAGAGGTAAATCAAAATGAGTGCGGGAAGAGTCCTACTCGGAATAATTCTCTGTTTAGCCGTCGCAACTTTGATCGTATCTATTGTTACTATAATTTACAGTTTAACACAAATCCCAGGATTATCCGACAAACAAGTTTATCAATTGATTTTCTTTTTACTTATGGAGCCTTATTTCGCAATATCGCTTGGCTATTGGAGTGTTTTAGCAGGCCTCGCTGTGGGAGCCTTTATTGGCGGGTTAGCTTCTAAAGGTGCTGGAAATGGATTTCTTGTGGGTCTAATAAACTGGATCATCATTTTCATCCTTTATATAAGTGTAACCTTTGTTTTTAACTTTGCAGATTTAAGCGCTTGGTGGGCTACACGGGGAATCATTCTTATCGTATATGATATGATAATCGGCTTAGTTGTTCTTCTGGTGGTCGGCGCCATTGGCGGCGCCATTACGACTAGCGGCGAAAAATAAATTTTTAACTCTCTTTTTTTTTGTTTTAAAATTAAAGTAGGATAAAATTCTTCGGATAAATAGAATATTTGTATGAATGACTTTTTTTTAAAATTTGTTAATTTGAGAAAATATTAATAAATTATTTTTCATTATTTGTTTGAAATATTATAAAAGGGTGGAATAGCGTGAAAGATGTTTTAGCAATTGGAGCGGCTTTAATTGATTTGGTGGCGCTAATTGACAACTTCCCAAGGATTGACCAAGAAGTATTTGTACCGAAATTAGAAATGATGGGAGGTGGATCTGCCGCAAACTTTGCAGTTGCCTGTGCGAGACTGGGATTACAAACTGGATTCATTGGAAAATTGGGTAAAGATGCCTTTGGAGAAAGATTGATTCAGGAATTTAGAATGGACAATGTGGAAACCGATGGGATAGTTTTCAGTGATGAGGCCCCAACGGGCATATGTTATGCGGCGGTGGATAAAAGGGGCAATCGCATTTTATATGCATTCAGTGGGGCAGCCAATGAACTTCAACCAACAGATTTGGATGAAGAGTATTTGAAATCATACCAAGTTATTCATCTTGCCAGTCTAAAAAACTTGAATCCACTCATGAAAGCCGCAGAATTAGTGCAAGGGACAAACACACAAGTTTGTTTAAATCCAGGTTCACTCATTGTAAATCAAGGTTTGAAGGCTTGTGAAAAGCTTCTCGAATTAACAAAGGTTTTTATAGGATCACAAGGAGAGGTGAGACAACTTTTTCAAACAGATAATATATTGAAAGGGGTGGAAAAGTTGTTAGAGTATGTGGAAATTGCGGCTATAACGCAAGGAGAGAAAGGGAGCTTGATAGTTACTAAAGAATTCCAAATCAAAATTCCAGCAGAAAAAGTAAAGGTGGTAGATACGACTGGCGCAGGTGATGCATTCAGTGCAGGATTCATTTTTGGTTTGCTACAATATAATTTTGACCATTCAAAATTGGAGATATGCGGTAAAATTGGGAATAAAGCAGCGGCAAGCAAAATCCAGACGCTAGGAGCCCGGGGAGGACTTTTAACAGAAAGAGAAATGAATGAGATACTAGAACAATTAAATAGAAGTTAAAGATCATTTATTGTAATCGCATTAAAATCGAATTTGAGGGTATTAAGATGACTCAAATTGCCATAATTATGGGAAGTCAATCAGATGAGAAGGTATGCGAGAAAGTAACATCAGTTTTAGAGGAATATAAAGTAGATTATGAAGTACAGGTAATATCTGCACATCGCAATCCTATACAACTAGAGGAATATGTATTAAGGTCAGATGCTAAGGTTTTTATCGCAATTGCGGGTTTAGCTGCTGCACTTCCTGGAGTAATTGCGTCTAAAACATTGAAACCAGTCATTGGCGTCCCTGTAGATTCGAAATTAGGAGGGTTAGATGCATTACTATCAATTGTTCAAATGCCAAAAGGAGTACCAGTTGCAACGGTTGGAATCGACAATGGACAAAATGCGGCATATCTTGCACTAAGAATTCTAGCTTTATACGATTCTGAATTATTTGATCGATTACAAACGGGTATTGGATAGATATAGAAGATTCAAAATGTATTATAAATGAATTGTGAATAAAAGACGAGTGGAAATGTAAATGCCATTAAAAGTGGTCATAATAGGCGCAGGGGCAGCCGGATTATTTGCTGCATATGAATTATGCGAGCAGAATCAATTAGAAATTATGATAATTGATGAAGGATTATCAATCGATGAGCGAGGCTGTGCTTCTAAGGATCACAAGCTCTGTAGGAAATGTACTCCTTGCCGGATTCTATCGGGAGTTGGTGGGGCAGGAACCTATTCATCAGGACTTTTAAATTTAGATCCTCATATTGGCGGAAATCTAGTTGAATTGGCAGGAAATGAACAGAGGGCAAATGAGTTAATAGAGAAAGTAGATTCAATTTTTGTGAAGCATGGGGCCCAAGATGAAATATTTTATCCCAATCAGGAAAAAATTGAAGAAATACAGCGATTGGCGGGTTCTGTTGGGATTCGGTTTATCCCTGTCCGACAACGGTTAATTGGAACTGAAAATGCACCTGGAATTATTAAGAGTATTCAAAAGTATTTAGAAGCAAATGGAGTTGAATTTTTATTAAATCAGAAAGCCGTTAAAATAAGTGCAAATCAAATTACACTTGAAAATGGAACTGATTTGGATTTTGATTTCTGTTTAGCCGCTCCGGGACGATCAGGAATGCATTGGCTCTCTGAACAGATGGAATTATTACATGTTAAAACAAATTATCTCCCGGTGGATATCGGTGTTCGGGTAGAGGTGCCCTCTTTCATTATGGATCCTATCTGTAAGTTTGAACGAGACCCTAAATTCCATATTTATACCTCAACCTATGATGATTTTGTGCGTAGCTTTTGTACAAATCATCAAGGCTATGTGGTTCAAGAAGTGTATGACGATAAGACTGTTGCGGTGAATGGGCATTCATTTATTAATGAAAAATCCGAGAATACAAATTTTGCGCTATTAGTGCGAGTCGCACTCACCAAACCACTTGAAGACACGAGTGAATATGGAAGAAGTATTGTACAGGCATGTACCACATTGGGCGGAGGAAAACCTATAGTGCAAAGATTAGGGGATATCAAGAGAGGACGACGTTCAACTGAGGATAAAATTGAGACTAACACTGTACAGCCTACCTTAAATAATACGACTGCTGGGGACATTAGCATGGCTTTACCGCATAGAATTTTAACAGATATTATAGAGGCCATCGAGAAATTAGATAGAGTCATTCCAGGAATCGCGAGCAATAATACATTGTTATATGCACCGGAAATCAAGTATAGCGCCAAACTAATCATTACAAATAAACAATTAGAAACAAGCGTTGATAATTTATTTGTTGCAGGGGATGGTGCTGGGCAAACAAGAGGCATTATAGGGGCAGCCATTTCGGGTATTATAGCTGCACAAGGTATTATAGAAAAAGTATCTCAAAAAATAAATTCAAATTCCTTTATATAACAAATTGATCTCAAAAAATATTATAAGCAAATTATTTCATGTTCCATTTAATAAATTTATTCAGTATTTATTCCGCGTAAAGAGAAAGGGATTAGAAAAATGCACGAAGATTTTGATTACTTATTTAAAGTCATCATAGTCGGAGATGGCGGTGTAGGAAAAACGGCGATTGCAGTGCGGTTTGCGGAAGGTGTATTCCGTGAAGATTACAAAATGACAATTGGCGTGGATTTTTCAATAAGAACAATAGATATACCAATTAATGAAGGAGTGCGAAAGGTAAAATTTCAAATTTGGGATACAGGGGGGCAAGAACGCTTCTCCTATACGCGCCCCTTATACTATAAGGGAGCTGTAGGAGGAATGGTGGTCTTTGATTTAACGGATCGAACAAGTTTTGATCATCTAGAGAAATGGTTCACGGAAGTGGAAAAATCCTGCGTCTCTATCCCACTTTTATTAGTTGGAAATAAAGCAGACCTCCCAGGGCGCCAAATAAGCCGTGAGGAAGCGGAAAGCTTTGCAAAAAGTAGTGGTTCTACATATTACGAATCATCTGCTAAATCAGGGCAAGGTATAAATGCGATATTTGAAAAATTAGGAAAAATTATTGTTATGAAAGAGGAGGGCCTAATTGAACAAGAAGTTACTGAAGATCAAAAAAGACGCAAGGAATTTATTGAGCAATATATGACCTTGGCCCTTCAAGCAAATAATGCAATAAATGATACTCATTTTCAAGATGCCTTAAAACTCTTGAAAGAAGCTTATAAATATGCAAAAGAGCTCGACTATGAAGACGGGAAAAAATGGATAGAGGAACAGACAACCCTTATCCTTCGGATCGTGAAAGGCCAAAGCTAATTATTCAAATTCCCTTTATTAAATTATTTTTATTAGACCATTCTTTGGTTATATTATCTGTCGATTAGATATTCTCTTATTATTAACGCGAAAATAGGAAGGAATTAAGAAATGCCAATTCATCCCATCGATTTTAGATATTATACGAAAGAAATGCGAGATTTATTTACCGAAGAAGCGAGATTGCAAACATGGTTAGATGTAGAAGCCGCTTTAGCCAAGGCCCATGCAGAGCTTGGCAATATTCCTGAAAGCTCTGCAGATGAAATTGCTAATAAAGCGAGTATTGCCTATGTAAAAGTGGAGAGAGTGAATGAAATTGAAAAAGAAATAAATCACGATGTAATGGCAATGGTTCGAGCATTAGGAGAACAATGCGAAGGGATTGCTGGAAATTTCATTCATTATGGCGCAACAAGTTATGATATTGTAGATACAGCTCTCGCTCTCCAAATAAAAAGAGCTTTAGAAATTCTCCAGAATAGAATAATAAATTTATTGAAGATTTTGCTTAAAATGAGTGAAGATCATAAAGAAACAATTACAATTGGAAGAACTCATGGTCAGCATGCAGTTCCCACAACGTTCGGGATGAAGTTTGCGGTGTGGGCTGCAGAAGTAGCGCGACATTTAGATAGGCTGGATGAAATGAAGAAAAGGAGTTTGCAGGGCAAAATGAGCGGAGCAGTGGGCACCATGGCAAGTTTTGGTGTTAAAGGCTTTGAAATTCAGAATTTGGTAATGAAGAATCTTGATTTAATCCCTGCATTAATTACAAACCAAGTCATTCAACGAGATATTCATGCAGAAGTTATGGTATTCCTTAGTTATATAGCAAGTACAGCTGATAAAATTGCAAGAGAAATCCGAAATTTGCAGAGGACAGAAATATCAGAAGTTTTCGAGCCCTTCAAAGAGAAACAGGTTGGGAGTTCCACTATGGCTCAAAAACGAAATCCGCATCAGTCTGAAAGGATTGTTTCTTTAGCGCGAAGAATTAAATCAAATATTATTATTGCTTTTGATAATATTGCACTAGAACATGAGCGGGATTTAACCAATTCGGCCAATGAGAGAATAATTATTCCTGAGGGGTTCATTTTAACTGATTATATTCTAAGTCAACTAATATCTATTTTACAAGGTTTAGAATTCAACTATGAAAATATTCAAAAGAATTTGGATCTAACGCAAGGGCAAATATTTTCGGAGGAGATCATGATAGAATTGGTGAAAAAAGGAATTGGACGGCAGGAAGCGCATGAACTCTTGCGAAGGTGCGGGATAAAGAGTCGAGCCGAGGAAAAACATTTGCGAGAGGCAATAATGGAAGAGCCCATTATTAGTGAGTTGATATTACCCGAAGAATTAGAGGAATGGTTTAATCCCAAGAATTACTTGGGAACTGCCGTCGAACAGGTTGAACGAGTTACGCAACTACTGAAAAAATATATTTCATAAAGGATTTATTCATGGGGCGAAATTAAGTGGAAAAAAAGGGATTTACATATGAAAAAGCAGGGGTTAGCATCGATAAGGTGAGCAAGGTCCATCAAATCATAGGAGAGTTAATAAAGCACACTTATCAAAATCGAAAAGGGAAGTTTGGAGAAGTTTTTGGGGAATATGGACATTATGCGGGATTACTTAATATTAGCGATGAATTATGCTTAGCTTTGCATGTGGATGGGGTTGGAACGAAAGTTTTGGTATCTCAATTGATGAATAAATATGATACCATCGGAATTGATTTAGTAGCCATGCACGCAAATGATATTATTTGTATAGGGGCAGAACCAGTTGCCCTAGAAGATTATTTAGCAGTAGAAGAAGCCGATCCAGAGTTTATAGCAGAAATAATGAAGGGTATCGTGGCAGGCGCTGAAATTGCTCAAATGGCAGTTATTGGAGGGGAGACTGCAACGATGCCAGATATAATTAAAGGCATAAAAAAGGGTAAGGGGTATGATCTTTCTGCAATGAGTGTAGGAGTTGTCAAAAAATCGAGAATCATTACAGGGGAACATATACAACCTGATGATATTATAATAGGCTTGGAAAGTAATGGAATTCATTCGAATGGCTTGACACTTGCTAGAAAAGCGCTCCTAGATTTAGGAAAGTTCACTGTCGAGCAAAAGCTTCCAAATAGCCAATTTAAGATAGGGGAGGACCTGTTGCGCCCCACAAAAATTTATTCTCGGGAAATTTTAGAGATCCTTGAGAGAATAGAGGTACATGGCTTAGCGCACATCACTGGAGGGGCTTTCTCAAAATTGAACCGGTTGAGTTATAGTAAAATTGGCTTTGATCTTACCGATTTACCCGTTCCGCCCCTGATTTTTAAGAATATTCAATCAATTACCAAAATTTCAGATTATGAACTTTATCGAACGTTTAATATGGGAATAGGATTCTGTATTATTACGGATGAATCCAATTCTTCTGAAATTAAGAAAATTTGCCAAAAGTATAAAACAAAAATATATCAAATAGGCAATATTATCCCAGAACAAGGAGTATTTATAAGAAATTCATTAGATGAAAAAATAAAACTTATTTAAAGGAAGCAGAAAAAATAAAGCTTAGATAGAGGAGATAGTCTATGGTTAATTTAAGTTTATGTTATTTCAATACTATCCAAGGACCGCAAGTATTTCAGACAATTCCAGAAGAAGTAGATGAAAATATAGTAAAATCTGCGGCAAATTTATTAAATATCTCAGAATTGATAAAACAAGGATTTTTCATATATGAAGCAGGCACCTTTAAAACGGTTAGCCTTTATTTTGAGGTTCCCTCGCAATGGGCCCGCGGTAAAAAAGAGATGTTGTTATTAAATGTTATATTGCCAGCTGATTTCGGTAGTATTGAAAATAAAGAGCCTATTAGGGCATTACTTGAAAAAATAGAGGCGGAAATAAATCAAGTTGAAAATGGCTTTATGGGGTTCTATGAATATGATTTCTCTAAAATGGAGGAGAGTGAGGATGAAATTACAGAA
>Ga0315310_10001937_pt1 | contig 13081 bp, 9 predicted proteins | sample TDP5_MG_FD_203630 | JGI IMG/M metagenome (GOLD analysis project Ga0315310, IMG submission 203630) | Freshwater sediment microbial communities from Lake Towuti, South Sulawesi, Indonesia - TDP5 | ecosystem: Environmental > Aquatic > Freshwater > Lake > Sediment | place: Indonesia: South Sulawesi... | reverse complement strand
CACGGATCCGACAGCCGTATTAATGGGCCACGGTAATATCGGAGACTTTGCTAAAACCCTTTCAGAATATGCTAAGAAAGTCTTAGTTGTCGACGACGCAAAATTGGAGAACTTTAACTCTGAAGCCTACCAGAAGGTGTTAGAAAAGCTAATCGGCGAACGCAAGCCGTTATTAACGCTTATTGGGCATACTTCCTTCGGAGTAGATTTGGCTCCGAGCGTCGCAGTCGCTTTAGACATACCACTTGCAACAGACTGCATAGACTTGGAATTTGAAAACAACTCGGTGATTGTAACCCGTCAGATGTATGGCGGCAAAGTAAACGTTAAAGCGACACTACGCAAATCTGAGAGCTACATTGCAACGGTTCGCCAAGCGGCGTTCCAAGCGCAGAAACCGCAAACTCCGTTGAACGGAGAAATCGTCGAGATTCCTTCCCCGCTGACAGAAGAAATAACATGCAAGCGCTTCATAGAATATGTTCAACCTCCTCCTGGTGGAGTCGACATAACCTCTTCGGATGTGTTGGTAGGCATCGGACGCGGAATAAGAGATGCACAAAACATGCCGATGGTTGAGGAGTTGGCAAAAACGCTTGGCGGAGTGCTCGCATGCTCCCGCCCGATTGTGGATAAAGGTTGGCTTCCAAGCGACAGACAGGTCGGGACATCTGGAAAAACCGTGAAACCTAAACTCTACATCGCCTTAGGCATAAGCGGCGCATTCCAGCACGTTCTCGGAATGAAAAACTCAGACCTCATAATAGCCATAAACAAAGATCCTAAAGCACCTATCTTCAGCTTCGCTGATTACGGTGTTGTCGACGACTTGTTCAAAGTTGTGCCTCAATTAAAAAGCAAAATACACGAGTCAAAAACGCAGAAGACATAACTCTTTGTCAAATTTGGAGGAAAGTCTAGATCTAAACTTATTAGAATGGGGAGAAGTCTATTTTTTCCCATGTAAAGCTTATGGACGTTTCAAATTTCTTCATGGATATCTGCATCTTTTCAAGGGCCTCTCTTAGGTTTGAGATACAATTTCCTTCTTCACCTTTGTTGCATATGAAGACTGTGGTTATGTTGTAGGCGCCGAAGGTTCTCCATAGAAACTTCACTTCCGGCTGCCTCTTTAGGAATCCCATCACTCTTTCCATGTCTGATTGGGCTATATCCATCATAACGCAGATCGCTGAAAGGCTCAGCTTTGTGAAGTTTGGAATAGCCCTAACCATCATGTCTATCATCTTCTCCGCTTCCAATCGGCTGATCCTCCTATAGATAGTGTTTCTCCCAACCCCGCATTTCTCAGCTAACTCAGCATATGAATAGACGCCTTTGGAGAGATGCAAAATTATCTTCCTATCGAGATCATCAAGATTATATTTCATCGGGATCACTATTATATTTGTATCAAATTACTGTCTAAAAAGGTTTTTTGTATCCATAGAATGAACACTAGAGGAAATTACTTTGCAAGCGTAAAAAGAAATCACTAGAGACCGAAGATTTTCTACGCATGTCCCACGCTCGGATAATATATATTAGAATTAGGGAATTTCTAATCTCCATTTACTTACTGAAAAAAGGATATTGTTGTAAGTTCCCAATGAGGGGCTTAATGACGGTGAAGAATGAATAAAGTAGGCTTTTATATTGAGCTTTCAACATTAACAAGATTAGGGTCAGAATTGCTTACCAATGAAGAAATCAAAAGGTTAGAACAAGTCTGGTTGGTTTTATCTGAACTTTTTCAAGATTTAAATCGAAGGAATATTAAGGTTGACGTAGCCTCCGATTTAAGAAATTGCAAAACCTTAATCAATTTTATTAGAGTAAGCGTTACCTATCCTCCTAGAGAATCAATGGGAATCGATGGTTCGTTACGAGATCTAATGCAGGTTCTTGATAAAATACAATCTAATTTAATGTCAGAGGCTCTGAGGCTTGACGAGAACTACGCGATCGAGTGGATGAAAAAAATCGATAAAGCTCAGCGTGCAGAACTGGACTACGCAATGATCTACACCACATCCGAGTTTGTCCCAAGTCTTCCTAGAGACCCTGAAAAAGGATGGATAAGACTCACTCTTCAAAAGCCGATAGCTGAAGAACGGGCACAAGATGTTGCAGAACAATTTGGCGTAATAGTCGAATTCAAAAATGGCACTCAAATCGTAATCAGTGGTCGGAGAGACTTAGTTAAAAAGGCAATTAAAGATTTCTACGAATTATCTCTTAAATAGGTTTAGTTCAGCCATGTTATTTTAGTGGAAGTTCTCTCTCTCAGTTCATCACGAGGGTGATGCTTTTGTTATCGCGAAGTGCGAGCTATTCTTCTCCTTCTAGTCCGCCAACTCTTATGATGTTGTTTCTGCCTAACATTCTCAGCTAACTCAGCATATAAGTGGTCACCGTTGTGAGGCTCAATTATTTTCTTATTTGGAGCATTTAGTTTGATTTTCATCGTATTACGATTATATTTGTATTAAAAAAATATTTTAATGTCCATTTTGTAATTATTAAATAAATACAAAAGGCGGCAGCTGTCTCTACCCTAGAAGTAAAAATGACTTACAAAGAGGAAAAGTGAGACTTAATCTTGATTGGAACCCAAAAAAATGTTGTACGACTAGACGAATTGGACATGGGGTTCGCGGAAGCCGTAGCGAAAGCTGGAGGAGAGAATATAAGCCTTTGTATCCAATGCGGCACCTGCTCAGCTAGTTGTCCAGTTGGAACTAGAACAGCTCTTAGAACGCGCCAGATAATCAGAAGGGTGCAACTAGGTTTTCGAGATGAAGTCCTTTCCAACAAGAGCCTTTGGCTGTGTACCACATGCTCTACCTGTACACATCGTTGCCCTAAGGATGTAAATCCGATGGAGATCCTTCTCAGTGTGCGCAGTCTTCTTGTCGAGGAAGGGCAAGTTCCACGTACAATAATGGATGCTCTGGAAGGGGTTTACAAGTATGGAAATCCATGGGGCATAAGCCGAAGCAAAAGATCTGAGTGGGCTAAGGACTTAAGAGTGAAGTATGTTTCAGAGGGTGAAAAGGTAGAATTACTTTACTTCGTTGGATGTGCCCCCTCCTATGATCCTCGCACACAAGAAGTAGCTCGAGCATTGGTAATGAATTTAAATGCTTTAGGGATAGATTTTTCAATACTGGGGGATAGGGAGAGTTGCTGTGGAAATGAGATATATTCACTCGGAGAGAGAGGACTATTTGAAATTTTGGTCAAGGACAACTTAAGCCTTTTTGACCAATACGGAGTAAGTAGAATTATTACTACTTCGCCGCATTGCTTCAATGCTTTCAAGAACAGGTACGGAATAAAACACCTTGCAGTTCAACATTACACGCAATATCTTGCAGATTTAATTGATAAAGAGAAGCTCAAATTTTCAAAGAAAGTAGAAAAAGTCGTAACTTTCCAAGACCCATGCTTTTTAGGCAAACACAACAATGTCTACGACGAACCTAGAAAGATAATTGAGAATATTCCAGGCGTAAAATTTTTGGAATTATCGATGTCTGGGGGGCGGAGTGTCTGCTGCGAGGGTGGAGGGGGAAGGATGTGGGTTGACGTTCCTGGAGAACGCGCTGCTGAAAATCGTGTTAGAGAAGCCGTTAATATTGGAGCGGAAATATTAACTGTAGCATGTCCCTTCTGCCTTCTAACATTCGATGATGCCGTTAAGACAACGGGCAATGAAGGCCAAATTCAAGTCATGGATATTAATGAGCTGGTTGCCGGAGCGATTAGTCCAAGAATTGACTGAGGAGATGAGGAAAATAGGACCTAATCCGTTCAGGCGGAGGTAAAAGAAGCAAATGGTTAAGGCGGGATTAATCATCGGAGGCGGCATAGCTGGAATCCAGTCTGCACTAGACCTGGCCGACCAGGGTTTCAAAGTATACCTTGTCGAAAAAAATCTAAGCATAGGCGGGAAAATGGCGCAACTAGACAAGACATTTCCAACATTAGACTGCGCGGCTTGCATCATGACGCCGAAAATGGTGGAGGCTGGAAGACATCTAAACATTCAGCTTTTCACATACTCAGAGATCCAAGATATTAAAAAAGACGGAAACATCTTCAAGGTTAAGATTATTCGTAAGCCTCGTTATGTGGACGAAACTAGGTGCACTGGTTGCGGCGTATGCGCTCAGCATTGTCCTATTGAGGTTCCCAACGAATTTGATGAAGGGCTTGGTGTACGAAAGGCAATTTATGTTCCTTTTCCACAAGCGGTTCCACTTCTGTACACAATCGACAAAGACAGCTGCATAGACTGCGGACTCTGTGAAAAACTATGCCAAGCAGAAGCGATTGACCGTCAACAGCAACCGAATGAAGTTGAAGTGGAAGTCGGCGCCATCGTGGTTTCCACTGGTTTCGAACTTTTTGACGTTCGAAAAAAGGAGGAATACGGATATGGCATTTATCCAAATGTAATAACAGGGCTAACATTGGAAAGGCTACTGAGCGCATCTGGACCGACAGGAGGACACGTGGTTAGGCCTTCAGATGGAAAAATTCCACAAAGGGTGGCTTTCGTGCAGTGTGTGGGTTCAAGAGACGAAAAGTCTGGTAATCTTTATTGCTCAAGAGTGTGTTGCATGTACGCTACGAAGGAGGCAATATTATTAAAGGAACATGTCCCAGACGTAGATGTAACCATTTTTTACATGGATGTTCGAGCCTATGGTAAAGGCTTCGAAGAATTCTACCAAAGGGCTAAACAAGAATTTGGCATTAAATACGTTAGGGGGCGAGTTGCCGAGATCGTTGAAGACCCTAACACGCAAAATCTTTTCATAAGGGCAGAAAACACTGAGACGGGCGAAATCCTTGAGCACGAGGTAGACATGGCTGTTTTATCCGCAGGTTTGGTTTCGCCTAGGGATGACAACTTTGAAAAAATACTCCCCATACCAGTTAGTGACGATGGCTTCTTTGCCACTTTAAATCCAAAGTCAGACCCTGTTACAACAAAAATGGAAGGAGTGTTCGTAGCCGGAGTGGCTGAAAGCCCTAAAGACATTCCAGACGCTGTAATTCAAGCGAGTGCCGCTGCAATGAAGGCTTCAAGCTTCCTGAAGGAATGGTGAAGTGGAAGAGTGGCGATTATGTCTCAACCGCAGGAAAAAGAGGAAACAAGAATTGGCGTTTATGTCTGCCACTGCGGCAATAACATAGCTGGCGTTGTAGATGTTGAAGATGTAGCAAAATACGCGGCAGCCCTGACCGATGTTGTTGTGGCTAAGAATTATGTTTACATGTGTTCTGCGCCAGCTCAAGATATGATTAAAGAGGACATTAAAGAGCATAAGCTCAACCGCGTTGTAGTTGCCTCATGCTCGCCTCGAATGCACGAACCAACGTTTAGAAAAGTTTGTGAGGAAGGCGGGCTTAACCCATATCTGTTTGAAATGACCAATATCCGAGAGTTGTGCTCTTGGGTTCATCCAGACGATCCGGAAAAGGCTACTAAAAAGGCCAAAGACTTAATCCGCATGTCTGTTGCCAAGGCCCGACTTTTAGAGCCTCTTCGAAAAACTGAAATGGGCGTTATTATAAGAGCGCTCGTGCTTGGAGCTGGTATTGCCGGTATGAGGGCGGCTTTAGACCTAGCCCAAAGAGGTTTTGAGGTTTACTTAGTAGAGAAGTCGCCAAGCATTGGCGGACGCATGGCACAATTGCACTTCTTATATCCTACCGGAGAGCAAGCCCTAGAAGTCTTGAAACCTCTGATGAATGAAGTCTTTTCAAACCCTGAGATTAAACTTTTCACTAACTCTGAAATAAGGGCGGTTGAGGGTTTTATAGGAAACTTTAAGGTTAAAATCAAGGTCAGCCCCAGATATGTAACAGAAGAATGTGACGCTTGCGCAAAGTGTGAAGCGGTCTGTCCAGTTGAAGTGCCAGACGAATTTAACTATGGTCTGGGGAAGAGAAGAGCAATCTATATACCGTTTCGAGATGCTGTGCCAAAGAGATACGTCATAGATGGTAAGACCTGCAACAGATGCGGCGAATGCGCCAAGGTTTGTCCGAAAAAAGCTATAAACCTTGAAGAGCAAAACCAAGAGGTAGAAGCCGACATAGGAACTATTATCGTAGCTATAGGCCACGACCTTTACGAACCCCCCGAAGGTGAGTATGGCTACAAAGTATGCGATAATGTAATCACCCAACAGCAACTTGAACGCCTTTTAGATAAAAATGGTCCGACTAATGGTCAACTAATCTTTAACGGTTCAACACCGAAAAGCGTAGTTTTCATCTCCTGCGTAGGTGCAAGGCAGGAACCTGGAATCTACAAGCCTTTAAGAGAAGATCAAAAACTGAACAGGTACTGTTCACGCGTCTGTTGTACGGAAACCCTCAAAAACGCCATTGAAATAAAGAAGAGACACCCCGACGCCCAGGTTTTTTATCTCTATCGAGACATCCGAAGCTTTGGAAGAGGACATGAAGAATACTATATAAAAGCTGGAGAATCCCGCGTATTTTTCATCAAATATGAATCTGAAGCGCTGCCAGTAGTTTCCAAGAGCCCAAACGGCACCATCGTCACAGTCCACGATGTATTAAGCGACGAGACACTTGCCATACCCGCAGACCTATTAGTTTTAAACGTCAGCATAGTCCCGAGCAAAAGCGCAAGCGATGTACAGTCTGTTCTGAAAATTCCAAGAGGCACCGAAGGATTCTTTACAGAGGCTCACGCCAAATTGAGGCCGCTAGAAACCCCAACTGAAGGAATCTTCTTAGCTGGTACAGTCCAAGGTCCTAAGGACGCCACTGATAGCTCGGCCATGGGAAGCGCAGCCGCCGCGAAGGCAGCGATTCCTTTAGCGAGAGGCAAGGTTGAGGTGGAGCCCATAGTCGCGGTCGTTGACGAAGAGTTATGTAAGGGTTGTGCTAGGTGTGAGGAAGTCTGCGAATACGGCGCCATTAGGGTGACGGAAGCGGAGCCTATTGCTAAAGTGCTCACGCTGGTAGCCAGGGTTACAGAGGCCCAGTGTAAGGGTTGCGGTTCCTGCGCCGTTGTATGTCCCACTGGATCCATTACCATGAAGCACTTCACGGACAAACAAATTCACGCCATGATAACTGCGGCCATAGGAGGTTAGCTTGATGAGAGCAGAACCAAAAATCGTAGCTTTTTTGTGCAACTGGTGTAGTTATGCTGGAGCAGACCTCGCTGGCACGAGCAGAATCAGATATCCACCAAACATAAGAGTCATAAGGGTAATGTGTTCCGGGAGAGTCGACCCGGCTTTTGTGATCCGAGCCTTTGAGACGGGAGCCGACGGCGTCCTAGTTGGCGGTTGCCACCCCGGCGACTGCCACTATGTAAGCGGAAACCTGAAAGCTGAAAAAAGGATGCAGAACACGAGGAAACTCCTAAAGTTGCTCGGGCTCGAACCCGAGAGACTTCGCTTAGAGTGGATTTCCACTGCTGAAGGAGCAAAATTCGCCCAAGTTGTAACAAGTTTCACAGAAGAACTTCGTAATATGGAACCGAACCCTTTAGAGGCTGGGGAGAATCCCAAGGCTCCACTAAGCAGAAAAGAGGTGGTTTCTAAGGCGCTGAAGAAAACGAACGTTCAATACTGCCTAGAGTGCGGAAAGTGTTCTGGCAGTTGCCCAATATCAAAGATCAACGAAGCCTACTCGCCGAGACGCACCGTTGAAAGATTCTTGTTGGGCTACGAAGACAGGGTGTTATCTGGCACAGATGTTTGGACTTGTCTAACATGCTTCACATGCAGCGAAAGATGCCCATCCGACGTTCGTTTTCCAGAGTTTATAAGAGCTTGCCGAAGCGTGGCCTCTAAAGAAGCGATGGAAGAACTTTGTGCCCATAGAGGGATACCCCTTTCCGTATCGAGAATTATGACAGATCCAAGGATCAAGCAGGAACGGATGGGCTGGCTTCCTAACGGAGCTGAAATTTCCCAAAAAAGTGACTTACTCTACTTTGTCGGCTGCCTCCCGTATCTGGACGTAGTTTTTGAAGACTTTAACCTAGACCTCTTAAAGATCCCTCAGAGCGTGATGAAAGTCCTCAACAAAGTCGGGATAAAGCCAGCTGTGCTAGGCAACGAGAAATGTTGTGGTCACGACTTACTGTGGACGGGAGACATGGAAAATTTTGAAAAATTAGCGAAGATGAACTTGGCAGACTTCAAAGAAACGGGGGCAACTAGAATAGTTACCGCTTGCCCCGAATGCTATAGAACACTTAAAAAAGATTACGCTGAACACCTTGTCAATTTTGATTTTGAAGTACTGCATATTTCGGAACTTTTATCCGAATTAGTAGACAAGGGTCAGATCAGATTTGAAGGGAAACTCCCGAGGAAAGTTGTTTACCACGACCCGTGTAGACTTGGAAGGCACATGGGAGTGTATGAGCCTCCTAGAAAGGTTATAGCCGGTATTCCTGGAGTCGAGATGGCGGAGATGAGTAGAAACCGGGAAAATGCCGTTTGCTGTGGAGTGAACGCTTGGCTGTCTTGCAATAAGTATTCGAAGGCTGTCCAAATCGACAGACTGATGGAAGCGAAAGCTACCGAAGCCGATTTATTAGTTACAGCATGTCCGAAGTGTCAAATCCATTGGAAATGTGTCACCAGCGAAAAACTGCCTGTTAACCTGGAGGAGGTAACGATGGAGATGCGTGACTTGTCAGTGTTGGTGGCGGAGGCGATGCATTTAACGTAAGGGTGGGTATCATGGAAGCTAGCAAGTCTGTTTTGGTTATCGGTGGCGGAATCGCTGGAATGCAAGCCTCCCTCGACCTGGCCAGCCGCGGGTTAAGAGTTTACCTAGTGGAAAAAACCCCAAGCATCGGTGGGAGGATGGCCCAGTTGGACAAGACGTTTCCAACTATGGACTGCTCGATATGTATTTTGGCACCTAAAATGATTGAGTGTTTCCGTCACCCAAACATAACGTTGTTGACAAGTTCTGAAGTTCAGGAAGCCAGCGGCTCATCTGGCAATTTCGCGGTCAAGATTCTTAAGAAGCCAAGATTTGTCATCGAGGAGAGATGCACTGGTTGCGGCGTATGCGCTCAGCATTGTCCAGTTGAGGTTCCGAACGAGTTTGATATGAGTATTGGCGTTCGTAAAGCCATCTACGTTCCTTTTGCTCAGGCGGTTCCGCTTAAGTATACTATTGACGAAGAACACTGTTTGAAGTGTGGGTTGTGCCAGAGAACGTGTCAGGCAGAGGCTGTAGACCTCGATCAAAAGCCTGAATTTGTCCATCTTAACGTGGGAGCTATCGTCGTGGCAACGGGCTTCGAGTTGTTCGATGTCAAGAGCAGAAGCGAGTACGGCTACGGCAAATACAAAAACGTTCTGATAAGTTTGGAGTTTGAACGACTTCTCTCCGCTTCAGGGCCAACTGGAGGACACCTACTGAGGTTGTCAGATGGCCATATTCCCAAAAGGATCGCGTTCATTCAATGCGTCGGCTCCAGAAGTCTGAAGGGCGGGGTCTCCTTCTGCTCCAGCGCTTGTTGCATGTACGCTACAAAAGAGGCGATACTGATTAGAGAGCACGAGCCCGAATGCGAGGTTTTCATTTTCTACAATGAACTCAAAGTCTTTGGGAAGGGCTTCCAAGACTTTGTCACAAGGGCGCAAAATCATTGGGGCGTAAAATACGTCAGAGCCCTCCCCGGAGAAGTAGTAGAAGATTCGAAAACGGGCGACCTTACCATTTGGTACGAAGACACTAGAGAAAACGAGACAAAAAGTATAAAAGTAGACATAGTCATACTTTGTCCCGCTCTGGTCCCGAGGGCGACAAATAAAGAAGTGGGCGTCATCCTGGGACTCGATCTGGACGGACATGGCTTCTTCAAACCTAAAGACCCCCTTTTCGCACCCGTCGACACAAACGTTCCAGGCGTCTTCATATGTGGGTATTGCCAAAGCCCAAAGGATATTCCCGAGTCTGTGGCGCAAGCGAGTGCAGCGTCGGCTAGGGCTGCGGAAGTGATAACGCTGTCAGCTAGTAAGGAGGCGCATTAAAATGGAACACATTGAGGAGGAAGCCCCAAGAATTGGTGTATTCGTTTGCCACTGCGGAGTTAACATAGGTGGCGTAGTCAACGTTCCCGAGGTAGTGAAAAATGCAATGACATTGCCGGATGTCATCTACTCCGAGGACAACCTCTACACATGCTCTTCTGAAGGGCTCAGCAAAATCAAGGAAGGCATAAGAAAATATAATCTTAACAGGGTTATTGTTGCTTCCTGCACCCCAAGGACGCATGAGCCGCTGTTCCGCGCCACATGTGAGGAGGCGGGCGTAAACAAATACCTATTTGAAATGGCCAATATTCGGGAACACTGCTCATGGGCTCATATGCACGAGCCCGATAAGGCTACGGAAAAGGCAAAGGACATCGTGAGAATGGCTGTGGCTAAGGCTCGTCTACTCAAGCCGCAAGAGGAGCCGGAAATAGAGGTGGAGCCCTCTGCCTTGGTTATTGGCGGCGGCATCTCAGGGATGACCACTGCTCTCTGCCTCGCTAATCAAGGGTTCAAGGTTTACTTGGTTGAGAAGGCGCCAGAACTGGGCGGGATGCTTCGACTTATACATAAGCTTTATCCAACCATGGTAGACGCCTCCGAAGGACTGAACGAGATCGTCGAGGCTGTGAAAAAAAACAAAAACATAGAGGCATGGACATCCACTCTTGTTAAGCAGGTTAAGGGTTTCATCGGAAACTTTGACGTTATTGTTCAAAAGGGAAATGGGGAGATAACGAATTTTAGGGTGGGCACAATCATCGTGGCGACTGGAGCGGATGTCTTTGAGCCCGTAGGAATGTATGGATACAAGAAATATGACAACGTGATAACACAGTTTAAGCTGGAACAGCTCCTTAAGGCTGGCCAACTGGAGAAACCAGAAAGGGTGGTTATGATTCAGTGTACCGGGGCTAGGGAAGAAAAGGGAAGAACGTACTGCTCACGAATCTGCTGCATGACGGCTCTCAAAAACGCCTTAATCTTCAAGCAGTCATATCCCGAAACGGACATTTACATCCTTTTCCGAGACATCCAGACATACGGAAAGGAGTACGAAGAGTGGCATCGAATGGCTCAAGATAGAGGCGTCAAGTTCATCAAATATGCTTTGGAAAAACCTCCAGAAGTGGTCGCTGGACACGATGGAAAACTAACCGTTGATGTTTATCATGCTCTTCTCGGTGAACAAGTCCAGATCGAAAGCGACCTCGTTGTACTGTCGACTCCTCTGGTTCAGCATGAAGATGCCAAGGAGCTTTCGCAAATACTTAAAGTGCCGCTTGGCCCAGATGGTTTCTTCTTCGAGGCTCACGTGAAGTTGAGGCCGATCGACTTCGCCACCGACGGAATCTATGTTTGCGGCACAGCCCAGAGTCCCAAAGACACTGCTGAAAGTGTATCTCAAGCTTTAGGGGTTGCCTCTAGAGCCGCCATTCCCATTGCTGTGAAGCGCCTACGAACAGAGGCAATAACGGCCATCGTGGAAGAGAGTCTCTGTAGTGGCTGTGGAACCTGTGTGAGGATCTGCCCGTACGGCGCCATAGAGAAAGACGAGAAAGGCGTTGCCAGAGTAACTGCGGTCGTGTGTAAGGGTTGCGGCACCTGCGGGGCAAGCTGTCCAGAAAAGGCGATTTCGATGCGCCACTTCACAGATGGGCAAGTTGTCGCTCAAGCACTTGCTGCACTTGAAAGGATGGTTTCATGATGTTCGAGCCAAGGATCGTTGGATTTTTATGCAATTGGTGTTCCTACGCGGGTGCTGACTTAGCCGGCGTCAGCAGGATCAGCTACCCAACCAACATACGGATAATACGGTTAATGTGCAGCGGCAGAGTTGACCCTGTTATCGTTTTGGAAACACTCGCTAATGGTGCGGACGGTGTCATGGTGATGGGCTGCCATCCGGGCGACTGCCACTACGTGGAGGGAAATCTTCACGCTGAGCGTAAGATAAAGATGTTGAAGAAACTAATCGCATGGACTGGTTTAGAAACCGGGCGCCTACGCCTTGAATGGGTCTCCGCCTCTGAAGGTGGGCGATTCGCTGAACTGGTCAAAGAATTTACCGACCAGATAATTGCTTTAGGGCCGTCTCCCTTGGCTAAGGAAAAGCCTGACCCCGTCATACTCGAAAACATGCTAGCGGCTAAATCGGCGGTGGAAGACTTTAGACTGCGAGTGTTGGTAGGAAGAGAGAAAGACCTGATCGAAAAGGGAAACGTGTATGGCGAGAAGACGGTGCAAGAGGAGTTTGATAAGACGATGGATGAAGCTATACAATCTGAGTATGTACGTAACAAAATCTATTTTGCAGTGAGGAAAGAGCCTCAATCGGTTAAGGAGCTGTCTAAGCGCTTGGATTTAGACCCTCAGACAGTGTTACGCCACATTGTAGTTTTGAGGCGAAGAGGCATGGTCACCGTAGATCAGGTTGAGGGGACCACTCCCCTATACGCTGCGTTGGAGGTGCGAAGGTGAAAGAAAAGGTAGGCGCCGTCTTAGTTGTTGGAGGCGGAATCGCTGGGATACAAGCCTCCCTCGATCTAGCCGACTCGGGATTTAAAGTCTACCTACTCGATGAGTCCCCTACTATAGGCGGCGTCATGGCCCAGCTCGACAAGACCTTCCCCACCAACGACTGCGCTATGTGCATCCTTGCGCCAAAGTTGGTGGGAGCTGGCAGACACCCCAACATCCACCTCATCACTAACGCGGAGATAAAGAGGGCAGATGGCGAGGCTGGCAATTTTAAGGTCGCCATAACGAGAAGAGCCCGATACGTTAACGGGGAGAAGTGCACGGGATGTGGTGTTTGCGCTCAAAAATGCCCCGTTGAAGCCATAGATGAATTTAATCAGGGCTTGGGTGACAGGAGCAGCATTTTTGTAAAATATCCACAAGCAGTGCCAGTCACTTATATGATTGATCGGGAGAAGTGCATCGGATGCGGCACATGCCAAGAAGTGTGTAAAGCCGGCGCAGTTATGTACGATGATAAGGAAGAGGAAACC
>Ga0315310_10001936_pt1 | contig 13082 bp, 24 predicted proteins | sample TDP5_MG_FD_203630 | JGI IMG/M metagenome (GOLD analysis project Ga0315310, IMG submission 203630) | Freshwater sediment microbial communities from Lake Towuti, South Sulawesi, Indonesia - TDP5 | ecosystem: Environmental > Aquatic > Freshwater > Lake > Sediment | place: Indonesia: South Sulawesi... | reverse complement strand
TGAAAACGACCGGGTGCATATATCTTATGCACAAACTGTCGGTTCTCGTCCGATTTATTATCGGCAGAGAACTTCTGAGGGTTGGCAGAGTGAAGAAGAAGTGTTTGAAGGAGATGGTTATGCAAGGTCTACCTCTATTTGTATGGCATTGGAAACAGCTTATGTTTGGCATATTAGAGGAGTAACTGGAGGAGATGAGGTGCTTTGGCTTAGGAGGCGTGTTGATGGTGTTTGGCAGACGTCGCAGCAGCCATTTGGTGTTGTTGAGAATTTGAGTGATATGTCGCTAAATTCTTTCTTCAATTACTTAAGCGGTAAAATAGGCGTTGTTTGGGTAAACCATGACGGAGACTGGGTTTACGATCTTCGATACGGAATATGCTACTAGAACAAAACTCTTATTTCCCTTCTACGCATATTCTTTTGGAGATGCTTATGGCCGCTGAACGTCCTGTTCGTGCACTTCGCATTCAAGGACCCCTGGGAATTTGGCCTTGGCCACTCGTTAATAGGCTTCTTGAAATAATGGGGAGGGCTGGAGGATCCTCTATACGTGGTCGTCGAGGTTCTCTTACGTCTACTATGGCTAACGTGGAACGTTGGCAATGGGTCGACTATCGCGGAAGAAAAAGAGAACTTGTAATCCACAGAGAAGTTAAAGAGTGATTAAATGGCTCAGCCACCTGAGAAGCTTAGGGTTCCGCCTGAGGCCATGCTAGTTGTGCAACTGGATGAAATTGCTGGTCGCTTAGCTGACTTGACTGAGGTACAACAGAAAATTCTTAGGCATATAGAAGAGACTACGCCTGAGGGTATTACCGTTGTTGTTTTTGAAGGCACGGTGAGCCCGCCGGCAAAGGGCGTGGATCCGGTTAAGGAGTATCCTTACCACAGGCTTTTCAGGGCTGAGGTCATAAATAAGGGACCCAGCACGGCTTACGTTAGAGTTAACAACGAGAAGGAAGTACCTGTGGAGGCGGAGGAAAGTATAGCTTTTGAGAAGCCAAAGGCCCTCATAGAGTACATTACGTTGCGGGTTGAGGCTGAGACGGAAATTAAAATATTGGGCAAATACTAAACTATTTTTTAGGTGTTAGAATGTCTCGCAAAAGTGAAAGAGAAGTAATGATGGGAATAACTGAGGACGGAATCCGGGTTCCAGTGCGAGTTACATCCGAGGGAAAGTTAGCCGTTGAACTCGGCTAACCCCTAAAGGTAGTTATTGACCGTACTGCTCTGGACTTAGCTTATGCTCTGCTTCCTCACGCCAATGAAAGCCATGATCCAGATATGGCTTTGCTTTCAGACTTCCTAGACCACAAAGCTAGACATAAGCCCAGTGGAGGAGACCCTCTATTTCCATTAGATTTCAGCTTACTACCAAAATCAGATAATGCCTATGACTTAGGTTCATCGGGTTACCGTTTTAAATCTCTGTATATTTACACTATTTATGGGTCTCCAGCTTACATCTTACAGATTTATGGTAATCTTATCAGTACGGATAATAATACATGGATGTTAGGTTCAGCTACTAAAAAATGGAGAAAATTATTTTTAGGTGTACATACTGACGGATGCTCTTTGGTTGCTGACGGGCTTATTAGAGTTTGTGGTGCTCTTCCATTAATTAATGACTCCTATGACTTAGGTGATTATGATTATAGATGGAGAGAGCTCTGGCTTTCCAGAGACGCACATATTAATGGAGACATCTTTCTTGATGGAATCTTAACTTTAGCTTCCCCTCTATATTTTAATCTCAATGAAGCCAAAGGGATAGTTCTTGAGAAACTAACTTCCGACCCAACAGGTGCAGACTTAGCTGAGGGTCGAACATGGCTCCGAACTGATTTAGACCGCATAAGCTATAGCCCTGATGGAGCGGCAGTTAAGAGGGTTCCCAGAAACTTAGATGATGTGGAGAACGTTTTAATTTCAGCACCAGCAGACAAAGAAGTCTTAACTTATGAATCTGCTACGGCCAAGTGGAAAAACAAGACACCTGCAGCTGGCGTTTTGGTGAGCAGGTCTTATGCTTATGCAACAGGCTTACTTACGTTAGGATCTGGCATCACTGACGTTTTAACCCTGAACTTCACAAAGCAGCAGGCTGGGACCGTCTTAATGGTTATGGGAAACCTATTCTTTCAACATATCCCAGATGCAGCTGAAACAAATTTAGGCGTCATGGTTAGGATCACCATGGATGGATCCGATGCAGCTTGGACGAGTTTTCAGGTAGTCTCCGCCTCTGCAGGGGTTCTTACAACCTTTCAGGTCCCAGCAATAATGACAAAGTTCTGGACAGGCCTGGGAGCTGGCAGCCACACAGCAATACTTCAAGTGTATAGGCTCAGCTCCACAACCAGGGTAGGAATCAGAAGTTTAACGGTTGATGAATCTTCTTAGGGTTCCACTATGTATCCGCCAACGGAAGTTGTACCATTTCCTTCTTTCGGGTCATAAGGGCCTTTTTCCGGAGCGTAAAGCCATTCTCCGTCGATCTCCACAAGTTCCTTGAACAGTTTTCGTCTTTCGTCACGCGATGCGTTGACCCATTGAAGGTTTATTTCTTCGGCTCTGAGCATCAGCTGATATTTAGACCTCAAAACGTTGACGGTAATTGGCTCTGGACCCAACTGTTCTTTATTGGGGCCCTCCCACACTCGAATTACAACAGTCCAAATGGTTTGTTCCCCGCCGGCATTCGGGATATAACTACCATTTTGTTGTCCCGCTGCCCTAATTGTAACATTAAGCCAAAATATCCCATCGTCTTCCACAGGTTCTGTTCTGGCAAAGGTAAGTAAGATCTCGTCTGGAGCAGAAGGGGGACGGCGAATCATAACCAGTTGAAGCGGAATTTCCGTTCCATTTTCCCATGCACAAGTATACCCCTCATAAGTGAAGTTGAATTGTGGGGTGGAAGAGTTGACTTCAAGCAAAATGGAACACGTGAAGTAACCCTCTCCATAAGGTGCTGGCTGATTTATGTTCCACCACATTTGATAAGCCAAAACGAAGGTTTGATTTGAGTTAACCTCAACATAATTTGGTAAAGGGCCTATTCCACCTGCGGTAACTCCAGATGGAGCTATAAAAATTATCGATAAGAGTAAAAAAAGGAGGGGGAAAGTGGTGTTTCTCATCAGTATCACTCAAGCGGGAGCATAGGGCCATTGTCCATCTATTTGAATTATCTCAAGCAGGATTGGTTGCCTTGGATATCCAAGAATCCACGCTTCGTCTAAGACTGCTATTCTTTCCATCAGAGACGATCTGTCCATAATGAAGACATCCAGACCTGTTAGTTCTCCGCTTTTCTCCAGTTTATAAAGTACGGCTATCTCTACGCTGCCTACGGGATTTGTAACGTTTTTGGAATATAACTCAACAGGACCAGTGAACACAGTAATGTTCACAAGGGGTTGACAACTGTAGCTGTGGAAAACGATCACCAGAGCTTCTTTTTCACAAAGAAAGCCACTTGCATTCAAGAATAACGTTGAAACATTGTGGACTATTGGATCATAGGAGAGTTCCACTGACCAAACATCTGCTGGAACATTAACAACCGACAACGAGATCAGCGCCAGACAGAGCAACGGAAGTATAGTCAACGCTTTGCTTTTCATTTTTTACCTCCTTTTCCTCCTTTGGTGTTGGGGATGTTCCAAATGGACGCAGCAGACGAGAGAAAGGAGAGTAAGAGATGCCCCCATCTGCTTAGCATCCTTCCCACTCAATCTCAAAGTTTAAATAGAAAAGGAGGTTTATTAAGTTTACGTAATGTGTATTGGAGGGTCAGTTTGACGGGAACAAGTAAAATTCCGGAGAAGTATCGCACCATTGACGATATGGAAGCCGAAATTCTGAAGGTTCTGAGGAACGGCGAAGTGCAGGGCTTCACAAAATTGCGTCGCCTAGTGGGAGGAAGCTACACCACGATAGACTTGAGGTTGAGCAGGCTGAACGAACTGGGCTTAGTCAGCGAAAAACGGAGGGCCTTCAGGAGGGACTTTACCCTAACCGAAAAGGGAACAAAAGTCTTAGAAAAATATGAAGATCTAGAGGCCATGTTTAGATGATGGAGCTCAAGAAGGAATCAACAAGGCAGGCTATGCCTGGAGAGGTCCTGCTCGGCTTTGAAGTGCCTACGGGCGAACCTGTCTACATACGCCCCACTCACCTGGCGATCTTTGGCATGACACAGCTAAGCGGCAAAACCACAACGTTAGAGGCCCTTATTAGTCGTAGCGGCCTTAGAGGAGTGGCCTTCATCACGAAGCGGGGAGAAAAAGGCTTCACTACGTACCTTTCTATACCTCCCTACTATAAGGAGCGTGTGGACTGGCGCTACGTTGAAAGCCTTCTTAACACGGCCCTTGGGGAGAAGGTGAAGTACGAGCCCCGGATGCGCTGGTGCATAATGCAAGTCAGCAAAGGAGCGAAGACCCTTCGAGAAGTACGAGATCGCGCTGTGAAACGCCAAGAAGAATCAAAAAAAGACTGGGATAAGGAAGTTTATGGGAAGCTGGTGGCCTACCTAGACCTAGTGCTGCCCGAGCTCGAGAAACACAAGTTCGCGGACAAAGTTGAGCTCAGTAACGGCGTCAACGTCATGGACCTGTCAGACATGCGACTGGAAACCCAGCAGCTCATCATCGCCAGCACCATCGACTACATTTACCATAACGAAGAGAACGTGGTCGTAATTGTCCCCGAGGCTTGGGAACAGTTGCCGCAGAGCCGTATGACGCCGGTAAAGTGGACAGCGGAACAATTCATCCGTAAGGGGGCCGCCATAAACAATTACATGTGGATAGACAGCCAGGATATCGGCGGCATAGACAAGACGCCTCTTCGTCAGGTAAGCACTTGGATTATGGGGCGTATGATGGAGGCCCACGAAGTTGAGCGCATAGTGAAGCAGCTACTTGGCGTGCGGATATCCGGACGCGAAATACAGACTTTGCCTTTAGGCCACTTCTTCGTAACCGTGGGCGACCAAGTTAAGAAGGTGTATGTGCTGCCTGCTGGGATCCCGGAGGCCTTCGGTGAGGACGTGGCTTTGGGGGAGATTGACCCCCAACACGTGAAAGGCATGGTTGAAAAGTTAAGGGAAGAAGAGGAGGAGGTAGACATGGAACAGTTGAAAAAGATAGAGAAGCAGGTTGAGATCCTGCAGCGCGACGTACATGCTTTATACGGGAAATTTGAGGAGTTCGAGCGCGAGTTCACGCGACAAGTGGAACGGCTAAGCAACTTAAAGGCTCAAGAAAAAATCGACGGCGAAGTACATGACTTGTATGCGAAGGTCACTGGCTTCGTTGACTCTACTGTGAAAGGCATGGTCGCCATTGAAAAACGTGTAAGCGATGTTGAACAAGCGCTAGGGGCCCGGGTTCAAACCCCGGTCGGAGCTGTCGACGTTGCCCAAGAGCAGGTGAGCCTCACCATACACAAGGAGAGGGGCGCCCTGGAACTGAAGCAGTCTGACCTTATGGGACGCATCACCATCGTTTACGCGGAAGGCCTCTTGCCGAAGGGTAAAGCCTTCACATGGAAGCAGCTTGACACGATCCTGGAGGCCAGGTTCGGCAGCAGGGAGTTCCCAGGCAACTACAAGAAGGCCCTAGAAAAGCTCGTGTACTGGGGCTTCTTCGAGAAGGTTCAAAGTGGGCGACGCTGGGACTATCGGGTGAAGCTGGATCCTGAAGAAGCGAAGCGCCAAGGCCTGTTAAAGGAAGGCTAAACTTTGGGAAAAATGCTGCGGGGAACAAGGCTGCAGCGTTTTATAACGTTACATCTTCCTGACTCCTACATTGAATGGCTTGATGAGCTGGTAAAAAGAGGACATTATGCTAGCCGTGCCGAAGCCATCAGAATATTCATTCGAGATGGACTTATTGACGAAATGGGAGAGGAGATCCTTCCTAGATAAAGAAGAAAAGAGGCGATAATTTTGTCAGAAATTCAGCACATAAGAATCTATACTGAGGGGCGACCAATACCGGGGCTACCCTTTCAAGGAGAACTCATGGTGTGTTTTATCTGCGGCGCCGAGCATCGCTCAAACCCCAAAGAGGATTCAAATTGGACTTGCCTTCAGCATCGGGGGAAGCGAGTTTATTTGTGTCCAGGCTGCTGGTCCAAAGATAACTTAAACCAAGAAAACTTAGAGAAAGCTCTGAGATACTTAACACAAAAGAGGCGACCATAAACCACTGCTACGACTATACTAGGGTAATTTTGCACTTCCCTGTTTATTTTATTATATTTACAAGCATCCCCAGACCAATTTTTAAATACTTCCATGTAGAAAAGTGTTAAATGTAGTCCGAGCATACCACGTTCTAGCACTCTCGCGAGGTGCAAGCGATGAAGACTACTAAAGTTGACTATACACTACTATCTACTACTACTTCCTTGGGAAGAGTGCGCGGCTTCACAATAGAGTTACTCTTTCACCTTGAGGGCGGCTCTAAACGATGTTGCGACCTTGCTGAAATAACTGAGAAGACGCAACCTTATATCAATAGGTACCTAAGGCGAATGCGAAATTATGGTTTAACCGAGAAACAAGGTATTTTATGGAAATTAAGTCCTTTAGGGGAAGATTTTCTCTCTTATCTGAAGGGAGTATATAATAATATAATAATATATAGACAGAAGAAAGACAGAAAGAAGAAAGAAGAAAGACAGAAGCCACGGATAAAGCCCAAACAGGTCAGGATTTCGGCTTGGCTTACCAGTTCAACGCGGGATGAGGTTGAGAAGAGAGTAGTAGAAATATTAATGGAGCATTATAACAAGACTGGGAGTAAGTTCCAATACTTCGACGACATTTATGCAGCAGCTGAATCTTTCAAATGCACTCCGGACGAAATACAGAAGGCCATGAGGAACCTTAAACAGGACCATGTAGCCTACGCTTGGCGAGACTCCTCTCTTGGCGCTTGGAAAATTGCATTATATAAAGACTTCGTGGAAGGTTTCAAACTCCTTGAAGAGAATAAGGTCTAAAATATGAAAATTTTAAGTGTGTGGTATGGCAGATGCGGTTGGTATGGTGGACCTGAAGTAGCCACTTGGGAAGATGCCGAAAAATTCGCTGAAGACGAGCTTCTGGAAGACATGGATTTCACGAATGTAAAACATCTCTCCCCGAAAGACGCTAATTTTCCTTTCGACTTCACGGCGGAAAGGAACGGAATAAAATGCTTGATAGATGTAACTTTGAGAACTAGAAAGCCCGTAAGGACCAAGAGGTTACAGACTTGGAGATCTCTTGACTATAAAACAATGCTTCTCCTGGTCCTTCCGGAATGGATGATGTCAGTTCTTGTGGAGCTGGAAGATTCGGATAACTGGATTAATCTGTCGCCTAAAACGTTACGCAGCTTTGAAAAGGAGTTCCTGAGACCCCTTCATACTTAGGCTCGGGAAGATCATAAAGTGCAGTTACAGAGAACCTTCCCTGGCTCTAATTCTAACGGATAAACGGGAGCATGTTTTGTGTTTTCACAGACGGCCTGCCACGTATCTACTGTTTCCTTGCAGAGTGCTATTGGTCTTTTGTAATGGTACTTTCTAAGGGTATGAATCAGAAACTCATAGATTTCAACGCGGTTCTTAAGGCGGTAGCGGCCGTCACAGCAAAGCTCCTTATTCTTCTCAAATTGCTTGAAGAAGTCGTCAGAGCGGCCAACACGCCTAAGCCAATAAGGCAACGTTGGAAACCAACGCGGAGTACCTAACGTTATCCTAGTATGATATTCGCCTCCCATTTCCATCATTAACTTAATAAGCCTCTCATACCTGGATCTCCAAGCTCTCACCGGAACAATTGGGTCAATACGGATTCTTGTCTCATAGAGAGCATTTCGCAGTTGCCAGGCGGCAAAAAGTCGACCAACTGGCGGAGGAGTTCCCTTCTCAAAGGATTCTGCCACAAAGTCAGCATTGACACTAAAACTTACAATGGCCACATCTTGATAACCGCCTCTATGGAGGAAGTCTGTATGCACACCTTTTGTTAAAAGCAGGACCTTATGTCGATCCTGACCCACAAATTTATCGCAGATTAACTTCATTCTCGTTGGATTCATTAAACTATCCGCAAGCTCACCGGTATTTAACACGGCAGGCTCTTTATGTTCATCCATGAATTTATCGATGGACTTCTCAATCTTTGACCAAGGATAGAAATAAGGCTCGTTTCCATGGAAACGATGAGTCAAAGCAAGGTAACAGTAGCTACAGCAATAAGGACAGCCACGGGCCCAATTAAGAATCCAGAAATGTGGACAAACAATACCAGGAGGCGTCTTATCAAACAGTCGAATACTCATGGTCGCCCCCTCACCCACTCTGGAACTCCAACCCTATTTTCGTTCATTACACACCACATGAATTGTTCCGTATACAGCCATACTCTTAACTTGTGGTCTTTAGGCATCATGTCTCCATCTCACTCCTCTATAACCTCAGTTAAAACTCCTCTATGGTTTCATCGCTACCTCTGTGATCGTGAAGAACCTAGATTTAACGGACTCCAAGATTTCTTTGTCGGCTTCTGTGAAGGTCTTCACCCAGGGTGTGAGCCACTGCTTTTTGAGGTGGTGTTTCTCTCGGTAGCCCTGGCAAGTGCTAAAGGGGACGTCCACGTAGTAGGTGTGGGTTAAGCCTCCCTCATGATAGGTAGTGTAGGGAAACTTTCTGCACACGAGGGGCCTCGCCTCGTAGATGCTGCAAAGGTTATCCTTGTTGACGAATCGGCAGGCGTGGGGCTTCAGCGCGGTTTCCTCGTTCTCACCCTCAAATCTCTTCAGGTAGAAGCCGGCGTATCTAACCCTCATTGAAGGCATGTCGATGAAGGGCCACACCTCTTTTGGCTCTGTCACCTCCGCGAACACGCATTCCTTGTCCAGAAACTCGCTCTTACTCGAGTATTTTAGGACCCTTGAAAGTCGCTTCACGTCTCCCTCCGTCAATAGAAGAGCCTCCCAGCGTTGGTCCCGGCAGCATGCTCCACACCTTCGGCATTTAAACATAAGGTAGTTAGATCCGTCGAAGGGAATGTGAAACACCATATCTGCTATCCTATATTGTACGTCGCGAATCTGGCCCTTCTTCTCTTGAAGCCAAATACTCAAGAGATTACCCTCAGACTTCCTCACAGTCTTCATCATCCGAATCAAAATCGAGCTCTTCGTCCCACCAAAAGCTGTCGAGGATCATACCTTCCTCGTCAACTATAAGATACAGTCCTGGAGTTCCACTCCACACGCACTTCACATCTTTTTCAGCCACTTCGTTTACCCCCGTTAAGCGACGTTCCTTTAACAGAACCTATGAATCCTAGACCCTTCAACGTGCCAAGCGATGCCGGGATCGTCACGACAACATCGCCGTTTTTGATCCCATGGAGGACAAAGGATCTCTTCACCTTGAACCGTCTGTTATAGGCGCCAAAGTTAATCTGTACTATCTGTCCCTTCTCATACAAGATCCCGGTTCTTAGCAAAACCTTTTCTTCAGTCATTCCGCCGCCTCTCATTCTTTGATTTCCCAAAATATTATTTCGATATGGTCGCCTCTCCTGAGGACAGAAGCGTGCCTGCATCCGAGAGCCGCCATAAACACGAGTAGATGTCCATCAAAGCCATAGACTTCCTTTTCTTCCAATAGTTTCATGGCAGGCCTTGTTATCTCGATTTTAGGCACTCTTTCATTACTCATGGTCGCCCCCTCCTACCCAGGACCCAGCCCTCGCTCTCTTTATGGCCTGCTGTTGCGGCGTGCTTGACGAGAAACCTGAGAATGGCGTTGCTGAGCTCAGGATCCTTTAGCTCGTAACTGGCTAGAAGAAGGTCAGTCGCTCTCCTGCATGTCTGACAGCCCTTAACCTCACCTGTATTCTCAAAGAGACGCCACAATTTTTGTAATGCTGGACAGACGTAGCCACGAGGACTACATTCATTAATGTTCTCGCAGCCCTTACAAAGTTCCGCAAGTTCTTTTCCACTCATAGTCGTCGCCTCAAGTCTATTGAAACTGTAACCTTAACATCGACGCCGAGTTCTTCCATCTCTTTCTTGAACCGCTCTACCTTCTTGAAGACTTCTTCCATCTTACTCATGGTGTAGCCTCTCATCGCCTCTTTTTAAGGACTGGTATCTCTATCACGATTTCCTCCTCCACCGTAGGATTCCCAAGCGCCTCGTATTCCTCTTTTGTTAACACTAAGACTGTGGGATAGTTCAGTGGAGGGCCTCCACTTGTAAATCCAGGCTGAGCTTGAAGCATACCTTGTAACACTCCTCTTCCCATACGCATACCAATTCGCTCCTCTTCCGTCATCCCTTCTCGTTCCGTTATTGGCAACTTTGGTAGTTTTCCCATTAACTGCAAAGCAACAAGTCCCATTCCAAGGGCTTGAACACCTACAATTCTAAACTCTTTCTTCACAGGTGTCAAACCCTTTTGGTTTTTTTTAGCGATAGTCATTCTCTAATCGCTCTTCCCTATCTGCTGGATCCTCATCCGCACAGCTTCCTTGATGAACTCGCTTCTCGAAGTGTAGCCAAGGCCTTCGGTTGAAATTGTTTTGTCCACCTCGTTGATTAGGTCCTCTGGAAGCTGAACGGTTTTCCACTTTCCAGGCTTAACTGCTGTCCTCACTTTCTCACCTCCTCTTTATTAGAACCATGAGCGTCCTGTGTTTTATTCCCCCTTACAACATGTGCCGTTTTGAAAAAGTCCGGCGGCAAAAGGGGTTTTCTCGCTTTATCCTGAAGGTCAATTCTGGCTTTGGCCTTTTTCGGTCCCATAAGCCATAGTTGATACCTTGCATAACTAAGGGAAGGACCATTAAGACCTATTGATTTCTCCCACTCTAAGAAGGGTTTACATGAGTGGAGTTGTCTCGTTTCCTTTTCAAAGACCATCCCACCACCGAGTTCCCTGTCAGGAACAAAGACGACTTCAACACCACACCATTTACATTTCATTTTGCTTTTTCCTTCTTGGCCGGCACACGCCGAATGAGACTTCCATCTCTACCGCTAAACTCATACTTCCACTCGCCCACAGTTAGGCGGCCTCCCGCATCCTTAACAGCCTTCACCAGCACCTCTAGCTCCGGAACATTAACAAAGTTCCATCCCGGAGAGTCAGGGCCACAGGGAATATACTTACCATCAGGAGTTTTTTCCTTGAACTTCAGGAAAGGTAACGCCCGCAACTCCGCCGTATCTAAGTGAGGGATTCCTCCTACTTCCTTGGCAGGCCCCATTTCTTCGAGCCAGCGGTCTATTGTAGTGATAAGAAGTGCGCGCACCTCCTCTAACTGAGCCTCTTCCACTTCAGTCTCTATCGTGTAGACCTCACGATCCCACGTTTTCCCATTCTTGAGGGTTCGGCCCTTCGCCACAGTCAACTTAACAAGAGTCACTTTCTAGCCTCTAAGTCTCGCTTAAACCTCTTATACTGAGGATTCCGTTGATACCGTTTTATGGCGCCAATGATTAGGTCCCGAATCCATGTGGCAGGCTTCTTTCTGTCAAAGAGTGCTATGTCCTCAATTTCTCCCTTGGTTTCCCAGTCGACTCTTGTGCTGATAATGTGCGGATAGTGGATTTCTCGTTTTTCTTCACTACTCGACAAGGATTTACCTCTGTACTACTAACGTAAACATAAATTTAAAAATGTTTCGATTCCCAATTTTAACGTCTTACACCAATTAGACTTGCATCTTTTACATGTTTTAATCCTGATTAACTGCTAAAAAAATGTGAAATAGAAACTCGTTGTTTTTGGGCTTCTTTTGTGGAAAGAACTCGTTTTTAGAAGATGTGAGCTCCAGAGTTCAAATTCCGCCAGACTAAAACAAGAAAAAAGGGGGAGAATGGCCTAGGCTGCTGATTTTACGTGTTCTTCTATAATCCATTTGGCGCATTCGTCTCTCTTCATTCCTTTAGCTTCTGCGAGCTCGTCCAGTTTTTCCAAGGTCTCTATGTCCGGTTTGTATCTTTTGTCCCAAGTTATTCTTACGATGTCATAAACTCCTTTAGGTATGCCGCGTTTCTCTTTCCCTGTTTCGATTCTTGCCAACTCCTCTTTGAAGGCTTCTAGCCCTTCAGTTTCCGCTACCGTGACCAATTCTTGCTGCAGCTCTTCACCCAACTTCATTCTGGCAACCCTTCGAGCGTCACTGTAGGGCAGTGAGCCTTTCGACACCGCTTCCTGCATTTTCGGGCTTAGGTCCAAAACTTGTAGCCATTCGCTTAGCGTGGATGCTGGTATGCCCCATCGTCGCGCTGCCCCTCTCAACCCCGTTGGAGAGTAGGCAATGGCCGCGCTGAGCGTCTTGGCCCTCGTAATTGGATCCACATCTTTCTGAAGGATATCCAAGTTCTCGATCAAGGAAGCCTCTCTGGCCTCTTCATCACTCATTTCCTCGATGATGCAGTCGCTGCCAACCGTGAAATATTTAGCTCCCGTCTCCTTCTTCCCTAGGAAACGCCTCCGGCCCACAGGAACACCATAGCCCACAGCCAAATCCAAATCCATGCCCGGCTTCCAATGTCCATCCTTGTCCTCAGGGCGAGCCTTGAAGGGACCGATGATCTTCCCTGCCCTTAAGTTAGCTATCAGTAGCTTGTCCTCTTCAGACTCGCCAAAAGGCTCTTCCCACCGCATGTTCATTTTGCTTACATGAAACTTCTCAAGGGGAACACGTTCTCCTACCTTCGGCAACTCCTTCGCCAACCTCTGTCACCGCTTTCCACTAATGACGTATAGCATATAAAACTTTTGTTCGCATTGCGAACATTTATTAAAAGAATTAATAAACATATATTCATAACACAGCAAGCAAATCTCTGTAAGTGAAAGCAACACGAAGAAGTTTGACTCTTATCTTCCTCGTTCACTCATTTTCGTGGCCTTTTTGCTGTGAGGTAGTTTTTGCCGGCGAGGAAGGCGAATACTGGGGAGAAGGCGATTATGACCATCCAGAAGTCTCTTACTGCCCATATTAGGTGGTGGGGTATGGTTATTGCTTGGAATAGTAG
>Ga0315310_10001935_pt1 | contig 13086 bp, 14 predicted proteins | sample TDP5_MG_FD_203630 | JGI IMG/M metagenome (GOLD analysis project Ga0315310, IMG submission 203630) | Freshwater sediment microbial communities from Lake Towuti, South Sulawesi, Indonesia - TDP5 | ecosystem: Environmental > Aquatic > Freshwater > Lake > Sediment | place: Indonesia: South Sulawesi... | reverse complement strand
GCTTCTCCCTTGTAACCGAGACGTTCTTCATCCAAATTGTGTTTCACCAACGCTGCGAGACTGCGTCTTAGATAGGACGGTTACACATAAATCGTGTTTCGCTATTCTGTTTTTCGTGTAGTGAGGAATTGGAGTTGTCGCGGGCATGAGCGGTGAGGTGGTTTCAGAGTCGGGATCTTCTTCGAAGAGCGCGTTGCTTCTGACCTTGGTTTTTTGTGCGTTTTCTATAGGCCCGCTTTCGGTTTTGATGAGCCTCTTTCTCTATCCTATTGCCGCCGAGTTTGGAGTGGAGGTGGGCGTTATGGGGCAGGTTAATACGTTTTCTTCTGTGGCTGCGGTTGTTTTTGCGTTAGTTATGGGTTTTCTGAGTGTTCGTTTTAGGCATAAGTCGTTGTTGATGATGGGTTTGCTTTTCTTCACCCTGTCGTCTGCTGGTTGTTTCTTAGCGTCAGGTTTTGCTGCTATGCTTTTGGCTTACTCCATAAGCGGTGTAGGATTGGTTATGGTTAATCCAATGGTGAACGCGCTCGTCGGAGAGCATTTTTCGTTGGAGAAAAGGGCTAAGGCTATTGGGTGGACTGTTGGTGCTGGTGCCCTGGCTTACGTTGTTGGTCCTTTGGTCTTGAATTCGCTTTCAGATTTCGGAGGTTGGCGGTTTTCGCTTCTGGGCTTTGTTATTCCTCTCTTGTTTGTGAGCCTTGCGCTAGCGTTCTTTGGGATTCCATCTGCTTCTCACAGTCATGGAACAGCAATGAGTCGGAGCGGGTTTCTTTCGGGTTTCAAGCAGGTTCTGTCAAGTCGGTCTGCTTTAGCTTGTTTGGCAGGTGACAGTCTTCGTGCTGCTTCTTTTGCGGCGGTTCTGTATTATGGCGTGGCGTTTTTCATGCAGCGGTTTGGAGGGTCCAAAGATGTCGCAACACTCGTATTATTAGTGGCAGCTTCATGCTACACAGTTGGTAGTTTGATCAGCGGTCGACTAGTGGACAGGGTTGGGCGGAAGCCCTTTACAGCGATGACTGCTTTGTTGGCTGGCGCGTTTACAGTGTCTTTCGTTTTTGTGCCTAGTTTCTGGTTTTCTTTGTTGTTGAATCTCACTGCTGCCTTTCTTTTTGGCATGGTTACTGCTGCGGCTATAAGCTTGACTCTTGAGCAGGTTCCGGCTTATCGGGGCACGATGATGTCGGTTGATTCAGCGTTCGTGAACCTGGGTTATGCTTTAGGCGCAGCGGTTGGAGGAATGGCGCTCATTTGGTTTGATTATGAGGGTTTGGGTGCAGCCCTTGGGTTATTCGGTGTCGTCGCAGCTGCAGTCTTCTATCTATTTGCCAAGGACCCAACAAGGAAGTGACTATCAGATGGTTTTTGACCTGGCTGACTGCACTTGATTGCTGTTGCGCTATTCTTTCTTCGTGTTAGTTGCCTCAAGATGATGATTTTTGGCATTGACAAGATGGGCTGGTTCTATGGGGTGAAATTCATAAATATCCTAATGAACATACACGCCCATCTGGTTTTCGGATGAAAAAGCACGACGACTTTGAAAAGCGGAATTTGCTGCTTTATTTTTTTGTTGCCTTTGTTTGGTCTTGGATGTTTTGGCTTTCGTTGGTTGTGTTTTCGAAGTCTCCTTTGGAGGACCCATATGCTTTGCCATTGTTCGTTATGGGAGGATTTGGACCGCTCGCCGCGGTTGTTTCTGTGACTCATTTCGCCGAAGGAAAAGATGGAGTTAAGAGGTTGTTAAAAAAGGGAATAGACTACAGATTCAGGAGAATTTGGTTTGTTCCGATTTTCCTGTTTTTTCCCACGGCGTATGGAATTATCTTCTTGTTCGGGGTGCTGACTGGGTTCACACTTGAGTTGGTGTGGCTGTCCAATCCGCTGATTCTTGTTCCCGCCTTCCTTCTGTTGTTCGTGGTGAATGGCACTGCTGAGGAATTCGGATGGAGGGGGTATGCTCTTGAAAAGCTCCAGAATAGTTACAGCGCTGTTGTCTCAAGCCTCATACTCGGCTTCATCTGGTGGCTTTGGCACATCCCATTGTTTTTCGTTGGGTATTATGGCGAAATACCTGTTTGGCTGTTTCTTATTCAAGTGGTCATCTATGCCATGCTATTCACTTGGATCTATAATAACACTGATGGAAGCGTCTTCGCAGCTATGATTTTTCACGCTATGGCCAATCTGACAGTTGCATACATATTTCCGGTGTCTCAGTTTGGCCTCTGGTCGCTGCCTTTTTTCTTTGGCTTGATCTTGATGTCGCTGATTACTTTGCTCATAATAGCGGTATGGGGACCTAGGAGACTAGCCCGTTAAGTTTATTTGAAAGGGGTTAAGCTGTTCGCGACGATTTCCAGTGACTTCGGCTCTTAGCTTGTGCCTAGTCTGAAAGTGGGATATGTTTGTGGGCAAAGAGAAAGATGAACCTGAACACATGCTTAATTGGCAGGCGTAATTAAGTAGAAGAGTGCACATGAATTAATCAATGAATAGGAAGCTGGTTGAGATGGATCAGGATGTTTACAAGAAACTGGCTCGGCGACTCGACATGATCCCTAACGGGTTTCCTCAAACTGAGTTCAAGGCCCTTGCGAAAATCTATACACCTGAGGAGGCAGCGCTTGCCTCTGAGATGCGGTTATTGACAGAGAGTGCAGAACAAATTGCCCAGAGAACCAGTCGAGATTCAACCGAGACTGCTTCACTCTTGGAGGAGATGGTGAGAAAGGGGCTAATTCGCGCCGAAGGGAAAGGAGAACAGCGAAAATTTGGTCTCTTGCCGTGGGTAGTGGGCGTCTACGAGCAGCAAATGTACAGGATAGACGAAGAAATGGCTCGAATGGTTGAAGAAGGTTTCCAAGCCTTCGCCGAAAAGGTGCTCACTCCTTTGCCTTCACTTCATAAAGTTATTCCAGTGGAGAAGAGCATTCCTGTTGAGGTGCAAGTTTTTCCTTACGAGCAGGCCTCCGCTCTACTAAGAAACGCTAAATCCTTTGGCGTAAGGAAATGCATCTGCAGAGTCCAGAAGTCGTTAGTAGGCGAGCCTTGTAAATACCCAGTGGAGGTCTGTCTGGCTTTCGCGCCAGTCGAACGTGCTTTTGATGATAGTCCAAACGTCAGAGTGATTACCAAGGAGGAGGCTCTCCAAATTCTGCGGGAAACTGAAGAAGCTGGTTTGATCCATTCCGCAAGCAACATTCAAGAAGGACATTTCTACATCTGCAACTGCTGCACCTGCTGCTGCGGGATCATGAGAGGCATCTGCCAACTTGGCATAGAAAACTCCGTGGCCAAGTCTGATTTCTACGCCACAGTAGATCAAGAAATGTGTACAGGATGCGAGACATGCGTGAAACGTTGCCAATTCCATGCGCCATCACTCGTTGATAACATATCTCATGTAGATCAAAAACGCTGTGTCGGATGTGGTCAGTGCGTCATGACATGTCCATCCGGTGCGATGACTCTCGTCAGAAAGCCGAAGGATCAAATCACCCCGACACCTCAAAACATACCTGAGTGGATGTTTCTGAGGGCTGAGAACCGAGGCATTTCTCTGGAAGAAATCCTTTAAGATCACGCGTGTATTCAACTACTAAATTCTTTCAAGTGTTCATTCTACAGTACTTAATTGCGCCGTCAAAGAACAGGTTCAGGTTTAGCGCATGGTTTTTGACATGTACGGTCCGTCGTGGTAGTAGCCGAAGCGTTTGTAGTATTGTTTCGTTCCTAATGCGCTTATGACTACTATTTTGTCTCGGTTGTGCTCTTTCTGTGTTATGTGTTCGGCTTCTCTGAGGAGTTGTTGTCCGATGCCTTTGTGTTGCCATGCTTTGGCTTGGTGTTTTCCAACTGGCACGACTGGACCGTAGACATGCAGTTCGCGTACTATGCTGCATGGTTCAGCTGTGATTTCTGGTCTGTGTGCTTCGGATGAGGGAATGCGGAGGCGCAGGTAGCCAATTAGGATGTCTTTGGCGATGTCTTCGGCTGAGATGAAAATTTCAGTGCCTTGCGAAGCTGGATATTTGGTGGTTTGGATTTCGACTTTGTCTAGGTCTGGCTTGATGTAGTCTTTCAGCCATCTGTGCCCCACTTCTCGGCATCGAATGCATCTGCAGCGCATGTTCTGTTCTTTGAGTCTTTGTTGGGCGAGTTGGCGTAGGTTGCTGTGTCTGATGCCTGCTTCGATTACCTGGGCTGGTATGTCTCGTTGAACTCGCATGATGCGCACCCACGGAGGCACATTCTTCTTGATTTCTGCGATAAGTTCTGCTGCTTGTTCGGTTGTGTAGGGTTGGTATGTGCCGTTTTTCCACCATTCGTAGGTTTTGGTGCCTTTTATGACCAGACAGGGGTAGATTTTGATCATGTCCGGCTTATAGTCTGGGTTGGTGAAGATGGTTTTGAAGGTGTTCAGGTCGCGTTTCTGGTTTGAGCCAGGTAAGCCGGGCATCATGTGGTAGGCCACTTTTAGCCCAGAGTCTTTCAATATGCAGGTGGCTTCTTTTACGTCTTTGACTGTGTGTTCTCGGTTGACCAGCTTGTATATGTCAGCGTGGATGTTTTGGACTCCCAGTTCAACTCTTGTCACGCCCATAGTCAGCATGTGGTCTACTTGGCGTTGTTTTGCCCAGTCTGGGCGTGTTTCAACTGTTATGCCCACGTTACGGATGTGGCTGGTTTCAGCTCGCCTCTTAGCTTCTGTTAGCGAGGTTGATTCTTGTTGGGTTATGGCGTCTAGGCAGCCTTGAACAAAACGTGTCTGATACTGCTCCGGGGTGGCTGGGAAGGTGCCGCCCATGATTACTAGTTCAACCTTGTCCACCTTGTGTCCGATTGATTCTAGTTGATTGATGCGGGTGTTCACCTGCCGGTAAGGGTTGTAATGGTTTTGTTTGCCTCGCATGGCGGCTGGTTCAAAGCCTGTGTAGCTTTGAGGTGAGCCAACAGAAGGACCGCCTGGGCAGTAGGCGCAGGGCTCTGTTTTTGGACATGGATACGGCTTGGTCATGACAGCTACTATTGTTACGCCTGAGATGGTGCGAACATGTTTTCGACGCAGAAGTGGGACGAGTTTCTTTTCTTTTGGCTTTAGGTTTCGTATTAGCATTGAGTTGGGTGGAAGAGTCCGCAGGTTGAAACTCTGCACTACTTGCATCTTGACCAAGTTTACGTCTTTGATTGTGGGCTTGGGAATCTGCATTAGGCGTTTGATAATCTCTTGGCAGGCGTCTTCAGCCATTTGACCGACCAAACAATACCTCTAAGCCCGTACAGATAAAGCCTGTTTTCTCTTGGAGTGTGGGCTGGATTCATGAACGGAACGATTCTTCCTTCGTGCTGTGCCACTGTGACAGATACCTTTATTTCGCTCATTTCTTTTCCCAGCTAACAATCTAAAAAAGTCGTTTGGAGAAGAGTCGCATGGAAACTGCTGTTTCAACTAGGGGTCTTGTCAAGGTTTATGATGGGGAAGTCAGAGCGTTAGATGGTATTGATTTGGATGTTGAAGAGGGTATAGCCTTCGCGTTGCTTGGTCCTAATGGAGCGGGGAAGACGACTCTGATGAGGATTCTGACAACTCAGCTCAGGCCTACGTCTGGTGATGCTTACGTGTTCGGTTTGGATGTCGCTCGCGACGGTGGCAAGATTCGGCGGCTCATAAGTTATGTTCCGCAGGAAATGAGTGTTTGGACTGATATCAGCGGTTACGAGAACCTTCTCGTGTATGCTAAGATTTTCGGAATCCCATCTCATGAAAGAAAGAAGATCATTGATGATGCCTTGGCAAATATGGGTTTGGATAAGGTTGCGAACAATATGGTGCGCACCTATTCGGGTGGAATGGTTAGGAGACTTGAGACTGCGTGTGCCCTTTTGATTAAGCCGAAGATAATGTTCTTGGATGAGCCAACGATTGGTTTGGATCCGTCTGCTAAGAAGGTTGTGTGGGAAAAGCTGACATCGTTCAAGAAGGAGTATGGTGTTACGATTTTCTTTAACACTCATTACATGGATGAGGCTGACATGTACTCTGATGAGATTGCGATAATTGACATGGGTAGGATAGTGAAAGTGGGGACTGCGGAGGAGCTTAAGCATTCCCTCGGTGGGGAAGTTGTTTTGTTCAGCTTAGAAGAAGGTAAGGTCAGGGACGAGACGATTCAGAAACTTCGAAAGTCAAAGACGGTTTCGGATGTTATCTTCAATAATTCTGAGTTGAGCGTTTTAGTTGAGAATGCTGAGTTGGCTTTGCCTCATTTGATAGATGTGTTGAGGAGTGAAAGTGTAAACCCTGCGAAGATATCGATTACCAAGCCTACTCTTGATGATGTTTTCTTGAAGTATGCTGGGACTAGGCTTGAGACGGGTGGTCGTATCGGTGAGGTTAGGCATGTGCGGCGTATGATTAGGAGGGGCTAAGAAGATGAGAGATGCGTTGAGGAATATGTTTGTAATGATTGAGTTGGAGCTTAGGAGGCTGAGGCATGACAGGTCAGAGCTTTATTTCAGAGCTGCTCAACCGATTTTGTGGATTGTGGTGTTTGGCCCAGTCATGGGTTCTGTTAGGGGGATACCTACGGGTGGGATACCTTACACTGATTTTATCACGCCTGGTGTGTTGATTCAGTCGACTACTTTTCTGTGCGTTTTCTACGGTTTGATGATGGTTTGGGAAAGAGATTCGGGGATTTTGAAGAAGCTTCTTGTCACTCCTGCTTCTAGATATGCCACTGTTATTGGTCGTTCTATGGCTTCAGGGGTCAGAGCCATATTTCAGGGTTTGATAATAGTTCCTGTTGCCTTGCTTATGGGCGTCAGGTTTGTTCCTAACCCTGTCTGTTTCGCAGCTGCTTTCTTGGTAATATTCTTTGCTTCTGGGGGTTTCGCTGCGATTTCAATTCTTGTGGCGTCGTTCATGAAGACGAGGGAAAGGTTCATGGGTATAGGTCAAGCCATCATAATGCCGTTGTTCTTCGCCAGTAACGCTTTGTATCCTGTTGAGATGATGCCTGAGGCTTTGAGGGTTTTTTCAGCTGTTAACCCGTTGAGCTACGTTGTTGACGCTACGAGAGGGTTAATGATCACTGGGAACCTGTCAAACCTTCTCTTAGACGTAGTGGCTATCGCAGTCTTTGACACAGTGATGTTCATCGTGGCTTCAGTGAGCTTCAGAAAGATAATCGAATAGGTGGGTCACGTCTTAAGAGGGGGTTTTCAATCGCATAGGGTGTTGATTAATCTCTCGACAAGCGTTCTTGGTCACCAGTGCCCCAACAATACCTCTAGCCATAACTTGAGAAAGCATATCTTGCCACTCTGGTATTCTTAGGTGTCGGTGGTTGAAAAACGATGAAATGGGTGACAAGACAGTACGTGCATGTTGATAGAACAGCATGCCCATGGTTGATTGAAAGATTCGTTGACCCGAAGGCTGAGTTTATCTTCGTTCCAGTCGAGAAAATTGAGGAAGTCGTGAAGAAAGAGAAAGCAATACCTTATGATGCCCCAAACGTGGAGCTAGGTCATCACGGTGAAAAATGCAGTTTTGACTCCATAGTTGAGAAATATAGAATAAATGACCCAGCAGTTTTGGAACTTGCCAAGATCGTCCGAGCTGCAGACACGGATAAGATGGAAACTGCTCCCGAGGCAGCGGGGCTCGAAGCAATCATGACGGCAATTGGCATAGTGGCTAAGGACGACCATGAAGCAATAGAGAAAGCCAGACCAGTCTACGATGCTCTCTACACTAACTGCAAATTGAAGCTTGTCCGTGACAGATACAAGGATGAAATCGAGAAGATTGATAGAAAACAGCGAAGGGAATTCCTAAAGAAGAAACTAATGGAGTAAGCTTCATATCTTTCCTTGTTGAAGGGATTCGAATGCTGTGGGTCACTCGGCATAATCCTCACGTTGACCGATGTGCTTCTGCTTGGCTGATCAAGAGATTCATCGACAAAGAGGCTAGATTCGCGTTTATCTCTAAAGATGACCCCGTACCAAAAGGAGCGACAGCCTTCACGTTGCCAAAAGCAGAGATCAGGCCGGTTGAGAAGGAAAAAACAACATATGATGTTTTGGTGGAGAAATATAACGTGCGAGATCCAACTGCTCTAAAGATAGGGATGTTCGTTCATGACTTCGAGATTGAGGCAGGAGAGAACCCAGACAAAGTCGAGTTTAAAGAAACGTTGGGTCTGTGTTACGTGCTTAAAGGTTTAGAGAAAACATCAAGAACGGACAGCGAGATTTTAGAAAAGGGCTTAGTTGTCTTGGACGCTCTTTTCGCATCGTTGACAAGATAGCTTCGTCTCTCATAAGAAGTCTGCATGACCTAACGCAACGTTAAGATAAATGGCGGTTGGCTGGCTGGATAAAAATCCTATCTAGCCAACTAAGAACTCAGTTTTTTGTGTGTGAATAGAAACTCTATCGCGTGTAACAGCCATCGTTGTTGCGCAGTGTTCTAGGCTGAGACGCTAATGCTGAAAGCTTCACAGCTTTTTCCCAACGGCAAGCAGTGTTGAAGGATTAGCGTTGCCGAATTGTTTGTTTCTTTCTTTCAGTTCCTCGCCTTTCTTTTGAAGGCTGATGCGAGTCTCTGGGTCAGCAATATCCTGCAGTCTTTTGAGGTTATCATCGATTTCTTTGATTTGGTCTTGGATATTTCCTTCGTCTTTTGGGTCTTCGCATTTGTATCTTTTTTCACAAGATAGGCATTTGACGGGGCGTGTGGATTCGAGTATCTCAACTTGTTCAAGCTGTAGGTTGCTGATGAGTTCTTTGATTCTGTGTTTGGTGAAGGTTGCCTTGTGGGTCTTACCCAGCAGCGTGTCGATCTCTGCGTCCCACGTGTGCTGTAGTATGTTGGTTTTCTGTGCTTCAGTTTGGTTTCCGTCGCTGAATTCTTCTTGAATGATGAGGTTTCCTCCTGGTTTCAGTACGCGTTTCATTTTGGCGAGCACTTTGTCTGGTCTGCCAAGATGGTGCAGTGAATAAGCCATGCTTACAGTGTCGAAGGAGTTGTTGTTGAACTCTAGTGATTCGGCGTTCATCTCTAGGAGTTCAACGGGCTGGTCTTTGAATCGTTTCTTTGCGGATTCTAAGTCCTTTCTTGAAATGTCGATTCCGACGAAGCTGTCATAGTTTTTCAGCGTTTTCATTAGAATACTGATGAAGTCGCCGCTGCCGGTAGCAACATCTAGAACCTTTCCGCCGGAGATTGAGCCTAGTTTAGTCCGCATCTCAACTGCGCCAGATTCTGCCAAGTGTTTGGGCAGATTCTCCAACTCGGTTTCTCCCTCTCGGGCAGACTGGTTATCGTGCTGGTTCTTAAGTCTTCGTGCAGCCACAAAACTGAATGATATTCATTTTCTTAAGAGCTTCTTGCCGCATTTTCGATTTTCTTTCAGATACAGAGTTATAGATCGTAAACCATGGATATATCAAGAAAAGAGGACGGCGGGAACTAGACTTTGGAAACAGACTCTCTTCTTTTTGGGATTGTTTTCGGTCTAGCTGCGGGTCTGTCTCCAGGGCCTCTCATAACCTTGGTAGTTTCCGAGACATTGAAGAACGGAAAGAAAGAGGGAATCAAAGTCGCGATTTCGCCTCTCATTTCTGAGCCACCGATTGTTCTGTTTGTGCTCCTGATATTGTCAAACGTGGCAGGAAACAGTGTTCTCATGGGAGTAATCTCTTTGCTCGGAGCTTGCTTCTTGACTTATTTGGGTCTGTCGAATCTAAAGGCTAATGTCAAAGAATCTAAAGACTATCTTGAAAAAGGAAGCTCTCTGTTAAGAGGAATCACTACGAATCTTTTGAATCCAAACACTTACATGTTCTGGCTCACTATCGGAGGCCCAAGAATCCTAGAGAGTATTCAGGTTCATGTCTCGGCGACGATCCTCTTTGTCCTCGGATTCTACATGATGCTTATAGGTTCACAGACAGCAGTAGCAATAGTTGTGGGCAAATCCAAGACTCTCATCGAAAGCAAATACTATGCCTACATCATTCGGGTGTTAGGCGTAGTGCTAATTGTGTTCGCGTTGATCTTTGTGAGAGATGCCTTAGATTTTTTTGGTGTTTTATGAGCGTGTATCCAGATGCTTCAAAGCCCTGTGCACAATCTTTATGTCTTGATGAATTCTGTTTTGATTTCTTTCAGTGAGATGATTGATATGGTTTTTTCGATGCCTTTTTCTTTGGAAATCACGTTTTTCACGACGTTAAAGTATTCATCTTGGTCTTTCGTTCGAACTTTCATAATTAACTCCCATTCTCCTGCAACTATGTCTACGCTTTCAACTTCCTTCTGTTTGGCCAAGTTGGCGGCAACTCTTTCGGGATCGCTGTACTCACTTGGGGAAAGAGCGATCAAGATAAAAGCGCAGAATCCTTCTTCAATCTTGCGATGATCAAATACTGCTTTGTAGGTTTTGATTGCTCCTTCCTTTTCAAGTTTCTTTATGTTGTAATGTATTGTGCTTGAGGGTTCGTCGATTGTTGTTGCTATTCTTCCGATCTGAGGTGTGCAGTAGCCTTCTTTGAATAGCTTGATCAGCTTGGGTCGTATGTCTTTCATGTTATTGAATGGTATTCAATTTACTAATAGCTTTTTGCTCAATATTCGAATTTGGTGCAGTTAGATAATTATCGATGAAAGCCATATGCATCTCATCAAAGGAGGTGGTGGAAAGTGTTCACTAGAAGAAAGAAAGTGGGCAGCAACTTGGGCGTAGTGAAACCAGAAAACCGATTGCTAAGATTGTTCAGATCCAACGATGTTTACCAAGGCTCCTTCATTAGCCTGGAGGACACAGATCGACAAGACGCTTATAGCGAAGACCAGAAAATGATTAGAACTGTCATGCTGGAGGTCGAATACCAAAGGGCCAAGGCACTGCTGGCATTCCAAAACAACCAACGTTTCTACTGAGGCATTCCTGTCGCCTCCGCCCATTTTGCTCTCGCGCTCTTATGTAGAGAATGGTCAAGTTGTTGTTGGATAGAAATTCTATGCCACCACACATCGATATTGCTAAGATGAAACCCAAAAATGGGAAGAAGCCTGAAGGCAGGCGGGAAAAGACTGGGGCGATAAAGTAACCTTTGTTTTGGGTTAGACTTAATTCTCTATTCTGACAATCTCTGTGTGTGGTGATTGATTTGGGCATGAGAAGCGCCAAGGACAAGCCGTTGACTAAGAAGGAAAGAGAGGAAAGAAGAAGGAGACGCAAAGAGAAGCGCTTGAAGAAATAAGGGCGTGTAGAAGTCAATAACAATTAGCAGGGCAAATCGCAAGGGATCCAGAGTTGACCGCTATCCGACAGCCTGGGAAAGTGAATGAGAACACTACGTTGATTGACTTCGGCATGTTGGGTGTTGCAGGAATCGGTGCGGTCTATCTGGTTGAAGCTGAGGAAACGCTTTTGATCGATTGTGGAACACGGTTGGAAGCACCTTGCGTTGTAAGAGCTTTGAGACAGTTGAATTCGTTTCCTCCAGATAATATCATTCTTACGCATTCACATTGGGATCATTGCCAAGGAATCCATTACATACGCGAAGAGGCTGAGAAAGAGGGAAAGTCGATCAACGTTATGGCTTCAGATACTGCCATTCCTCTGCTTGAAGACCAATCTTGGGAGAAAGCTTTCGATCCGAAAGGGCACTACGAAAATATCAAAGATGTTAATCCGATCAAAGAGGGCGAAATCATCGATCTTGATGGTCTCACGTTGAGAATCCTTGGCACTCCGGGGCACAGCAAAGATCATATTGCTGTCTTGGATGAGAAGAATAGGAACTTGTTCGTTGGAGATCTTTTGGGTCTTAAATTGGGAGACAATGCGTTTGTGCCGCCGTTTATGCCTCCGTTTTGGGATACGGAAGCATTCTACAGTTCGATCAAGAAGCTCAGGAGATTCCCTTATGAAAGCATTTGTTTAGCGCATTTCGGCTTAATATGTGGTGAAGAAGCTAGGAACCTGTTGAATGAAGCTGTTGCAACTTTTGAAGCATGGTGGAAAATATACGAATCTGCAGAAAAACTTGGCAAACTGGATGATCCTGATTACATAGCTGAGACACTCAAGAAAGAACTAAGAGTTAAGATTCCTGAGTTTGCGCTTCTCAAGCCCAGCTTGAAATTCCTATTGAATCTGATGAACCTTGGGAGAAAACTGATTGGAAAGGAACCTTATTCTGTTGGTGGACTGATGCTCCGAAACTATGTAGCCAAATGGCTTGCGGAAGGCTACAGGACCTACAAGAACATATGACACTGGAAATCTGGTGTGCTCGAGAAACAAGAGGAGAGAGCCGTCAAGGTGAAATAAGTTCTGCCAATTCCTTCCATTTCTCGACGAATATTAGTCCTTTTTGTGTGGTTGCGTACTTGGTTTTGCTGTGGTGGATTTCCAGAAGCCCGGTTGACTGTAGGAATGTGAGATACTGTTTGAGCATTCTGGTTGATAGGTTTGTTTGGTACATCACTCGGGTTTTGGTCTGAGGCTGTTTGCACCGGTTTAGGATTTCTGCCATGATTTGCGTTCTTGAACGCATAGTGGTCTTAGCCATTGAAATCACCAATCAGGCTTCGCATGCTACTGCAGGCGCCTAATTTAAACGTTTTCACCAAGAATAATGTAACGTCTCACGCATACGTTGTTTGCTAAGGGCATCATGACTCAGTATAGAATTCTTGGTTGGACAGAAATTCTATGCACACGATAATGCTGAATTTTAGGCGGCTTTCGCCAGTATCTTTGGTTCTTTTCTTTCCTCTCTTATTCTTGAAGGTAGGTTTTGACTAGATTGTTGTAAACGTCATCTTTGGTGTAGTCGAAGGTTATGATGCGTTTCGGTGTGACCTTAACTATTACCATTTTCACTGCGTCAAGAGCGGCTTGAACGAACCGTTCGAATTTGTCTCTTGGGGCACGAAAAGTTTTTTCCCATACTGAAAGAGCCATTTGGTAAACGTTGTCGTATTCAAGTTCTGCCTTGCCATGGATGAGAATCCCCTGTGCACTTCCGGTGTCAATCAACACCGTAACATCATTGTTG